>Ga0181359_1000180_pt1 | contig 13109 bp, 13 predicted proteins | sample Fa13VDMM15SD_FD_141229 | JGI IMG/M metagenome (GOLD analysis project Ga0181359, IMG submission 141229) | Freshwater viral communities from Lake Michigan, USA - Fa13.VD.MM15.S.D | ecosystem: Environmental > Aquatic > Freshwater > Lake | place: USA: Michigan | collected 2013-09-24 | reverse complement strand
AGACTTGATATAAATACCGGAAGCGGTACTTATATTATTGACGCAATTAATGCCGCAGGCGCAAGATATTTTGCTGTTGATAAGGGCGCGCCAGCGGATTCGTTTTACGTTACTTCCGCAGGAAATTTGCTGGTGGGCACTACGAGTTCTACCCAAGGCGGCGCTTCTGTGTTTGGTTGTTTTAGTTCTGATTTAACAAGTAAATACGGAATTTCTGTTGTAACAACACAGACTTCAGGCACTGGCTTAATGATGCAATTTGTGTTTAATGGAACACAAGTTGGTTCTATTGCAACAAATAGCACTTTAACTGCTTACAACACTACATCCGACTACCGCCTTAAAACTGTAATTGGCCCTGTGGCAAATGCAGGTCAGCGGATTGACGCACTCCAGCCGGTTGAGTACACATGGAACTCCAACGGCGCACGCGCCCGTGGTTTCTTGGCGCACCAATTCCAAGAGGTCTATGCAGGCAGCGTAACGGGCACTAAAGACGCTGTGGACGCTGAAGGCAAGCCTGTGTACCAAGCCATGCAAGCAAGCACCTCTGAAGTCATTGCTGACCTTGTTGCAGAAATTCAAGACCTTCGCAAACGCCTTGCAGCCGCAGGCATCTAACCTTAAAGGAAATCACCATGAATTTAAACTGGCAGCAAGCACCCACAAAAACAGAGTGGGGTAGTGAAATGGTCGAGGCTTTAATTGAAATTGACAAAGACCACACACTGTCAATCTTTTGCGAACGCGACCAAATTGAAAAAGTTGCAAAAATGTTTTCTACCGTCAATCAAGGAGCTTAAATCATGACCACCATCACTTGGACAATTGAGTGGATGCAAACCACTCCCACCACCGCAACCCCTCCTGAAGTTGTCCTGACCGCAGGCTGGCGCTGTTCCGGCATTGACGGGCTGTACTCGGGCACTGTGTACTCCACTTGCTCTTTCCCGCTGCCAGCAGAAGGCGGCGCGTTCACACCATACGCCGATCTGACGCAAGATCAGGTCTTGGGCTGGTGCTGGGCCAACGGCGTCAACAAAGACGCAACAGAGGCCGCTGTGCAGGCTCAGATCGACAACCAAATCAACCCGCCCACCATCCAGCCGCCGCTGCCTTGGGCCGCGACCCCTTTGGCATAATAGCCACTCCTTAACCACCCGGAAATACACATGGACGAGAAGAACATCAACATCGAACTCAAGCTGCCCCTGCCTGCTGTGAACTACATCATGTCGGTTCTGGCAAAGCAGCCGTTTGAGCAAGTTGCTAATTTGATTCAAGGCATCCGAGAGCAGGCAATGCCGCAGTTGCCCATGCCCGAAGTGCCCCAAGCCGAACAAGTCCAGTAAGGACGGCTGCGCGTGTTTGCCGGATATGCGTTCGCGGAACAACCCTTTGCCACCTCGGTAGGGTTTTACTACAGCGCATCTACGGCAGACACCGCTACAGCCGCTGACCAAACAGCGGCCCTGCCCACGTACTCAACGCAGGCCCAAGAAAGCGCAGCGGGCCAAGACGCCGCCACATCAACTTCAGTATTTACGGCCCTCGCGCAAGACACCGCCACGGGCTCGGATCAAGCGGTTAGCAGCAGCTTTTTTGGCTCCGTTGTCCTTGAGGCCGCGTCCCTTGCCGATACTGCCGCCTCGAACATCACGTTCCTTGCAAACACCGCCGAGACGGCCACAGCGCTTGATGCCGCCTCCGCACGCATAAACTTCTTTGTCACTGCCGCTGAAGCAGTCGCAGCCCTGGACGCGGCGCAGACAACCACCATATTTCGCGCAACTGTTGCTGAAACAGTCAGCGCCCTTGACAGCGTTTCCTTCCGGTACTTGTGGGAGCCCATCAACGACGATCAGTCGCCGGGTTGGACAGACGTACTGCCATCCATCACAATAGCGGAAGTTGCAACTTTTGCGGGTGGCACGTTTGGGGGCTTCCCATTTGCGGGCACGTACAGCCGGACATTCACACCGTACATCACAGTATGGGTTGAGATAAACAACGACCAGCCACCCGGATGGACCAACATTGATGCACCGTCTTAAATCAGGTAAGGAACCGAAATGCCCACCTATTCTCCCAGTCTGCGTGTTGAGCTGATTACCACCGGCGATCAAGCCGGTACGTGGGGCAACACGACCAACAGCAATTTTGAGTACATTTTTGACAGCGCAATTGCAGGGTACCAGACGGTCAGTGTCACCACGGCAAACCAAGCGCTCACGTACAACTCCGGCCCGACCAGCACTCCCGCGCTGAATCAGTCCATCTACGCCATGCTGCGTTTGACCACGACAACGGCGGCGGCGTTTAACGTCTACGCACCGCCTAACCCCAAGCAGTACATCATATGGAACAACAGCGGGTTTGCCGCAACCATCTACAACTCGTCCGTCATCGGCAACACCACAGCGGCAGGCACGGGCATCACCATTGCCAACAACGACCGCGTAGTGGTCTTTTCTGACGGCACTAACTTCTATGAGGTTAAGGCCAGCAGCATCACCGGCACCTTGCCAATTGCCAACGGCGGCACCGGGCAGACCACCCAGCAGACAGCCATCAACGCCTTGGTGGGCACACAAACGGCCAACCGTGTGCTGCGCTCGGACGGCACGAACTCTACGCTTGCACAAGTTGCACTTGCCACAGATGTTTCTGGCACGCTGGCTATAGCCAACGGTGGCACTGGGGCAACTACAGCGGCGGGTGCTCGTACGGGACTTGGCGCAACAACGGTTGGCGGCAGTATGTTCACGCTGACCAATCCGTCAGCCATCACGTTCCCACGGTTTAATGCCGACAACACGGTAAGCGCGTTAAGCGATGCGAACTTCCGCACAGCCATTGGTTCAACCACGGTTGGCGGAAACATGTTCACGCTGACAAATCCATCAGCAGTTACGTTCCCCAGGTTTAACGCAGACAACACGGTCAGTGCATTAAACGCAGCAGACTTCCGCACGGCTATCGGCGCAGGCACTGGCTCGGGCACAGTTACCAGCGTCACAGGAACTGCCCCAGTTGATTCCAGCGGCGGTGCAACCCCGGCAATTAGCCTTGCTGCGAGCTACGGCGACACGCAAAATCCCTACGCCAGCAAGACGGCAAAATTCTTTCTTGCTGCTCCTACTGCTGCTGCAGGCGTACCTGTATTCCGCGCAATCGCGGCTGCTGACATCCCCACACTGAACCAAAACACCACGGGTAGTTCAGGGAGCGTGTCTGGCGGTAATGTCAGTGCAACAACGGGGACTTTTTCAGGCAACGTGGCTATTGAAAATGCTTCTCCAATACTGACGCTTAAAGACACAGATAACTCAGGATTAGGGGTTGGGCAGGTTGGCCGGATATCACTCACAGACAGCCTAGATGCCGAGCGTGGGTATATCGGCTACGACTCAGCCGCTAGCACCAATTTTGAAATAAATAATTCTCGCGGAATCGTAACCATAAATGGGGTTGCGGCAGTAACAACCACAGGTGTACAAACGCTTACCAACAAGACGTTGACCAGCCCGACCTTAACAACTCCGGCGCTGGGCACTCCAGCGTCTGGCACCCTGACCAACTGCACGTTCCCCACGCTAAATCAAAACACCACGGGCAGCGCAGCAAGCGCAACCACAGCAACAAACCTTGCCGGGGGCGCAGCCAACCAAATACCCGCCCAAAGCGGCGCAGGCGCGACTACATTTATTGCAGCACCAACAGTTGCCAGCAGCTACCTCTCATGGACGGGTTCAGCCTTTTCGTGGACTACGGTAACTCCAGGCAGCACGTTTGCAACGGACATCACAGTCAACACCCTGACTGTGGGCAAAGGCCCGAACAACCCGGTGGGCACAACCACATTTGGCTTTCAAGCAGGCGCGGCTGCAACTGCATCTAACGTCCAACAAACAGCGATTGGATACCGTGCGCTTGCCACTGCCGTTGCAACCGTTGGTGCCAGCCTTGACTTTGAAGGCAGTACGGCTGTTGGATATAAAGCGCTGGAAACATCTAACCCATCCACTCTTTCATATAACACTGCGGTCGGGGCTGGGTCTTTGCGTGCGCTCACTACAGGGGGTTCTAACACTGTAGTCGGTGCCGGTGCAGCACGCAGCCAGACAACTGGTGGTTCAGCGGTTGCTATTGGGGCTGTAGCTGCGGAGCTTGTTACTACCAGCAGCAGTTATGTAGTCATTGGTTACGGAGCGGCGGGTCTTGCGACAACTCAACTTTCCTCTACAGTAGCTGTTGGTGCAAACACGCTGCTCCTTGCTTGCACCAATTCCGTAAACTCCGCCATCTATAACCGCCGCAATACTGCCATTGGGCATAATACGCTTAACGGCTTGGATGCAGAGACAACGGGGGTTGACGGCAGCAATAATACGGCGCTGGGCTACACCGCAGGGACAAGCCTCCAGTCGGGTTCCAACAACACTATCATCGGCAATGCCGCTCAAGCCAGCACTACATCCATCAGCAACGAGATCACCCTGGGCAACAGCAGCATCACAACCCTGCGCTGCCAAGTAACGTCCATCACCTCGCTGTCTGACCAGCGTGACAAGCACTCCATCGAAGACCTGCCGGTGGGCCTTGCCCTTATCAACGCCTTGCGCCCGCGCCGCTACAAGTGGGACAAGCGTGACTGGTACATCAACGAGGTGGAGCGCGAAGACGGGGTTACAGACTATGTGCCTGTGCCCCAAGACGGCTCACGCGCTCAGAACGACTGGAACGAAGGCTTTGTGGCACAAGAAGCCAAGGCTGCTCTGGAGGCAGCGGGCGCAAGCTGGTTCCCCTTGGTGTACGAAACCAATCCTGAGAAGCTGGAGATGTCGGCAGGCAAGCTCATCCCCGTGCTGGTCAAAGCAATCCAAGAACTCACAGCGCGGCTTGAGGCGCTGGAAGCCAAGTAAAGGAGCGAATCATGGCCGACGAATCCGGGAAAGGCGCGTTGATTGAAAAGCTGACGTTTGCTGTCCTGCCGCTGCTTTTCACCTGTGTGGTGTATCTCATGTCTGCGCTGGCAAATTTAAGCCACGAGGTCACTATCCTCAACAGCAAAATCAGTCTGGTGGTCACATCGGACAATAAGCAAGCAACAAATACGGGTGCGGAGTTAGCCCGAGAAAAACTGCGCCAAGACTTGGAAAAAGAAATCCAAAAGAACCGTGATGACATCATGCACAACCGACAAGACATTGCAATCCTGTACGAAAAACTGAAGGTGAAATAATGGACTGGCTAAAACAAATTGCACCAACAATTGCCACCGCATTAGGTGGCCCGCTTGCTGGCATGGCCGTGTCTGCCATCTCCAAGGCCATTGGCGTGGACGAAAACAAAGTCCAAGACATGATCTCCAGCAACAAGCTGTCAGCCGATCAGATTGCGCAGGTCAAGCTGGCCGAGATTGAACTTCAAAAGCAGGCGCAAGAGCTTGGCCTGAACTTTGAGAAACTGGAAGTTGAGGATCGCAAAAGCGCCAGGGACATGCAGGCTACCACGCGCTCCATGATGCCCCCCATCTTGGCTGGCGCAGTCACGCTAGGCTTCTTTGGCATCATGGTGATGATGTTCTTCAACCAGATCGACAGCAGCAATCCGGCCATCTTGATGATGTTGGGCAGCTTGGGCACGGCGTGGACAGGCATCATCGCCTACTACTTCGGCTCGTCTGCTGGCTCCCAAGCCAAGACTGATCTGTTATCAAAGGCTGCAAAATGAAGCACAATTGGGAAGAAGCACTGGAGCATGTCCTCGATTACGAGAAAGGATATGTAAACCACCCCAACGATCCGGGCGGCATGACCAATCTAGGAGTGACCCGCCGTGTATGGGAAGAATGGACTGGCAAGCCTGCCACTGAAGCCGACATGCGGGCGCTTACACCTGCAATGGTTGGCCCCCTTTACAAAAAGCGCTATTGGGACGCTGTGCGCGGGGACGATCTTCCTAGCGGGGTTGATCTGTGCGTTTTCGATGCTGCTGTCAATGCTGGTGTTGGTCGCGCTAGTAAATTTCTACAGCAAGCTGCTGGAGTGACTGCGGATGGACAGATCGGACCCAAGACGATAGCTGCCGTGACAGCCAAGCCCGCAGATGAAATGATCGCGGCATTCTGCGCTTTGCGCGAGGCCCACTACAAGAGTCTGCCCACCTTCGCTACGTTCGGTAAAGGCTGGATGCGCAGGCTTGCAAGCGTCAAAATTGAGTCAACCGACATGGCGTAAGGTCCACAATGCCGCTTCAAAAACTTCAACTGCGTCCCGGCGTCAACCGCGAATCAACCACGCTTGCCAATGAGGGTACGTGGTTTGAGATGGACAAGGTGCGGTTTCGCTCAGGCTACCCTGAAAAGCTGGGGGGCTGGGTTAAAGACAGCGGCCCCAACACATCCACGCTGCAGCCCAGCACAGGCACGCTGTGGGGGGTATGTCGATCCCTGTTGAACTGGTTGAACCTTGCTGGTTTTAACTTGTTGGGGCTTGGCACCAACCTGAAATACTACATCCAAAACGGCACGGGCGGCGGCTTCTACGACATCACGCCAATCAGGGACACAGCCGTTGCAGTGGCCAGCGCATTTACAACCAACACTGCAACCAACACCGGCACGCAAACGACACTGGTCATCAATGACCCCGGACACGGCGCTCAGACCGGCGACTTTGTGACTATCTCGGCTACCTCTGGCCCAGTTAATGGCGTCCTTGCGGCCAACATAAACGGCGAGCACCGGATTACGTACCTGACAACAGGTACGTACTCCATAGTTGTAACAGGCACAGCTTCGAGCAGCGGCACGCCAGCGGTCAGCGCTACGTTTGCCTACCAGATTACTACGGGCAGCGCGGTGTACACCGCAAACGTCGGTTGGGGCGCGGGGGGCTGGGGCGGCTCTTCTGGCCCAAGCGCTGCAACAACAATAAACGGCGGCACTCCCGTTACTGCGGTTTCTACAACCGCTATTACCGTGGTGTCCACAACTGGTTTTGCTGCCAGCGGGACAATTTATATTGACACTGAGGGTATTTCATATACCGCAGTAACGGCAACCACATTTCAGGGCACCATAACGCGTGGTGTATCCGGCACTACTGCGGCTGCACATGCAAACGGTGCCAGTATTTATCAATATCCTTCGTCAGCTACCGGGTGGGGTATAGCCGCTCCAACAGGTCTTGGTATCGGCCAACAGCTTCGTCTGTGGAGCGAGGCCAACTTCGGCCAGAACTTGGTGCTCAACCCACGAGGGGGTGCGTTGTACTATTGGGTGGTTGATAATACGCCAACGGTGTTTAACCGGGCGCAAATGTTAAGTTCCACTAACACCAACACCCAAAACGGAATCCAGTACTGGCTAGCAGACGCTTACTGCCCCACCATATGCAACTTTGTGATGGTCTCTGATGCATCGCGGTTTGTCATTGCGTTTGGCTGCAACGTGCAGGGCTCAACAACACTTGACCCACTGCTTATCCGCTGGTCTGACGCAGAAGACATACTTGTGTGGGAGCCACTGGAAACCAACGACGCCGGGTTCTACCGTTTAAGCAACGGCTCCGAGATTGTTGGTGCTATGCAGGCGCGGCAGGAGATTTTGATCTGGACTGACGCAGCGCTGTACGCCATGCAGTTTATCGGGCCACCGGATGCTTGGGGCTTTCAGATTCTGGCCGACAACATATCAATTGCCGGTCCCAACGCCATGACATCTGCGGCCAACGTCACGTACTGGCTTGGCTTAGATAAGTTCTACATGTACTCAGGCCGCGTGGAAACGCTGTACTGCCCGCTTCGCCAGTACATTTTTGGCGATATCAACTTGCAGCAGCAGTACCAGTTTTTTGCAGGGACCAACGAAGGCTTTAACGAGATTTGGTGGTTCTACTGCTCGGCTAGCTCCACCGTGATTGACCGCTACGTTATATACAACCACTTGGAGCGCATCTGGTCGTACGGCAACTTGACTCGCACGGCGTGGCTTGACACACCGCTGCGCAACTTCCCGTCGGCCACCGGGGAAAACAGCGGCAACGCCATACTGGTCTACCACGAGAACGGCGTCAATGATGCCTCGGTGAACCCGCCCGTGCCAATTAGCGCGTACATTCAGTCAGCGGACTTTGACATAGGTGACGGCCACAACTACGGGTTTGCTTGGCGCATGATTCCGGACATCACGTTTGACGGCTCTACCGTCAACAACCCGCAGGTCACGTTCACGCTGCGCCCACGGCAGAACCCCGGTGCCAACTACAACACGGCAGATACGCCCACAGTGACCAGCGCCCAGAACTACCAGAACCAACGGAACTACACGGTGCAGCAGTTCACCCAGATCGTTTACACGCGTATCCGGGGCAGGCAGATGGCGTTCAAGGTCAGCTCGGACGGGTTGGGTGTGCAGTGGCAGTTGGGCGTGCCCTCGCTCGATGTGCGTCCTGATGGTCGTAGGTAAAAACCCGTATGACACTGATCGTCACCTCTACCGCTGCGCTCACACGCGTTACGGCACCGCGCTTGCCTGCGGCTCCCACGGAGTACGAGTCGCGGTACCAGAACCAGTTTGCGGATACCTTACGCCTGTACTTTAATCAACTCGACAACACGCTGCGCCAGTTTGGCGTGTCCAGTATTGTCCCGGCAGTAACGAACTACACCGTAGCTACGCTACCCAGTGCGGTCACATCAGGCGCAGGATCAAGGGCTTTTGTGACCGACGCTTTGACGCCTAGCTTTGGTGCTACGGTCGCCGGAGGCGGTGCGGTCTTAACGCCTGTGTACTCTGACGGGACCAACTGGAAAGTTGGCTAAAAAACACCCCCATGATAGACTCGACCAACCCCTTCTTTGTGAGGCACCAATGAGCCTTCAGCAACTCGCCGCACAGCGCATGGCAGCGCAAGGACGCGGCCCAGATTCACAGCTTGTCCACATGTCTCCCCGAGAAGTCGAGGGGCTACAAGCGCTAGCTATGGCCGCTGGCGGATCACTGAGCATTAACCCCCAAACGGGCCTGCCTGAAGCGGGCTTTTTGGATAAGATGCTGCCGATGCTTATCGGTGCCGGTATCACTGCCGCTACTGGCGGCGCTGCAACGCCCATGATGGTCGGTCTCGGCATGGGTGGCTTTGAAGCTGCTCGCACGGGCAGTTTGCAAAAAGGCTTGATGGCAGGTCTTGGCGCATACGGTGGCGCGGGGCTTGGTGCCGGTCTGATGGGTGCAGGCGCTGCAGGCTCGGCAAACTCCGTGGGGGCTATGGCAGACGTAGGGATGGGAGCGCCAAGCGTTGGAGCTAATTTTTCTCAGATGGGCCAAGGGCTGGGCGCTTTGGGCACAGAAGCGGGCCGCACGGGCTTTATGGGCAGTGTAGGCGGCATGGGCGGTATGAAGGGCTTGATGGCTTCTGGTGCGGCGGGCATGGCCCCAGCGTTGCTTGAGCAACCTGAGTTCAAACCACCTGCGGCTGACACGGAACAGTACAAGTACACGTTCAATCCCGGACGCGTGGAAGACCCCGAAGCCGGGTATACCGGCCCGGTCAGTGGGCAGCGCAACTTCTTCAATCCAAGTTTTGAACGCCAGTACGCTGAAGGCGGTCCCGTCGAGCAGATGTCGGAAAATAACATTTTTGATATGCAAAACGCCCGTGGCGGCGTCTCGGATATGGGCATCGACAGCTTTACAGGTATGGAGCGCATGGCCGAAGGCGGCACTACGGACGAAAACAGGTACAGCGGGAACGCGTATGCCTTTGCGCCTGTTGCACAAGCGGCCCCATCTCCGGGCAGGCGCAGGGTTGCGGCAGCACCAGCGCCCGTTGAAGACCCGGTGGCGCGTGCGCGACTTGACGATCTTGAGCGGCAAGAGTTGATTGCACAGGGCTACAAGGGCGAGGATGCTTTGCCGACTGCAAACAGGTCTATGCCCGTTGAACAACCCTACGTGCCGCCAGTTGCAGCCGGTGAGTACACGTACGAGTACGACCCCCAGACGCAGACATACATAAATGTTGCGCCGCCTCCTTCGGCTGCACCAACGCAACCTGTAGCAGAAGCTGATCCGTATGCGGGCGTTTCTACAGGTTTTGCAGGTGGCGGCATCACTGACTTGGGCGGCTATTCTGACGGCGGCAGGCTCCTGCGCGGCCCTGGTGATGGCGTGAGTGACTCGATACCTGCCATGATTGGCGAGAAACAACCCGCACGGCTTGCCGATGGTGAGTTCGTGGTGCCTGCCCGCATCGTCTCTGAGCTGGGCAACGGCTCGACGGAAGCTGGCGCTCGCAAGCTCTACGCCATGATGGACCGCGTGCAAAAAGCGCGGCGCAAAACTGTGGGCAACGGCAAAGTAGCCAACAACCCCCGCGCTGACAAGTACCTCCCTGCCTGAACATGCCTCTGTACCACATCACTCCCAACCAGTTGCCCCAGGTTTGGCCGACTGCCGCGCCGTTGCTGCAAAAAGCCATCGACCTTGACCCCAGCGCGATAACAATTGAGCAAGTTGAGTACGCCGTGCGTACGGGCAAGACGTTTTTGCTGGTGTGGGAGGAGCCCGATGTGGGCATTACAGGGGCTGTGACGTTAGAGTTTGTGGATTACCCGCGAGAGCGCATTGCACATGTCAACCTCATGGGCGGCAAAAGTGTTGTCAGAACCCATGTTTTTGAAGAAGCCAAGAGCTGGATGCGGGCGTATGGCGCGACGAAAGCGCAGTGCTGGGCCAGAGGCACGCTCGTACAGATGTATGAAAAAATGGGCATGGAAAACACCCATCAAGTGATGAGGATTACGCTATGAACTTGCTTAAATGGCTCTTCAACCCTGAATGGTTTGTCTTCCGCATGGACGGCGGTGGGGGTGGCGGCGCACCTGCCACGCAGACACAAATCTCCGATGTGCCGGACTGGGCCAAGCCGTACGCCAAGGAAATTCTTGGCAGAACAAGTGCGCTGACAGATATCAATAAAAACCCGTACCAGCAGTACGGGGGCGAGCGGACTGCGCAGTTTTCTCCTCTGCAGGAAAAAGCGTTTTCAAGCGTGGGCAACATGCAAGTCCCCGGACAGACCGGGGAAGCGTCAAACATCACCCAGCAAGCGGCATACCGGGCGTTGAACTCACAGTACCAGCCAGGGAATTTTCAAAACCAGTTTCAAGCACCCGCGCAGTACCGGCCTGAGCAGTTTAGCTACATGGGCATTAACGCGCCCGAGTTGCAGCAGTACCAGATGGGGCCTGCGCAGCAAGTGCGAGGCGGGCAGTATGACGCGCCGCAGATGGCAAATCTGCAAGAGATGGGCTCGTTTGAGCGGGTAAACCCTGCATCTAGGTACAACACGCCTGAGATGCGCACCGCCCGGACGGACTACAACCCGGACATTGAGGCGTTTCAGATGGGGCCTGCACAACAAGTGCAGGGCGGGCAGTACGCCACTCCTGAGATGCGGGCTGCGCAGACGGACTACAACCCCAATCTGCAGCAGTACCAGATGGGGCCTGCCGAGCGTGCCAGCACACAGAGCTTCACCCAACCCGGCAGCGCAGAAGACTACATGAACCCGTTCATGCAGAGCGTGGTCGATAAGCAGACCCGCGAAGCCGAGCGCCAGTCCGCGCTCACTGGACGGCAGCAACGGGCACGGGCTATCCAACAAGGCTCGTTTGGTGGTGGCCGCACGGCAGTTACAGAAGCTGCGCAGGCGCGTGATCTTGCGCAGCTCAAGAGCGACATCTACGGCACCGGCCAGCAAGCAGCGTTTCAGAACGCACAGCAGCAGTTCAACACCGAGCAGCAGGCGCGGATGCAAGCGCAGCTTGCCAACCAGCAGGCAGGACTCACTGTCGGCGGGCAAAACCTTGCCGCAAAGCTTGGCATCCAGCAGTTGGGCACGCAAACAGGAACGCAAACGGCACTTGCCAACCTGTCTTCGCAGCAGCAAGCAAACGTGCAAAATCAGGCAGCGCAGCTCCAGACGCAGGGACTAAACGCGCAGCAGGCAATGCAAGCGGCACTGGCTAATCAGCAGGCGGGCCTTACTGTGGGCCAGCAAAATCTGGCATCGCAACAAGGAGCGCAGCAGCTCAGAACGCAGACGGGCACACAAACCTCGCTGGCAAACTTGAGCGCAGAACAGCAAGCCAACGTCCAAAACCAAGCTGCGCAACTGCAAACGCAGGGACTTAGCGCCCAACAGGCTATGCAGGCGGCACTTGCAAACCAGCAAGCGGGTTTGACCACTGGCCAGCAGAACCTGTCGGCGCGGCTTACTCGGGACCAGCAGAACCTTGCCGCTCAGCTTCAGACGCAGGGGCTTACCGCAAACCAAGCCATGCAGGCAGCGCTTGCCAATCAACAAGCGGGCTTGACCACAGGGCAGCAAAATCTTGCCGCGCAGCTTGGTGTCCAGCAGCTAGGTTCCGGGCAGAACATGCAGGCGCAGCTTGCCGAGCAGCAGGCGTACCAGAACATGCTCCAGCAGCGCGAGGCTTCGCGCCAGTTTGGCTACGGCCAGCAGATGACTGCCGCTGGGCAAGGCGCTCAGTACGGCCAAGCCGCGCAGCAGCTCGGTGAGCAGTCACGCCAGTACGGCGCAGGCTACGGCCTTCAAGGGCTGCAGGCGGCAACACAGGGTGCTGGGCAACTGGGCAATCTGGGGCAGCAACAGTTTAATCAGCAAAGAGACATTGCCGGGATGCAAGGGCAGTTTGGCTCCCAGCAGCAGCAACAGCGCCAGCAGTTGCTCAACCAGCAGTACCAAGACTTCCTCAACCAAGAGCGCTATCCGTACCAGCAGATGGAGTACATGTCGGGCCTGATGCGCGGCACTCCGCTGGGCACGGTGAACACGATGTACCAAGCACCACCCAGCGCACTGTCTCAGGTGGCAGGTCTTGGCGTTGCAGGTGCAGGTGCTTACGGCATGATGAACCGCAAAAAAGGCGGCGCGATCAAGGACAAAGCCAAGACACGCGCAGGTCTGAACGAGCTGGCACTTATGAAGATGGGGGCTTGAGATGTTCGATGTCAACAAAACGATTTCAATGCTGCGCAAACTGGAGCCGGTGGGCGATCCGGCAGCCGTTCAAAG
>Ga0181359_1000179_pt1 | contig 13115 bp, 18 predicted proteins | sample Fa13VDMM15SD_FD_141229 | JGI IMG/M metagenome (GOLD analysis project Ga0181359, IMG submission 141229) | Freshwater viral communities from Lake Michigan, USA - Fa13.VD.MM15.S.D | ecosystem: Environmental > Aquatic > Freshwater > Lake | place: USA: Michigan | collected 2013-09-24 | reverse complement strand
AGGATAAATATCATTAAAACTACTAGATAAAAATTGTTTATATGATGGTTGAAAGGGTATAGCTAAACTAGCAGTACTACCTAATTTTAAACTATAATTAAATTTAGGAGTAATTTGTTCAATTATATCTTGATCCTTTTTATTACCACCATATTCTTTTACTTTTAAAATGGTCTCAGGAATACCAAAACAATTTATTAAAGAATATAAACCTCTTCTTGTACCTTTTGTTTTAAGTAAATAAGGTAAATTATGATAAATTCTTTTATATGTTTCTTTTACTATATCATTATCTGGTATAGTGTATTGAGAAGCAGTTACATAATTATTAATTAATAATGAACCTGTTGAAGGTAAAAACCCACCAGTACTGTTTACTCCTAATAATGAAGAGAAAATATCATCTTGGTTTCTTGAATTAGTATAAAGTTTCATACCAAAATTTCTTAAGGTATCAGCTACTAAATCTTTTGAAATACCAAAATCAACTCTATTGTCAGCTACCTGTAAATCCGTGATGTCTCTAACGTAAGTCCAAATATAATCATAATGTTGACCAAGCATAGCAACAAATAATTCTAAGTTTGAATTTTGCGTATCTTCTTTTATGTATTCAGGTAAATTATTCCATACATAATCCTTATTATCATTATCATAACTAACAGCATCTAAAATTTGACCCCCATAATATATTGAGGATTCAAGTGTACTACCAAACCAAGTTTTAGCTTGAGAAGAAGTTGTGCTATAATTTAAATAAGGTTTAGAAGAATTTAATTTTGGCCAACTATCTGAACCTGATTCATAATATAAAAAATATTCGTAACCATCAAATTTTTGAATAATAGTATCTATTCTTGATTGTAACGAAGATTTACTTGTAGTTGTATAATTTATAACTTGATGATACATTTAAATTATTTAAACTATTTATATCACTTTGTAAGGATTCTATTTGAGATAATTTATACTTAAAATTTTCTAATCTTTCATTTGCAGATGAGAAATGAACAAAATTTGAAAAATCTGTATAATCTACTGTTATTTCAACATTATTTTCCTCTAACCAAGATTGCAATTGTTGGTAAGAAGAAGTTACAGAAGTACTTAATAATGTAGATAAATTTAAATATGGAGTAGTTAAATTGGCCTTTTCATTTAACTCAATTGAAATATTAGGTCCTCTTAAAGGAGTAGAATCTAATACTTCTTTAGCTACAAATTCTGTATTTACTTGAAATGAATAAGGTTCTGAAATTTGTTCAACTAACCATAAGGTATTTTTTAGGGATAAATTAGATGGTAGGGGTTCGTATAATTTAATATATAAACTAGATAATGAAGTATTAACATTATCAAAAGCTATATTAACTCCTATGTAAGTATCATTTTCACCAAAATTTAAAAGAAAATCTGAATAGAAAGATCTTGAGTTTCTTTCAGCTATATAATTTAAATAAGATTGGCCTAAATGGAAATATTATTAGAAGATATTTTTATTTCTGTACGATCCGAAGATATTTCTGATATAAAGAATTGGTTAGCTAATGAGCTTGAAAATATTTCTCTATAAAAGTTATAACTTATATCATATTGACCTCTAAAATACCCAAAGGATTCTAAATCGGATTTAGGGTCTAATTCAATAGTATGGTATAAAGATGAGTTATCAGTTGTATCTACAATTTTATAATTTCTAAAATCATAAGTAGAATCTATTATCTCTCCGTTAGGTGATATAACATGTACTTCTATTTTATCTTCAGGTAAACCAAAATCCTTATTTAATAATAAGGAATTTAATAATGATTCATCTTTAGGAGTATAATCTTGATTTAGATATTGAGTTGAATCAATATTTGATATATTAGTAATTTCCATTATTTGGATGCTGTTAATTCATCTATAGTTTGTTGTTGAGTCAAATTTTCAAGTCGTAATTGATTTATTTCATCTAATAAAGCATCAATTTCATCTGTATTTTGGTTTTGACACCAACGTATTCTGTACTTCGTTTTATTAATTCTGTATGGGAATTAAAATCTCCAACTGTTGGAATATCATAAAATAATTCATCATAGTAATTAAAAAATTCTTCTACAGTTACAGGAGTAATTGTTACATCCACTTGGGGTTTTATTAATTGAGAGAATTCAGTATTAATTACATTTGGATATGTAACTTTACCATAAACTGTTTTATTTAATTGAACTGTTTCAGCCATTATCTAACTACTTTAAAATAATTTGATTCATCATCTATAACTACTGTTTCACCATTGGATAATACTGTTTTATATAGAATTTGATAATATCTTTCAGGTTCTAAACCATCCATATACACTTTAAAGTAATTACTTGTATTATCACAACTTATTTTTGTATTTTTAATATCAAAATCTATTACCATTTCTTCAGTTTTAGTATCTTTTAAGGCCCAATATGATGATGAAGGTAAAGCTTTAGTATTTAAATATACAGAAGATGTTTGGAATGCTCTAGCAGGAAATCTATCTCTAGCTTTTATTCTAAAAGTATAAATTGTATTTTCTTCAAATTCAGATTTATTATTGGTTATAACTGGGGTAAAATCTGATGTTGTAATTTGGGTTAATGTGGTAGAATATGCACTATCATCCCATTTAAATTCTAATTGTGGTGGATAAATAGTATGAGTATCCATTGAAAAGAATTTTGTAATTAATGGAGTAGTACTATTTTCTATACTAGAAGAAAGTTTTAATAAAAGTCCAAAATTATTTACTGAGTCATTATACCATCGACTTGTTAAATTAGTAATATCCATATTAATATCTTTATTAGAGATATAATTAAAAGATTGTGAAGATGAAACAGCTGATAAAAAATAACTACCAGTAATTTGCCAAGTATTAGTACTGGTTTTATTAATCCAAGTACATCCTGCAGTAGTGATAGGGATATCACTAGATTTACCTAATCCCATATCCCAGCTTTGTAAGAGAGGATGGGCAAAAATTGTATAATTTACAGGTAAAGTAGCTTCTGCTAAAAATAATTTAAGAGAAGATGAATAAGTATTTACATTTCCATTTATCTTATTATTAATAACATCTAATATTTGTGAATTAGAGAATTGTATTAAAGCACGATTTACATCAGCATTAAGAGCAGTAACATCAGTTTCATTTGAAATTTCTAAAATTTCATCTCTACCAAAGTTTTGAGTACTACGGTATTTAGAGATAAAAGTATCTTTCTCAGGGAATATTTTATAAACAGCCATAAATTTAATATATAATATAAATATACATTAAAAATATTTTTTTATAAAGTAACTACTCTACCTTGTATATCAGTTGTTAAATTTTTAACTTCAAAAATACTTGGATCTAAAGAAGGATAAATGATGTTTTGAACTGTAGCTCCTTTAATATCATATGAATATTGAGAATATCCTGAATTAGTTCCTGATTTGTTTGTAATATTAATTTTTGGTACAGATTGAACACCTTCTACTTGGTCTAAGATACTATAAAGGTCTGATAGTATAATAGGTTGGTTTATTACCCATTTATCAATATTAAAATATGATTGTAATGTAGTTAAACAATTATTTAATACTAATTTATTATTATAGTTTGGTCTAACAATTATATCAAATTCAACTCCTATATTAATAATAAAAGCAGATTTAATATTAACAGCATCAGTTAACATTCTATATTCGGAAAGGAATGTTTTTAAATTTTGACTTAATGCAGGGGATGGGATAGTTAAATTTCCATTACTATTTTTAGATAAAATATAAAGTGAAATAGCATTAGGATTTTCAGTTGCTAATAAATCTGTTTTAAAATTTACATTTATACTTGCATCTTGATTAACATAAGCTTTAGAAACTGAACCAAATTTAGAAGGTAATGATAAAGTTCTAATTATATAATCATCTTTAGTGATTGTTCTTAATTGAGTTGGATAAGAAGCTAAAGAATTTAAACGTATATCATCATTTGTATCTCCATCTCCTCCACCTACAGCCGCGACTTCATTTGTAAAAGCAAGTGAATTTAGAACTGTTGATGATAAACCTGCATCTAAATTTCCTCCAGCAAATGAAGTAGTAGTTCCAACATTATTAGTTAAAGTATTAGCAGGCACATTAGATATTGCTCCTCCCCCTTTTAAATAATTTACAGTTAAAGTAGTATTAGATGGTGCTATACCATAAGTTTGTGTATATAAGAAGTTGGAAGGATCCCAAGCAGTAGTCATTTTATCTATCCCATAAGGTAAACCTAAACCTATATTATCAGGATTTGGAATTATTTCTTCATCAGCTCCTGTTGATACACCTGAACCAAATTGTAATTCTAATGAACCATTAGATTTGAATCGGGAAACAAATCTTCTAGGTACTTTTTTCAATTTAAGTAAATAAGGAGTAGTATCATTATATTGAGCTAGAGTTGAATCATTTGCTGCTGTATTAGCAGTAGGTTCAAAAATTGTATCTTGGGCTAAATAAGGTACTTCATACCATTGATTATTATCAGTATCAGTTGTAGTAACTATTTCTAATATATTATCATCAGTAATAATCACGGTAGGAAAACGTTCAGGATTACTAAATGTAAACGTCGTTGACGTTAAAGTTCCTGATGAGGCTTTCGCTTGTTTTTTAAGTAAATAAAAATTAGCATTATTATTTACATCAGTAGAAAATACAGAAACTTCAATATCTGATGTGGAACCAGTTTGAGAGAAATCTATTTTCTCATTTATAAAAAATTGAGTTTTAGCATCTAAACTAGAAGCAATTCTAGCTCCTTCTTCTAAAATTAAAGCATACCCAAAATCGGGTACATATTGACTTCCAGATAAGGTTGCAGGAACTACTTGATATATAGACATCATAGTAGAGGCAGCACTAGTTACTTTAGGACGGTATCCAAAATTATAAGCTAAAGCTAATAAATTTTTTCTTTGTTTTGCAAATTGAAGAAAATTTTCTTGAATTTGATTATCAGTATAAAAAGATAAAACGTCTCCAACATAGGAAGCCATTTCAATAAGCATTAACCCAGGAGAAGCCTCACTAAAGTCATTATAAGTATTTGGATAATAAGTTTGAGCAAAATTAAGTAATTGTGCTTTTAAACTATCGAAATCTTTATTTAAGTATTGTACTGATTTTGTATTAATCATTATTGAAATTTATTAAAATCTCATCTTGTATATTGCTATTTTTTATAAAATAACTAATATAAATTTGAAGTATATTTTTATCAGGAGAAGCATTAACCGTTAACTTGTTTAAAGTTACTTGTGGAAAATAATCGTTTAACCCAAAAGATATAATATCTTCAATATTTTGGACTGTACCTTGAGTTATTTGTTCAAATAATTGTTCTCGAATTCCAGCTCCTAAATTAGGATTCATTATTCTTTCTCTTTTTCCAGTAAGAAAGAAATTCAAAATATTAGATTTAATAGCATCTTTTGTTGTATAAGTAATATTTAACCCAGTTGGACCATTAAATGGCACTTGAATTCCTACTCCTTTACTAGGAGATAAATCTAAAGGATTAATATTTACTACATTATAAGCCATTATATCTTACCGTTCTCTTTTAATTTACTCATTAAACCTGAAAAGTCAGGTACAACGTCAATACTTACATCATTTATATCACGTACAGGACCTTGAGATTTTAGCATTTCATCTACGGTAGCTACTACAGGAGTATTTGAACCACCCATCATACCCGGAGCTCCTCCAGCCCAACCTACTGCATCAGATGCATTATAATTACCTCCATTTAAATTTCTCCATTCTCCTGCTTGAGCAGTTTCATTTAAGATATCTAACATAGGATTACCTGTTGAAGGGATTGGTTTTGGAACTATTTGTTGTTCAGAAAGAATTTCTGAAAATCTAGGTTTATATTCAGATTTAGTTTCAACAAAAGGTTTAACTAATGTAGGACTAGCATCTCTAAAAGATTTAGGGGTACTAGCAGATTTAACTGCTTCAAGGAGAATTTCTTTCATTTCTTCTTGAATAGCTTTTTTTACTTCTTCTCTAATTACTTTTCTAAAAGCGTCTAAATTCATGTTTATAAATATTTAATATTAAAACTTATTTTAATCAGGTGTTACGGTACCTACAATAGTATCATCAGGATTTAATCCAGTTGCTGTTACTATATCTATTGTTTCTTGATCAGTTATGTTATCATTTCCTGGGGCACTAGTAGATCGTTGAGTTTGTTTATTAACATAATATTGTCCCTCTTTAATTAAAACTTGATCGTCAGGAGCATATGTAGGTGTACCTTCGTATTGAATTACTCCTTGTTGATTTGCTACTACTACTCTTCTTCTTAAAAGAGTAATACCTTCATCTACTACTTCTTCTTTTATAATATCAATTTGATATCCACCATATTGACTAGGTAAGATTACATCAATATCTTTAGCTCCAGGAAATAAATTATCTAAAGTATTTAAATTATTTTCTAGTGAAGTTATTCCATCTTGAAAGGATTGTTTTAATAAATCATCATTAATATAGGGACAAGCAGTAATATTTTTATATAATAGGTTTAAACCTGTTATTAATCTTAAAATTTCTTTTCGCATTCTCTGTACTTCTATAAGTACAATTTTATCTAAAAATTGACTTATCATTTTAAGTACTTTAGATAAATCATCTATAAAAGCATTGGATTTAGAAATTCTTTCAGCTTGCACATTGGTTGATGCATTAGTTTGTGAAAAAACAGGACTTCCTCCTCCTCCTACTGCTAATGGGGTATTTAATCTTTTTAAAACTTTAACTATAAATTTATAAATCTTAATTAAAACATTAATAATTTTTATTATTTTATTAATTAAAGAAACATATTTTTGAATTTGAGTTATAGCCCTATCTATAGATTTAACTCCATCAATAATTCTTTTTAAATCTTTTGCAAATCTTTCGGGTTTAATAAAATCTCTTAATTTTTTATTTAACTCTTCAGCTTGATCACCTATCGCTAAATTTGCAATATTAATAGGACTAGTAAAAGGTTTTAATTTATCTGTAAATGCTTTTATAAATGATATTTGATTTATAATAAGTTGTTTATTATCTGTTCTAGCATCTATTGTATCACTAGTTTTAGTTAATACAAGATTTATTGAATTAATTGTTTTTACTAAACCAGCTCCTCCAGGCATTATTTCAACTAGTTCTGGTGGAGGGATTATATCTTCTAAAGCTACACGAATTTCTTCTATGGAATCTTGATAGGATTTAAGTCTAGCTAAGTATTGATCTTCAGTTTCATCTTTACGTTTAAAGGGATCTAATTTACTTTCAGATTTATCTATAAAATCTACAATACCTTTTCCATATTTTAGTAATTTACTTTCTAAAAGTCCTCCAGGAGGTAAGGCTTTAGTTAAAATATATCCTAAAGGGTTACAAAAATCAATTTCATTTATTTTTCTAACAGCTGTATTAATTTTAAAAAGAATATCTAATATTTTTTCTGATGCATCTATAATTTTTAAAGGTGCAGTTTTAGTTAAAATCTTACTTAATCCTTCAGGTACAGCCATTATATAGTAAAGTTTTGATTGGATTTAATATCCTTAATTAATGGTCTAAGTCTTTTAATATCGGCTACTAAAGTTTTACTAGCAGTCATCACGCTAGTTAAAAATATTCCATTACTATCTTGAGCAAATAATAACTTATTTCCTAGATTATTTAAACTATCTAATAAATCATTTAATATTAATTCTAATTGATTTCCCTTTACTAAAGGTTCTACTGAATTTAATCCTAAATATATTTGGGGAGAATTAACTATAAATTTATCATCAGAATCAAAATTAATTGTTCCTGCGGAAGAAAATCCAATTGCTTTCTTTCCAAATAAAAATATAGAATCATCCTTAGAGTTAAGAGTAACTCTACCTGAATTAATTATTATTTGTTCTCCTATATAGGGAAATTTTGGTTTATATTCCATAGTTATTTAAGGTTATCTGCTTCTGTAGCTGATTGATCTTCCGAATATAGATAAGGGTCTGGGATTTGAAGTGCAGAGTTAAATGCTGCTCCTACAGTTACACCAAATGAGGTTAAATTTTTAGAAGCATATTCTAAAGGTATTTCTTGACCTGAACACATATAAATAGATGATCCATCAAAATTAATATCTTCATATACAGGAACCCATGGTTCAGGATTTATATCTGTAGTAGTTTGACCATTTCTAATAATAGTAATAGGAGATCCTATTTCACCTTGTGAACTCCATGAATTATTAGGTTGTTTTTGTGGAGTTGTAGAAGAAAAACGGATTGAATTTCCCCATCTACCTTCAACTATTACATCTCCTTCTTCAGGTAATAAATTCCTTATATCAATTTTTTCTTCAAATGAATTTCCTAAACTTAAAATTTCCTTTTGGGAAACACCTTTAGCTAAATTTTTATTAAAAGTGTTTATATCTGGGAATATATTGTGATGAACACTATTCCATACACCTACTGTAGTTAAATAATAGTAGGTTTTAGCTTGTGGATCAGTATTTAAATCATATGAGGGAGCTTGAAATATCATAACTATCTCATTTAATATAGGATACTGTATTACATTAGTGAATAAGGGTCTTGCTATTAATTTAGTAGCAGTTCCAGTATCAACAGTAGTGCCAATAGGAGTAAATTTTACTGAACCTAAACCTGCCCATCCTCCGGCTTCTTGAAAAAAATTATCAGTCTTAGTTTTTGGAGATACTAAAATATCATTAACTCTAGCAAAGAAAAATGGGGTTGAATTATCACTCCCTCCTCCTTGAGAATTTGATTTTATAGCACCTTGTAAACTAGGATACATACTCATTCTAGTTCTTTATTGGAGATTGAATTGCCTGATCATTTAATTGTTGAATAGACATAAATAATTGTTCTTTATCTCCATCGGATAAAAATCCTTCTTCTTCTCCACCTTTAGTATTCATAGCTCTTTGAACTATACCAGCCATTTTAATTAATAAATCATCATTTTTAACTGATACGTCTAAATAATCTTTAATAAGGGGAACAATAATAACCGCATCACCTGCAGAGGTGATAAATGGTTTTAAACCTTCTATTAGATTTTTGATTTCCTTTTCCTTATTAGAAGAATTGGTATGTATTTCTTTTAACAAATCGGCAAATGTTTTTTTACCGAATAGTGTTACTGAATTAAAATCCATAATATATTTTCGTTATAAATATGGTTCTGTTAAAGATTTTTTAATATCTTAAATCAACATAACCATAATCTAAGTACTGTTGTAATAATCTATAATGTACTTTCTTAAGTGACTTTATTACTTTAGTTATTTGAGGAGTATCTTGATCTGTTATTTCTCTAATATAGATGTATAAAGCCTTTTTATTAAAAATATCTAAATTTTCTCTATGTCTAAATAATTCAACTATAGCGTCTGCTGTTCTAGCATCCTCATGATCTGGGAATATTCTAAATAAATGAATATCCATATACTTAATAAAACTCTCTATAAAATAATTTTCACTAACCATCGGATCATCTGAAGGAGAAGAACTATTTAGTATATTAATTACAATTGTTTTATCTTCATCTATGGCTCCAACCTCAGCTCTACCTTTTAATTTCTCATAATTTTTATTATTATAAAGAATTAAATAACGTTTAGCAATCGTGCCGAAGTACGAAAAAGCTTTACCTTTGTCCTGGTTATATAAATGTAGTTTTTCAAGTAAAAATGACGTTACTTCGTGTTGAAGTTCCGCAATTGTTTCCACCTCAGTATAATAAAATTTAAAGGTATGAATTATATTTTCGGTTAATTTGAAAAACCCATAATCAATACGTTCATTATAAATCCTATTTCTCTTATTTGGATCAGTTTCAGCTAAGTATTCAATAATAGCATCTTCCGTATCTTGAGTGAAATACATCTTTTTAGTTTTGGGTTTTCTCTTTCGAACTGTCCCCCTTTTTGTAAACTGTACTTCTGTTTCCTCTTGTGGAATTATAAGCATTTTTATTTCTAAATTAGCTATCTCCATTTATTTTACAAATTTTATATAATCCGAAAGGGCTTCTTGGATTGTTTTAATATTAGTAAAGAAAAATCCAATTTCATCATCAGATTGAAATGTTTGATTAGCATCAATTTCTTTAATTTTAAATTCAGATTGTTTAACAAGATCGTAAAAATCTGTAATGTATTTTTCTTGGATAGTAATAATGTTTTCAAGTTTCTCTGCTTTTTTTAACAGATTCCATATAACATATCCTATCACACCCAAGAATATTAATACTAAGTTAATAATAATTAATGTTTCCATTAGATATTGTTTAAAAGATTAGCAAAAGGAGCGTTTGGATTAGATAATTGAGGTGCTTTTGTAGAAAATTTAGAAGGTGCTTTAACCTCTACTTTTTTATCTAATTTAAATTTAGGTAACCATTCTTCCTCAAATTCAATACGAGCAGCCATTAAATCGGCCTGATGTAATATAAATGGTAAAGAAGTACGAGGTTTTTGTTCTACCATATAACCCATTAAATATTTTTTATTAGCTTCATCATATAAACCATCATGGGTCTGGATAGCTACCATTTCATTAAAAGTATATTTAATATCATGAGACATGAGTAAAAACAACGATCTATCTGGTACCGATGCAAATGATAATTTAGTATTGAACGTGTAGTCTTCGCCTAATTTATCACGTCTCCACGCATCAGTTTGTGGAATATAAGATTCGTTTTCATCATCTCCCATTTTACCTAAATCATGATTTAAGGCTGAGAATATTAATTCCTCAAATGTAAAAGTATCCGTATCAGCACCATGTTTTTTCCATACAGAATATAAATCAGTAGCACCATTAATAACACGAATAACGTGGTCTACGTATCCTCCTGGGAAGGCACTATGATATTCTTTCTTATGTGCCGCTGGCATTAACATAAGACGTTCTGAGTATTTATTATAAAAATCTAATAATTTCTCCTTACGTGGGGATTCAATATAAACATCAATATAACCTAATAGAATATTCCAATTTTTTTGGATTTGTTCTGCACTTAATTTCATTTCCATATTTTAATTCTCAGTATTTAGTAATGTTTGAACGTCAGCAATCTTTTCTCTCATTTCCTCAATAAAATTTTTAGCTTCCTGAAGTTGACCTCTGGATATTAAATTATTTAATTGGTGGAAAGTGTTGTCTAATTGTTCTAATTTGTCTTGAATTAATTGTTTATATCTCATTTTTATGTATTTGGTTTATTTTTAATAAAAGTTGGGGAATTGAATTGTAAATCTCAATGTTGGGAGAAGGTAATAAAGAAGATTCGGGAAGCCAAATTTTATTTATAGGTTCTTTAAGTATTACCATAGGGTAAGATTCACATTGGTATGTTTCTTCTAATTTATCCCCTAAAAAATCATTATTTGTAACATTAATATTATTATACGTTATACCGGATAATTTTAACCCACGTTCTAACGCTTCACAATACTCACACCCACTTAGTGTAAATATTTCCATTGCCCAATTTTTCATCTTTTCTTATTTTATAGTTTTTTTCTTTTCCACGTTCTAAGCATACGAATGGGGTTTTGTATAGCCTAGTTTTTTATATGACATTTTTGAAGTATGATATAAATATATAGAAGAACGAGAAAAATGCATGATTTTTATTTATCACCTATGTTGGTTAATTGTGAAAGTGAATGTTTAACTTCCAAGATTTTACCCTGAATTTCGGCCGAAAACATAGATTTATACTCCTCCATTTCTTCTTCTATTTGAAGAGTTAAATCCAAGAGAGAAGTAATTTCTTCCTCTGTTAAATGAGGGTTAATAGCATTTTCTACCCCAATGAGGGAAGAAAGTAAAATTGGTTCTAAAGTTTGAATTAAACTTAAAGCAAAATCCATTTCGAAATCGTTTTCCATTTTTTATTTTTTAATTAGTAATATATTGGTTTATCTACGTAAAATAGTTCTGATACAGATTCTATCTCATCAATAGCTTTTTTAAAATCAATAAGGAAAAATTCCCTTGAAGAACCCTGATGACTATTCATTCTTAGATGTTCAAGATTTTTATGAACTATTCCTTCCACTTTATAATCATCAGTAACAGGAATTGCATATTTTAATTCCCATTCAGAAACTGTTCCTGCTCCGTTTATTTCTTTTATCCTTCGAGAAGGGGAAATAGCTTTCCCTATCTTACAAATTCCAGGGTAAGCAATATTAGTTAAAACATAAACATACTTACCTTTTGAGGTAGCTTCATTTAGCCTTGCCTTGCTCGCCACGCATTTTGCGTACATATATACCCAAACCCATGTGTTTTGCTCACCATCTTGACGGAATTTATGCTCAATTCGGTATTCAAAATCAACAAATTGTGGGAGTTTTTGAACAGAAATTTTCCTAAACTGTTTTCTTAACCCCTTCCAATTGTAATTCCAACCCCAATTTTCAAACATATTGGAGATAGGAGAGGTAACGGTTTCAGGATTGTAAATAATGATTTTTCCCTGGGATTCCAATGAGATAGCTTCATCCAGAGTAATAGTTTCTTCTAACATAACTTTTATTTTTATTAATATGCCTGGAATATACGAAACAAAAGTGGGGACCCCAAGGGTCCCTACATATACTTTTTGGAGAAAATTAGCCTACAAGTATGATTGCTCTTTCTACGTTATCTTTTCTTAGGGGAGTATCATGTTCTGTTATCTCATGCCTTCCTAGATACCATTCCTCGTTCTTGTTTCTTTTTATAGTATAGATTGCTGGAGTACTACTTTCATCTTTTCTTATTATAGCATCATCTATTCCTCCTTCGTATCCTCTTACCATTACCTTTACGTCTTGGTCTTTGATTTGAGATAGCTCTTCAATTAATTGTTTTATAGTCATAGCTTTATTATCTCTCGTTCAACTTCTTCCCAATATACTATTTTATCCACAATAGACATTGCCTGTCCATTAACTACCAATGTACTCTCTAGATCTGATATTGATTGGTACTCATCTATGATTTGTTCAACTGAAATTAGTACACATTGTT
>Ga0181359_1000175_pt1 | contig 13158 bp, 14 predicted proteins | sample Fa13VDMM15SD_FD_141229 | JGI IMG/M metagenome (GOLD analysis project Ga0181359, IMG submission 141229) | Freshwater viral communities from Lake Michigan, USA - Fa13.VD.MM15.S.D | ecosystem: Environmental > Aquatic > Freshwater > Lake | place: USA: Michigan | collected 2013-09-24 | reverse complement strand
AGGTAGCCAAGTCAGGGGCTACCCATGGCGGCTACAGGCACGGCGCTGAGGGGGGCACCAGTAGCACCGAGCGATCTAGGGCCAGTCGCAAGCGCACGGGCAAAACCGGCAATGAGGCCAGGGATCGCAAGAGAGAAGGGACAGGTGAAAACTAATTTTGCTTTACCTATTGACGCAACAGTCAAGCGGGGTTATAGTGGTTACATACCACCACAACCGAGGACACCGACCCATGTTCACTATCAACCCCCGCACTGCCCGCTCAATCGAAATGAAGAAAGCACTGAATGGCCTACTAGGCGACATCTGGGAAGAAATCGCAATCACTCCTGAAATTAGCCTCACTCGCCATCACGGGCACAAGGTTATCGCACTGTACCAAGGCCAGGAAATTGAGGTTTCTACAGCTCACATTGAGCGAGGGCTATGGGTGGTCAACTCTGGCACTGAAACCGCTAAAATTCGCGTCCTAGATGCACTCAGCACTCTAGCCTAACCCCCCGCCCCTCACATGAGGGGCTTTCCGTTGCACCCTACCGAGTCCCCGCCATGCCCCGCAAACCCAACGAAGTAATGAACGCAGCTCGCACTCTATCCGAAGACTTAACCGCGCCTGAAGAAACTCTTAACTGGACGCTGACCTACCTTGAATCCGTCATGCCGGAAGATGAGTTCGTTGCATTCTGCGAAACTCTCTAACCCACCCCGCCAGTTGGAGTAGAAGGGGTTCGATCCCCCCTCTTGGCATCGCCCCTCACCCGAGGGGCTTTTTATTGCCTTAACGCATCTCCCGGCTCTAAGGCACAATCACCACAGGCTCAATTTGATCCCTATCAATGACGATCGGGATGCCCTGGTAGGTAGCCCCCTCAACCGAGACACATTGACCAGGGGTAAGCCCGACAAAATACTTCCACCCCTGAGAATTTACCGAGATTTCAGCCGGGGTAAACTCAGGTTCTAGCATCTCCACTTCACTGAATTTAGCGGCGATCGCTTCGTTTGCATAATGGGTTTCGGCTATCGCTTCAATGGCTTCAACGTCGCCAGCAGCGATCGCGTCTTCCACTGGCTCACTAGGGATTGGTTTTTGCTTTGACATGATTAACTCCTCAGACATTAACGGCCACTCCCAGCGCTAATAAAGTTCCCTTGCAGCTTACCACCGCGCCCTACTTCAGCAGCATTCCAGGGGCTGGCCCCGGTCAGGGCTGCGGAGAATGTACCCTCAACCTCTAGGCCATTGCCGACCGCTAGCACAGCAGGCCAGGGCTTTTGGATTTGTAGGTTAGCGGGCATGAGTGCTGGTTCCCCGGTGGCGGTGCTGAAGTGGCCTTCGAGGAATAGCCGCCCCGCTGGTAGCCCTGCGACCTCCACGGCAGCGGCCCTGCCCCTACCCTGGGACACCACGGCGTAATAGGTAGCGGCGGTGCTGGCCTCGATGGGGTTGCCTGTGGCAGGGTCTGTCGTGAAGGTGCCAGAGCCTACCCGGTAGGTTACAGTCATTGTCACCTCGACCAGGCCACGGGCAAAGGTGACTTCCCAGCGCCCGGTCTGTTGTTTGGGTACATCCTGGATAAAGACTTTGAGCCAGGCTCCATCTTCAAAAATCTCCCAGGCTCCAAAGTCGTAATCAGCCAGGGCAGTAGCGGGGATCTTGGACTCGGCCAAGATTTCTTTGGATAGGTAGCACTTCCACTTCTCGATCGAGTTTCGGACTGCATCGGTGGCGAGGAAGGCTAGGTCTAGCCCCATATGATCAATCGTTGGGTTAACGTTGAGTTGGGTGCCGTTGTACCGCACCGCCCGGTAGTTAGCCCCGATGCTGGCCCGGTAGCGGGTAGCCTGGGCAGTGATTTTAGAGATATTCATTATGTTTTACAAAGTAGCGGCTGTGGTTGGGGTAGCGGCATTGGTGGCGATCGCCGGTGTGATGGGCTGGCAGGCGTGGCATGGGGCAAAGCTACAGCCAATAGAGTTCTGTAGCATCAATGATAGAGTTTGCGGGATGAAGTGGCGGTGGAGTCAGTGATATGTGATGGCGATATTCTATCTGCAATGACCTGACAACGGCGGCACACCGATCGCAGGTATAGCCGTCGTGGGATATTCCAGATGGGAGTCAGGAGCCATTCGTAGTAAGCATGTTGCCCACGGATGCAAGCTTTCTGGAATATGTCTGAGCTTTCGGCATACAAGGCCCAGCGGCTAGGTTTCATGCTGCAATTGACGTAAAATATATGCATATATTCTCACGGTAGCAGCATGATAGGCAACCAACTATTGCAAGGCGATTGCCTGGAAGTGATGGCGGGGTTGCCGGATAATTCTGTGGATCTGATCTGTACTGACCCGCCCTACTTCAAGGTCAAGAGCCGGGGCGATGACGAGTTCAACTGGTGGGATCATCAGTGGGATAAGCCTGAGGGATTCCTAGCCTGGATTGACCAACTAGCCGCGCAATGGGCGCGAATCCTTAAGCCTAACGGTAGCCTCTATTGCTTTGCCTCCCCGCGCATGTCCGCACGGGTTGAGGTGACCTTGGGGGAGCGGTTTAATGTGGTCAATCGGATCACATGGGCAAAGCCCTGTCCATTTTCTGAGATTAACAAAGGGGCAAGTAATTCTGGGCGAATTGGCAAAGACTCGCTAAGGAGTTTTTACCCAAATACTGAGGCCATCGTCTTCTGTGAGCACTACGGAGCCGACAACATAGCCAAGGGTGAGGCAGGGTACGGGGCTAAGTGTGACGAGTTGCGCGGCTTTGTCTTTGAGCCGTTGCGGGCGTATCTGGATGGGGAGAGAGAGCGGGCAGGGTTGACTCCTGACGGGGTAAACCTGATCTGTGGTTTTAGAGAAAAAGGCGGCATGGCGGGGCGGCATTGGTTTAATGCCTCTCAGTTTGCAATGCCAACCAAGGCCAGCTACCAAAAAATCCAAGCACATTGCCCTAACCACTTCCGCCGCGAATACGAGGATCTACGCCGCGAATACGAAGACCTACGCCGACCCTTTGCAGTGTCGGCGGACGTGCCCTACACCGATGTGTGGGCATTCCCCACGGTGCAGAGCTACCCCGGCAAGCACCCCTGTGAGAAACCCGCCGCCATGTTGGAGCACATCATCAGCGCCAGCAGTCGCCCCGGTGCTGTGGTGCTGGACTGCTTTGCGGGCAGCGGTTCCACCTTGGTGGCGGCTAAGAGGCTGGGGCGGCAATACCTGGGCATTGAGATAGACCCTCACTGGTGCGACGTGGCACGGGGAAGGCTGGGCGAGGTGCAAGACTTCGTGACCCTAGAGCAGCGGGTAGCGTGGCTCGAAACCCAGGTACAGGCCCAAGGGGCCAAGCTGCGAAAGATTGAGGCCCACCAGCAGATGAGTATCTTTGACGCCCTAGGGGCCACGGCATGACCGTAAGAGGTTGGCCTAACCGCTAAACCCATAGAAGACACGACAGAACCCCCGGTGTCAGGTGATGCCGGGGATTTGTTTTAGCGACTGAGTGCAACCGTCAAAACCCCCGATAGTTAGCGCCCCTGGTAGATGGCGAATCTACCAGGGGCGTTAATTTATTAGCACTGTGCAGGCCGTGCAGGGCAAACACCCCGGTTTCCTAGCGTGAAAGTGCTGTGTGTTTCCGAAAAAATTCCGCCGCACACACGCCCAAATAATTTCAACGGAGGCCTGCATGGCCTGCACACCCTGCACAGGCGCTAAGAAGTTAGCACTACAGCCCATAAAAGTACCGTGAGCTATGCCCGCTGCATAGCCGGATACCCAGGGTAGAATAGGCCCATGGTATGGAAAGGCTTTGTCGATCTCACCGCCAACGTTACCGTCTTGATCGACGGCACAGACTACACTGCCTACCTAACCCAGGGCCGCATCGAGTCAACCCTCATCGACAGCGATAACCCCCTCGGTAAACTCTGGCAGGGTGGCTTTACGCTGGCTATCGATGGCCTCACCCCGGTTGACCTCGACCCCACCACCAACGCAGACTTTAACCCCGGCAATCAGGTCGAGGTGCAGGCCAATGGGAATACCTGGTATTGGCGGGTAGCTAAGGCCGTAGTTAGTCAATGGGATTCGGCCCTGGCCGCTGCGCAGACTGAGATTGAGGTGACCTGCAAGTTAGGCATGGTGAACCGGGACTTCCCAGCCCAGCCGACGCGACGGATCAGCACTACCCGGAGCCGAACCAATACTCGAACCTCCACTTTAATTAGCGTCAGTTTTTCGGTCTGGACTGACCAGATAAAATCAGAACTCACAGCCCCCAAAGATGCCAGCAACGTAGCCTACCTGGTAGATGCAGGCATTGACTTCTCGGGGGTGAACACCGACTTGGCCGCAACATTCTACGGCGGCAGCCTTCGCCCTGATGGGTTCATTGCGGCTCAAAAGCGTGGCAGCAACCCCTACATCAACGCCGCCAGCATTGCCGCTGCCCGAGGTTACCTGCTCTACTGCGACCCAGCCAACGAAATCATCAAGGTGCAGAAGTACCCGACACTCCCCGACGAAGCGACCCTTGCAGGCCGGTGGGCCTTGGAGCAATTAGCCCAGATTGAGCCCTCTGTGCAGCCCCTGGACGAGGCAGTAGAGGCGGTGACGGCGACCGTGTTCTCAACGACCATCGCTCGGCCAACAGAAGACGGCGGGGACGAGGAGGATATGCAGACCTACCCTATCACCACCGCCCTAGCCGCCGCGCCATCGCCGGGGACGGGAGAGGACATTGTAGTCTGTGAGCGGATCGAGGATGAGCCTAGCGACGGCAGCACCTCATGGCGTCAAGACTACGAAATTAGGGCTCGACAATTCTGGCTATTCCCGGCAACTCAGGGGGGTAACACGGCTTGGGTGACGGTCTGCCAGGGTGAGATTTCCCGAACCTTCAATGGCCTGGGACTGCCTCTGACGAATAATGATGTGATGGCAGTGTCCCGTGGGATTGAAATAGACAACGGGGTGCCAAAAACCCGGTTCTCCAAAACATCAACGTACTACGGAGATACTACACTGGTCGGCGGGCAGGGCACTCGGGAGCGGTTTGTCTACAACACCAGGGGCGTACCGATTGAACGGGTGCTGGATACCTACGGGACGTTGGTCAGCCTATCTCTGACGGATGAACCAGGCCAAGTCGAAACCAATGTGACAGCGGTGCGGTTGCTCAGCCGTGAGCTAGAGCGCAACACCTATAAGCCCGACGGGCGGTATCAGCAGATTGTAGGCTACTCGATCGCAGGGATGGCCATTACTGGCAAGAGTGACGATACTGGCCTAGTCCGTGACCCTAACCAAAAACCCGTCGCCAGAACCATTGACGCCGCGCCGAAGCCCCCCAGCATTCGCCCTGCCAAAGAACCCGTCGCCCTCGACGTGAGGAGCCGGGATGAGGCTGTAGCCAGCAACCTCGGTAAACGCCGCAGTGTGACAATACAACGGGCCTGGGGCACCGACGGGCAACACGCGACAGCGATCGCCAGGATGATACTGGCCCTGAAGCAGACCGGGCAGCTCTCGTTTGATGTAGAGAGGGCTGTAGTATCGGGCGAATCTTTGACCCCAGCCAGGATGGAGCACGTTGGCGATCGGGCCTTGATCCGTGATGCCGAATACCTAGAGTTTGCCCCCCGGCGCATAGTCTTTGGCTACACCGGGCGGGAGGCTGGCAGGCTAGGGTCTGCGGTGACGGTGCCCAAACGGCCCATTAATACAACCGGCGGTCTGCAGGCTGGGCCGATGGGGGATTTGGTATGACATCATCCCTCATCACTGGACTGCCTACCTCAATCCAGCTAATCGCCAGCGGGGGCACACCGCCCTACATCTACAGCATTGCCTCAGGGCTCCCGGCTGGGCTTAGCCTCAACGCCAGCACTGGGTTAATCACAGGCACCCCGACGACGCTACAGACGGCCACGGCCCTGGTCTGGGGCGTTCAGGATAGCGCGACCCCGACCCCGGCAACCTCCACTGATTCGTTTTTGGTGACGGTAGCAGCGGTGCCCCTGGCCCCGCCCCATTATCAATTTGTGCCTAGGGTGCTGGGGGGGATGTTGATGGGCGGGATACCATCTTTTGAACAGCAACTTGTAGATGTTTTAGACTTAGAATCTGAAGGCAGTTTCTTAATAGAGTCCGGCGATTTATTGATACTGGAAAGCGATGCCTAATAAAAAACTGAGCAGTTTTACCGACGAAATAACAACGCTAAATACAACAGATCGTTTTCTGGTAGCAAGGGCTGGATCTAGCCTTGATCATTTTGTGACGGCTCAAAACTTAGTGCCTGGATACAAGGGCACTTCGACGACATCTCGGGCGATCGCATCTAGTGGATCAATCACCGTCAGCACTCAGTCTGGTTTAGCGTACGTCGTGGGTAGCCGGGTAAGGCTTGCCAGTAGCGCCAGCCCTGCTAACTACATGGAAGGGGTTGTTACCAGTTATTCGTCCACGACCCTGGTATTTACCTCGGATGTAGCCGGGGGCAGTGGAACGTTTGCTAGTTGGAACCTCAGCCTGGCAGGCGATCGGGGGACGGCCGGGGCGGGCTACGGGGGCACTTCAACCACGTCTCGCACGATTGCTTCTAGTGGCTCAATCAGCGTCACCACACAGGCGGGGCTGGCCTATGTGGTGGGATCAAGGATTCGGCTCGCCAGTAGCGCCAGCCCTGCTAACTACATGGAAGGGGTGATCACTAGCTATTCGTCCACGACGCTGGTGTTTACCTCGGATCTGGCGGGGGGCAGTGGAACGTTTGCTAGTTGGACGTTGAGCCTTGCTAGCAGTAGCAGTACAGCTTTTACCGAAATAAGCACTAGCCCATTAAATTCAAGGACGCCAGCGTTCTTGGGCGAAATTGTTATTCAAAGCCGAACTTCCTTAAGCTCAAGAACAATGTGGAGAGCATCAACTACAGCATCCTCAGGATGGGTAGTTGTCGCTGGCACCCCTTTAATTAGCTCTAGCAGCGGATCGCCTGATAACTCAGTGACGGCTGACTATCAAGGCCAGCTCTATTACGCACTGGTTTCGGGCGGCTACGGGGCTGTAACTGTCACGGCCTATGTCGCTGGCACGACTGGGGGCAATCGATGGGCCGTTTTATAACGTTCTTGACTAGGGAAGAACCCTGGTCGGGTAAGGCCGTGAGCACGGCAAACCTGATTACTGGGCTTAACAAAATTGGCAAACCTGCAATTGCCCTTGATTGCACAAATTGGATTCGATTTAAGCTTTTTTCTCCATCTAAGTGGTACGCCGTAACGTGTCTGGAAAATCTTGACTTACTCAAGTTTGTTCCAGTAGCTAAACGGGTTGCATGGATTAGGCAAAACCCCGTGACCCGGCCAGAACCATTTGCTTTAGAAAGTGGAGTACATCAATGGATAGTTACCGCTGAGCACATGCGGGCAAATACACAAAATAACTTTACTGAGGCGGCGGTATTGCCCGAGGCAATCATCTTGCCTGAAGCAAGCGAAGTTAATGCTGTAGATCCAAAATCAAGGCAAGGGTTGCTATTTGTGGGCAGGGTAGAGCGCAGTAAAGGGCTTTCCCTTTTGCTTAACATGATGGCAGATTTGCCTAGAACTCCAGAGTTTCGATTAACAATTGTCGGCCCATCATCTCGTGATGTTTGGGGAGACATTAAAGCAAGGTGGATTCATGGCCAGGTTTTGTATGCTAGACAAAAAGACCCAAAACCCTATTACTTAAAAGCAAAGTGGCTTATTGCTCCGTGCCCTCATGAACCTTTTGGGATGCCTGTGGTTGAAGCGCTGGCCCACGGCTGCACCCCAATCGCAGTTAGGGGCAGTGGAGGCCCGGATGAAACATTGGCAGGCACCCCCTACCTAACCAACGGTAGCCCAGATCGATTTGCCAGCGCAGTGCTCAACCGCCGACCATTGCACTATGACAAAGCCCTAGCGATGGCTGAGCCGTACGGACATGTAGCTGTAGCAGAAAAGTTAGTCAAAATCCTTGAGGATTCTACCAGGGGGCGGAATGAGTAAAGGAGTAGATTTTTTCTTTTTTTTCTGGGAAGGGGATCAACACCTTGCCCTGAATCTAGTTGGGATGATTCGCCGCTGGTACAATGAATCCAGAATTGTGGCAACATCGGATGGCCCGGTTGATACTGAGCTAGTTTCGCAGCTAAACGCCATGATAGGCGTTACCGCGATTCGCAATCCTGAACGCTTAAAATTGCCGGGACGATGCGAAGACCATTTGATTCGTGGTTTCTCCCAGGCGCTATCTGCAACAACCGCGCCGACATTGATCCAAGTAGATCCAGACTCAGAGATTCGCCGCCAAGCCTTCATGCCTGACCCCTGTACTGACTGGATCGGGCAAGTGTTTTACCAGCCCGAAGCCCGTATCCTATCTACAACTGGAGCGGGGGTTGCTTTTTCTCGATTGCTGTTAATCCGCCTTGTGGCCTACCTAGAGGAGCTGCCATCCAGCGGGAGGCAAAATTTTTTCTACAAGGGCGATCAGGTAAGCGAAGACTCAGTTATTGGCTATCACCTGAGTAAACTTGGGTACTGCCCTTTGCCTTGGCTGAACGCAGATGGGTTCCCTGAAGTTGAACTGCGGCCCCAGTGGAACCCAGCACTGGAAGCCGGAGACTGGGCGATTACCCATCCTAAGATGCCGGAGCCTGTCATCATGAATCTGCCACAATAGACCAAAGGATGCAAACCCATGGCCTCAATCACACCCCTATCCGAGCTAATCCGTCACCTCAACCTGCTCTACAAAAGCAATGGCGATAGCTTTCACCTAATGTTGATGAACATGGCCGCAACCGGGGCCAGCCGCACCTTTGCCACAACGGACGTCAACACCAGCACCAATGTGGTCACGGTGCCCAGCAGTGACTATGCCGTGGGCACCTGTCTCCGGGTTGAAACCACCGGGGTACTCCCAGCCCCCTTGGTAGCAGAGACCGCCTACTATGTGGCCTCAGTGGCGAGCACTACTCAGATTACCGTGGCGACCCTGACCACAGCGGGGGCGATCGGTAGTGCGATCGACCTTACCACCCAGGGTAGTGGCACCCATACTGCCGTCGAAGTCACCCCCGGCGCAATCCTCACCGGGAGCCAGTACAACCTATTCCTCAACGTGGCAAACCTAGAGCGCTACGAAATCGCGGCCTACCCTACCACCGCAGGCAGTACCAGCAACCGGCCCACCATCAACATGGCCAGCCCCTCTATCCTGGTAGAGCCAGACGCGGCCTTGGCTACTCGATCGCGCTATGCCGTCCTGACGGTGCCTATTCTGCTCGACAATACCAATGGGGCCAACATCACCTATACTGGCTGTGCCATCATCAGGGGGGGCAGCGCAACGCCGGGGAACACCACAGGCACCGTGGCCCAGTTCTTTAGGTTTGATAGCACTCAGACCATCGTTGCTGCCAGCGCTACCGGGCAGCTCAACTATCCGCTCTATGCCGCCGATGACCCTGCCGCCTAGCCATGCCCTCCCCTAGCCAGTACAACACCGCCGCAGCCCAACGTATCGCCCCGCTAAAGCCCGAGGGTGCAGTTTGGTATTGGAAGGGCTGGGTCAAAGGGCAAGAGGGCCAGGTCGGCAACGTCGAAGACCCCCAGGGCCGACGAGCGCAGGGCCGGGTGATTGGGGACTCTCAACCACGGCTGGATGCGGCGGTTGCGTTTATCCCCGGTAATCCCATCGGCATTATCACGATCGCGTCTGTGCCACCTATCCAAGGTCGATTGCCTGATATTGCAGCAGAGACCACCGAACGGGCGATCGGGATACCGGGGCCAGTGGTCAACAATGTTTACGGCATCATCCCTCGGGCCGAAGCTCAGTATGTCGCCGTGAGTTTCACTATCTCAAACCGCACAGAGACGGGGGGCAGTGCGACGGCGGGCACCGGGACGCTTTTAGTGAATGGTAATGCTGTGACTCTCGGAGTGACGGTGATTGAGCCTACTGACTTTGTAGGAGTCAGGGTCGATGCCGTAGGGACGGGGATCTATTACGCCACGGTCGTGGTCAGGGGTGGGTGATGGGGCTAGGCAGTTTTATTTGGTATGGGGGTGGTTTTTATTTGAAGATCGTCTTGACGGCTGCGGGAATATCCCCATTTGCATTTGCAAAAGTTGAAGCGGAGATTGATATAAGGTCATCCATAATCACAGAAATATCTACTACCAATGTGGCTGAAGGTAGCGGCGTAATCCTAGAGCAAGAGCTTCTATACATTCGGGGGAACGTGCAAAGTATCAACCCATCAGTAATCCAACAATCTATTGAAACTGGCGATAAAACGCTAGTTGTGACAGGCACCATAACCCAAACAATTACAGTGGAATTTACAGGATCAAGCTTTGTTCCGATTCCAACCATTGCAAGTGTCGGCATTCAGAAGTTTAGCACCGCAGACGATAGCCTTATAGATTCTGTGGTTCAAACCCTCACAATTGATCATCGAGACACTACCGCCATATTGGGTAGGGTCTACACGCAATCAGTCTCTCTGACTATTTAGGGATGCCATCCCCATGATAGAATCCCCATAGATGTAGACTCGTGTGTAGTGGCACCATCGAGGGCATCACCTACCTACCTAGCTAACCACCTCATCCCCCTCATAGTCCGGCATCACTCCCCACTCATCCAGGTCTGGATAGGGCATCGGTGGTTGACGCACAGGCCCAGACTCCCGCGCATCCTCATCTCGGATTATCGCCAGCAAGGCATTGAGCGCAGCCATCTGGGCCAGGGGGTCTTTGATGCTAGGCGTCGTCACTGTACTGCGATCGAGCCGCCACAACCATTCGTTGTAGACCCATTGCGCGGTCACTGCCGCCAGGGCTCCCGTGCAGACTGCACCGCCATAGATGGCTAGGTTAATGTCCATACTCGCTCCATACCACGTTTCAATAAATTTACCATGGGCTAGGCCAGGGGATATCGCGGTAATGCCATGAGCTATACACCATGCTCACCACTCCTGACAAGCGCTGATTATTTGCTAAATCTGCCTGCCAAAAGAGCCGAATTTACTAGGCTATGGGCTGGGCTACCCTAGCCTAGGGACATGAGCTATACCCCAGGCCCACCCACCCCCGACGAAACCGCCCGACTCTGCCCCCTCACTGGCTGGCGGTGGCACCTGGCGCTAGCGGTAGCGCGGGCACTGGCCTGGTGCGATCGGGCGGTGCAATGGCTGGGGAGGGTGCGGTAAATGGCTGTAATTACATCAGCGGGTAGCGGTGCGTGGAATAGCACCACCCCGAACGCCCCCTGGCCCAGTGGTACAGTCCCCGGTAGCGCCGATAACGTCACCATTGCCAGTGGCCATACCGTAACGACTACGGTCACCATGGCGGCGCTTGATTTGACCGTCAGCGGGATTTTCCAATGGTCTCGGTCAGTTAGTGCAACCTTGACCTTGCAGCGGCAATTCACCGTTCCTACTACGGGTACTTGGGATATGGGCACCGACGCAAGCCCGATCCCTAGTGGCGTGAATCATACCGTAATTCTGAACAATGAAAATAGCTCCACAGTAGCGCACACATTCAATCAATTTGTAGATGCCTGTGGTGTAACAATTGTAGGGGTGACGAGGACTCGTAACGCTCAACTAACCGCTCAAGCCGCAAGCGGACAGCCTGTAATTGTTGTTAACGATGCTACGGGCTGGACTGCTGGCGATCGGGTTGTAATCGCCAGCAACACGCTAAATAATGCCAACGTTCAGGCCACCACAATTCTGTCGGTTTCCGGTACCACAATAACCCTGAATGCCAACCTGGGAGAGATAAAGCGGGTCGATACCCCTGTTGGCAACTTTGAATCGAATTTAATATTTAGGAGTGATCAATCAAATAGAGCCAGTGTTAGTGTAAACATAGGTTTCCTGCCTGCGGTGACACGAGCTAATTATTTCAAAAATGTTCTTTTCTTGGAATGCGGCAACCAATCAGGGTCTCCCGGTGTCCGATCCTCATTTGGATTTAAAAATACAACAAGTTTGAACCCTACGACTGCAATATCAGGAATTGCAATTTACCGTACCGCAGCCGGGGCAACTGATTGCGGATTTGCGATTGATCAGCAAAGGGCTCAACCGTTTTCAGCCTCGGACATTGCGATTTATTGCCCTAGCTGGCGGGGTTTCGGTTTAGCTGATGGGGTCGCAAATGCGACCGTAACCAATGCAATTGTCTATGACGCACTAGCCGACAATGCAATAAACTCATTTTTCGGGCCAGGCGGTTTTGGCGTTTCTTTTGTAGATTGCTGGTTTTTCGCAAAGGGTAGGGCAATGGCCCTTACAGCCGGAACAAACATTACATTTAATAATTGTAGATTTTTCTACTCTTCACATTTGATTCAATCGGTATCCGTTGGGAATATAAACTTTTTTAACTGTGTTTTTAACAAGATTGGAAGCTATGATTTGCCAGGTAGCTCCCTGCCTTTTTTCCTGACAGCGGCAAGCAGTCTAGGTGTTTTCCAGTTCACGAATAACACCCTAGGGGCAAGCGCTATATTTACGCAGCTTACCCAATTGCAAAACAATCCACCACCTAGTTATAGCTGCAAGGATCTAACATTATTTGCGGCTTTCAATAATGCTGGCGCTCGTGAAATTGACACGGGTATCTTTAATCGAGGAACAAATAGCCTACGGCTTTCCCCTGTATCGACTGCCAATAAATTAAGGCAGGATGTAACAATAACTATTCCTGCGACAACAATAAAAGTAGCCGGAGCACTCCGCAAAAACAGCACCTATGGCTCTAGCAATCGTCCTTTTGTGCAAATTAGCGGTAGCACGATAAGTACCCAGACTTTCACGATGACGGATTCTACCGACGCCTGGGAAGAGTTTTTGCTATCAGCGACTGCCAGCGGTTCGGGGACTATCACGTTTAGGGTACAAGCTGAGAATACAAACATTGCAGCCAGAGCGTATCTCGGCGGGCTTTTACAGATTCGGGCGTTTGGCTATGAGCAAGCAGTTTTACCATTGCTTAATCCCACGATTGACCTTGTAACTTCGCTAGTAGTGCCCACCATTACCAGTGGAAATGCAACATCAGCAGCGGCAATAACAGGGATTGCGATTAATTTCAGCAT
>Ga0181359_1000173_pt1 | contig 13191 bp, 15 predicted proteins | sample Fa13VDMM15SD_FD_141229 | JGI IMG/M metagenome (GOLD analysis project Ga0181359, IMG submission 141229) | Freshwater viral communities from Lake Michigan, USA - Fa13.VD.MM15.S.D | ecosystem: Environmental > Aquatic > Freshwater > Lake | place: USA: Michigan | collected 2013-09-24 | reverse complement strand
AACATCTCCTGCTCCTTGTAATTGAAAAGGTAGGTTAGGTTTAGGGACTGCATAACCTGTTCCAACTTGACCTTCTAAACCAGTAGGACGTATCATTGAACTAATATCTGATTCAAGACCTGAATATGGAATAGTTGTGTTTCCTATTCCTTCTTTTGCAAGATTAGCTGTTATATTTGTTGCACCATCTGTTGTTAATGTTTGTCCAGTTTTTAAAGCAGTATCAGCTCCTGGAACACCTGAAGGAGTATAATTAAAATATCCACCTGCTCCAGCTAGTAAAGCTTCCATTGGATTTATTTTTCCACCACCTATTGCTTGTATTCCTAAGTTAACAGCAGCACTTTGTAACGCCGCTCCAAAAGCAGTTCCCGCTCCTGGTAAAAGCATGTTAGCACCAATCGTTAACGCAATTCTTCCTATTGGAGATTTAGCAACTGACTTAACTGCTTTAGCAACTGACTTAACTACTTTACCTACGCTCTTAACAATTTTTCCAACAAAGTATCCTTGTCTTGGATATAGTCCTGCAATACCACCTCCTGCCATTTCTTGAACTTGTTCTTGTTGTTCCAATTGATTTGCAAATGCTTCAACAGCAGGTTCACCACCTTGAGCAAATATTTGTAAAATTTGAGCTGCTAATTTTAAAGCTGTCTCAGGATCAACACCTTGTTCTATTAATAATTGTATAATTGTTTCTAATGCTTGTTGCTCGTTCATTTGTGACATACCCATTTCACCACCCATTTGTGGTTGCATCATAGCTTCACCACCCATCTGATATCCTAGTCGCGCGATGCCACCCATATTCATTGTTAAAGGTGTTTGTCCATAATTTAACATTGGACTAGAAGGCATACTTTGCATTGGAGAAAAAGAAGGATTACCCATTGGCGGAACTTGTAAAGGTTGACCAAAATTCATAGGCATTGATTCAATACCACCACCCATTTGATAACCGATTCTTCCACCGTTAGATGCCATTTGCATCATGCTTTGTGGTTGCATACTTTGACTGTAAGAATTTAAAGCATTGCTTAAAACAGATCTTGCTTCTTGTGGATCCATACCTAGATTATTTGTATAGAAGCTTTCTGCTTCTTGGATAGGACCACCCATTTGATATAATTGTCTATTCATTTGTGCTCGCGCTATTGTCATATTAGTAAGTTATTATAGGCAGGCACAAAGTCCTGAAAACGTATACTTTACTTGTTTTTATTAGTATCGTCAACGGTTTTAACGAATTCTAAATTATCTACTAATCTTCCACTATATTGGTATTCACCAACGTGAGTTATAATATCATCTACATAACAATAACATTTTCCACCTATTTTAGTCCACTTTTTACAAAAACCAAAGTCTTCACCATAATACTTTTTAGTTTCTAATTCATGTATAGTGTCAAAGAAATTATACATATATGGATTAGCTTTAGCTTCTCCATTTATAATCGTTGCTTGATCTATAAAATCACCAGGATAAGCTTTAATCATCTTATCAAATACTTGTCTTTTAATTAACATACATCCCGTGGGCGCGTGCGAGACTTCCATAACACCATCAGTAATTGTAATTTCTTTGCTGTCAGGCTTTACTATATTGTCCATTTTTATTGGATAGATAAATCCAGCTCTCATTAATTCATCTTTAGTTTTAATTTTACCTTGTTGTAATCTTTCCCATATCTGTTCCCAATGTATATGTTTCATTGGATAAGGTGCTGCTATTACTTCTTTATCAAACTTTAACATTTTTAATATTGTTTCAAATTTAAACTCAATGTCAGAGTCTATAAATAAAAGATGAGTACATTGAATAGGATCTTCTAAAAATTTAGCTACGCATAAATTTCTACCTTGTGTAACTAAAGATGATTTAAGAAGTGAGAAAGATACTAAAATATTATTCATCATACAATGTTGTTGAAACTTTAATAATGCTTGCGTGTAATGAATAGAACATTCACTATGAACTGGTGTTGCTACAAATATTTTATATTTGGGTTCAGATATATCAACAACTCTACCTGTTTCTGTTTTTTTAAACCAGATTGGTTTACTTGCGTCTTGCATCTATTGCTCCTTGTAAGAATCTATTCCATACACCTGTTCTAAGATCCCATGAATAAAATCTGTTTGTATAATCTATTTGAAATTTTAAATGATCCTCGACGCTCGTCTCGTGTAGCTGGTCGGCCGCTGCATCAATAACTGAAGCAAAAGTTGTTGCAAGTTTATTAAATTCTTTTTCATAAGGAACGTAAACTGCAAACTCGGCACAAGTTTCAAATAGTGCACCAAAGTCAGTTGTAATACAATACAATCCTGCGGCCATAGCTTCTATTGCTGTAACACAAGATGTCTCTTCCCAAATATTAGGATAAGCAAACATATGATAATTTTTTAAATTTTCTTTTATAAATTCATTGGGTTTGTAGCCAACATAGGTTACATTAGGAAGTTGTGTGGCTTGATCGTATAAACTTTTAAATTGATTATCATTTGCTTCTTTAAATTTATCTCCATAAATTTGTGTTGAAGAATATACATCTAAATGAATTAATGGATTTTTAACAAGTTGCATTGCAGCTAATAATACATTTAAACCTCGCCATGGTGTTGAAGTGTAGATTAGTTTAATAGGATCACCTTTTTTATATTTTAAATTTCTAGGTTCAATCTTATCTATTGCATTTTTAATTACTAAAGATCTGTGTGTTGGTATATTAAACATCATTCTAAATTTTTCATAACTCCAATGAGAGTTGAATACATACCAATCATATTTATTGTGATTGTTTTTATCTTTAAACCACGGCACTAAATTGCCTTGATCATATGAATTATGTTGCCAGAGTATGTTTACTTTAGTTGGATGTAGAGGTATTTTCTCAGGTATGGAAGCAGTTATTTGAACTTGTTCTAGTAACTTTTTATCTACATGTCTTTCTAAGAGCTCCATTTGTAGCTCTGTTCCACCTCTTGGATTCATTTTTGGCTCATAACTTTCTGCAATAATTCTAAACCTTTATTTGAAATAGTAACTGATAAATCTTTTTGTAAATCTTCAATTGTGTTTTCTTTTAAAAAATCTTCCATAGTATTGTATGTCTTTCCAGTTTTTTTACTTCTTATTATTTCTACTGTCTTACATTCTATCTTGGGTAAATTATCCATTTTCTCCAGTCCTACTTAACAAAGCATAAGAGATTTGTCCAGAGATAGCATTTGCTGTATCTGCTTGAACTAATAAACTATCTCCTTCTTCTAATACAAGTGCATTGTGTACAGCATTATCATGAGAATTCGCTGCAACTTTACTATGGTAAAATTTATAAGTAGTTGAGGTAGAAAAATCATGAAAAGAATAATCAACATCTTTTGTACCACTAGTATCATTAGTAACTGATATTTCTTTTATAATAGCAACGGTAGAAGTGCTAATAGTTAACACTGTTGTTAAATTAGTTGTAGTTAAATCATAACCTTGATTTTTATAATTGATAGCCATTATTCCGTAGGTCCACTAAATATAAACCAATTAAATGCTTCCATCTCATCTTTTAAATCTTTTTGAAAAGAAAAGTTTAATTGATCTTTAATTGTATTAATTGATTCAAGTATTTGTCTTTGATTAGAAACATCATACTCAGGTGATGGTTCTGGTATATATGCAGTTATCTTTGCCATTATCTTCTTCCTCCTGCTTCAATATCTAATCTTAAAGTTCCGTATCTCCAAGATTGATCTATTGCATCGTTTTCAATTTTTAAACTCACTTGTCTTCCTCGCACGCGCGTATCTACTTTATCAGTAGATGATGTAATAGTAAAGGGACCAGTAATAGTTGGTGGTGTTGTAGAAGGTGTTGAACTAGCATCTGCAGGATAATCTCTAAAGAATAAAGTTATTTTTGCATTACCTTCTAAGTTTTTAAAGTCCGGTATAAATCTTTTAACACGCATAATTAATTGACCATCTCCACCTAAACCTTGTTCAGATATATCATAGTCTCCAGATCTAATAAAAGCAGCAATAGTTGTTTTATTACCAGCTGAATCTACTTCATTAAATCCACTTTCTTGTTCCCAATACTTAGTAGAACCTGGCGTAGATGTTACACCATTAATAGTTGGAAATGTAGGTGCAACACCTACGATATATTGAGTTGCATAAGGTAAATCAAAAGTATCAGAGTCTTGATAAGTTGTTCTAGCTAAAGATCCGGTAACCCATGTATTTTCTAAATAGTTATATACAACGTTTCTATCTATTTGTGTTTGCCCTGACTTTGCATAAAACCAACCTACTTCATTATATAATGAATTAGTAAATGCATAAACAATTTCACCAGCATTATAATTAATTCCTAAATTGTCTGTACCAATATCTGTAAATACAAAGTCTTCTACAAGTGATGGTAATTGTTTTACTGTTCCATCATATACAAAGAATCCACCAGAATTACCCATCCAAAATACAGCGCCCTGTGCAAATGCCATTGCATGTTGACCAATACATCCGCAATTTGTACCAACCTGTCTAACAGAGAATGTAAATGGAGGACCAACAAATTGAATAACGTATGCAGCTTGATCCGTTAATACAAAGATATAATCTTTACCTTGTATAGCCCCTCGAATCTCGTTACCTGTATCTAGTCTAAATGTTCCTGCAGTATTCGTTACTGTTGGTGCCCAAGTATTAATGTCTTCTTGATTTGAAAATCTTATAAACATTGGATCTTGAGATGTTGTATCTCCAATAGTTGTTTCAGTACCGATTGCAAATAAATGTCTATCTCTATCTGATATAATTGTCATAACAGATGCTGTTGGAGCGTTTGCAACAACTGTAGCTCTTGTTGCAAGAGCAGTTGATCCTACAGGACTCCAAGTAAATATTTTACCATTCTTAACTGTAGCAACGAGTATCTGGCCAAAGTTATCAAGTGACCAGGAGGCAGCGGCTAATGTTGTTGTAGTTGTATTTGATTGTAATCCCCAACCAACCCAACTTGAAGCATCAGTTACAATTGCATTATCTAAATGTGATGCTGCAGTTGTACCATTGGCACCTCTTCCACAACCTGTAAAAGTTGTCCCAGTTAAACCTGTATAAGTAATTAATTCAGAATCAATATCTATTGTACCGGTTGCTGGAAATCCTGTTGTTGAATCAACTGTAATTGTTGCAGCTGAATTATTTAATGCTCCATTTAATTGATTTGTAAGTGAGGTTGGAATTGATCCTCCCCAATAACCTGTTCCAAATCCAAAAGCTGGAGTTTGAAATATTGGTCCTATAAAAATATAAGGAGTTGTAGTAATAGTTCCCCCTGCTGTAACTCCTGTTCCAGTTTCTGTAACTGGCATGGTAACTGTAAAAGTAGCTGATGTTGGAATTGATAAAACTTCAAATGTATTAGTTGTAAAATTTGCAGATGTAAAACTTGTAGTAGGGCCTCCAGGTGTTGTTACAGATGTAAATATAATGTAATCTCCAACTTCTAATCCGTGTGCTACTTTATTAATAGTAACTGTTGCAGAACTTGTCGTTGAAGTATAGGTGCAAGACGTAAGAGCTGTACCAAGCGGTGTAATATCATAAAATACATTCTCGTAATAAATAACTAATAATTTAGAAGTACCAATCGCGGCATATTTTTTACCATCTAATGCAGTCCAAGTATGTTGATCTCGAGCGGGACCTGCCAATGTTGAAGATAATAACTGTTCAAATCCACCTATTTTTTCTGGTTCTCCGTATCTAAATCTTACAAAATCACCATCAATCCATTGCCCTTCGGCTCCGGTTGCAGTCTGTTGTTTATTGAATCCAGGTTTAAACTGTATTTTTTGTAATGGCATAAAGTAGCATTATACATGATTATTTTATAAAAGCCAGAAAGCTTATATATCAGATACTTAACTATTTAATATACCCTTTAAAACCAGTGTTTTATTATTATTTGAATTGTTTTCCAGTTATCCAAGTAACTAATGAATTTCTTGTCCCTTTAGTTACAGGCATAACTTCATGTAATACATAAGAAGGAAATAATATTAATGTTCCTTGTGTTTTATCCATAATATTAGCTTTATCATCATCTCCATCATATAATTTAAGTTCACCACCTTCATATTCATCAGGGTTTGTAAGTTGTATAGATATTGATAATTTTCTAACTGGTATATTCATAGATCTATCAACGTGTTTACCATACTTACCAGATGGTGCTTCATAATTGGTAAATTGAAATCCTTCATTTAATCCGAATAAATCAAACTTAAAAAATCTTTCATTAAGATTTAAAGTTATATCCGTTACTCTACGAAATACCCAATCTATTTTATCTACTGGGTATAACCAAGATATTTTAGAATCTCTTACATCAGATTCTCCTTTAGTTGTTCCTTTTATTAAACCTTTATTTTTTGCAATATTGATTATTGTTTGACATTCTTCTTTTGAAAATGCGTTATTCCAAAATGCGTAAAGATTAACTTGATCTACTTCAAAATTCCAAGATGAATTTTCAAATTTAGGTTCTTCTTTTTTTAATTTTATTATTTCTGACATTCTTTCTATTTTATATATAAATATATCTTATTTGTAAATACTATACTTCTACTATATCCCAAGTCAATGTTGATTCATTCCAAGTATATCTATTGTCATTTATTGGCATAGCAACTGGTGCTTCCCAGCGACAAGTATCTTCGTTTAATATCCAAGAATTAAAAGGTTTAGGTGCTATAAAAGCATCTCTTTGTTGATCGTATTGATAACCAACTCCTGCGTAATTTTTTCTAAAAGTTCTATTGTATGAAGTTTGTTTCCAAACATCTCTTGTATTGTAAAGTTTATTTATAAAATCTGAACCAAGTTTTTCTTGTTCAACTCCATTACTATCTGTAATTACAGAATTATTAATTGATATAACTTTTTCAATTATATTTCCTGTTCCTAATTTTGCAAAATAAGCCATAATTTATCCTGTTATAGTTCCTGAATCATTAAATACTATAACCTTATCAGAACCATCTGTTGTAACTGTAGGCGAACCTGTAGTAGTTCCTGAATAATCAGCAGTAGGAATACGAAGTATTACAACTCCTTTACCACCTGCACCACCACCACTTTGTCCACCTCCTCCTCCACCACTTCCAGTATTAGCAGGTGCTGCTGACCCACTTCCAGTATATGAAGAACCAGCACCACCACTCCCAGAACCCCCAGCACCTCCAGAACCAGTATACGAACCACCTCCACCGCCTCCTGCTCTTGTTACTGAAGGACCAGTTATTGAAGAAGCTAAACCACTTCCTCCTACTCCACCATTACCATTAGCATTACCACCAACAGAACCTGCTGTATTAGCACCTCCTCCTCCACCTCCAGCACTTAAATTGTCTCCATCAAAACCTCCAGCTCCACCATTTCTACCTTGATTTGCTGTTCCTGAACCAGCAGTACCTCCTGCACTAGTACCAGCACCTCCTCCTCCACCTGAACCTCCTGCATTACCAGAACTTGCAGTTCCACCACCAAAACCTCCACCTCCTCCTCCAGTAGAAGTTATGGTTGAAATATTTGAACCTGAAATTGATGAATTAACACCATCACCTCCTCTATTATTACCAACACTAGCACCACCTGCACCACCTGCACCAACTGTAACTGTATAAACAGTTCCTACATTAAATGTTAACTTTGCTTCAGCACTTCCACCACCACCAGAAGTTCCTGTAGAAGTTCTATATCCTCCAGCACCTCCACCTCCAGCACCTGTTTGACCAGATGGAGTACTTCCTCCACCTCCTCCACCAGCTATTACTAAAAAATCTACTGAATAAGGTTCTGGTCCTAAAGCATCTGTTCCTTCATTAATTCCTGATGTTGCAAGCCATCCTTGTGTTGCATCTATAAAAGTTAAAATTACACCTTCTCTTTCGCCATTCAATGCTAAATTGTCTGTTGCACCTTCTATTTTATTTCCATTTGGATTAATTATAATTGGATTTATATCTGCTGTACCTGCGTAATCTACTAATTGAACTTGAGCTCCTGCGGTAGGTGTTCCTGAAGGTAAAGTTACTGTACAAGCAGCTGAAGTTGTATTTATAAAATATGCTCTACCTGCTACAACAGTTATAGTACTTGTTGTAACAACTGATTGCCATGCAAGACCAGCGTCTGCAAAACTTAAAACTCCTGAACCATTTGTAACTAATGCTTGATTAGCTGAACCATCAGCAGTGGGTAAAGTAAAAGTTAAATTTGATGCAACTGTTGTTCCAGCTTTAAGTGCAACATATTGACCTCCTGTTGAATCTTCAAATCTTAATTCATTTTGATTTGGTAAATTTATTTGCTCAAAACTAGATGCAGAAAAATTAGCGTTAACATCTACAATATTTGTACCATCTGCAAAAAGTATTTTAATACCTTTATCAGTTGTTGAAAAAGTTGTTCCTGTTCCGCCTGCTTGTTTAAATTCTACTGTAAATGCACCAACCGTACCATTAGATACAATATATGTTTTTTCAATACCCGTTGGAATTGTTACAACTTGATTTCCTGTAATTGTTCCTGTTAATTTTATAACTGCGTTTCTTGCATTAGATAATGTTGCATCTGTCATTACTAAAGTTGTGGTCTGAGCTCCACCTGCAATAGATATTGATTCAAAACCAGCAATTGCTTGTTGTACTAAATTTAAATTTGTGTTTGTAATATCACCCCATAGTCCGGCTTTTTCGCCAGTAACCATAAGTTCTAGTTTGAGGTCTGTAGAATAACTTGATGCCATATTAATTCCTATTTTATAATTTTATGCGGCTGTGTCAATCTCTGTCCAAGTTGCAGCAGTCCCGGTATTTATTTCAGTCCAGATTTGATTATTTATACTATTTAACGTAATAGTCAACGAATTTCCTGTTAAATTTACAGTAACATCAGATATTACAGTAACTGAATTTAAAGAAGCTGTTAAATTTTGACCTGTTACATCAACTAAAGTTAATAAATCAAGATTCACTGAATTTAAAGAAACTGTTAAATTTTGACCTGTTACAACAGCATCGGGCTCTGGATCTACACTTCTTAAAGTGGTTGTTAAATTTTGACCTGTAACATTACCAAAACCATCGGCTGAAATAATAACACTTACATTGTTTAAACTTAAAGTTAAATTTTGCCCTGTTATTGTAGGTATTGTATTAGCATCGGCTATAACAGAATTTAGAGAAGAAGTTAAATTTTGACCTGTAATATCTACTGTTGAATTACCTAAAACTATAACAGAATTTAAATTAGCTGTTAAATTTTGCCCTGTAACATTAACATCTGTAGTAATAAGAGCTGTAACAGAATTTAAATTAACTGTTAAATTTTGTCCTGTAACATTAACATCTGTAGTAATAAGAGCTGTAACAGAATTTAAATTAGCTGTTAAATTTTGTCCTGTTAAATCTACGTTAGCATTTGCTAAAACTATAACAGAATTTAAATTGGTTGTTAAATTTTGCCCTGTTAAATCTACGTTAGCATTTGCTAACACTATAACAGAATTTAAATTGGTTGTTAAATTTTGACCTGTAACATCAACACTAATATCACTTTGATTACCCCATGCTCCAATATTCCAACCAAGTGCTCCCCAAGTATTATTCGTAACATCCATGGAATTACCCATACCTGAACCGTGAACATTACAAATGTAATAAAAATCTTCTGTTTGAGCTACTGTGATTTCTATGTATCTAACTGTAGCTGCATTAAATAAAGATGTGTTAGTGTAATTAGCTTGATTAGATGCACCATCTAAATAATAACTTACACCGCTTGATATAATTCCAGCATTACTAGTTGTAGTAGATAAGATTAATGGATGACCATTATTATTAGCAGCGTTTTGATTAAATCTAAAAGTTCCGCCTGTTACAACTGGAACGATGGGTTTTTGAACACCATCAATATAATAACCACCACCTGTACCTGCAGGGACTGTGACTATAAATTCAACCATAATAGGTTACTCCTATTATGAGATTGTTAGTATAGCTGCTGATGTTGTTGCTGCTGGAAATTGAACTGTAAATGTTCCTGCTGTTGCTGTTTTATCTCCACCGAAATCTAATACTGCCACTGCTTTATTAGAAGAGGATGTGTTATAAATTAAAGCTCCTGCTGCAGTTAAAGTAACTCCAGTAAAAGATATATCTGCAAAATCTATAAATGCTACACCACTTGAAACAACTGGTGATATATTTACTAAAACTCCACCACCCGTTACGTACTGACCCGTGTTTGCAACTTCTGCTGTAGTTGAAAAAGAAGTTGTTGCCGAACTCATTACTGAAGCAGATGTGTATAATGCTAATTTAAAAACGTTTCCTGTAGTCGCTGTAAAGTTATGTGTTCCAGTTAGAAGTTCTCCTCTAAAAGAATTTGGTATTGCTTGTGTTATTGCCATAATATTTTCCTATCCTTGTTTTTGAATCTGAGGTGAACCTTCTTGATATTCATCTCGTCTTCTTCTTCCCATTTGTTCAATAGAGAATCCTTGTAGCACACTTTGATACTTTTGTTCATAAAATTGTATCATATCTGCCGGACCCTTTAAAAACCCGTATGCCTCAACAAGGCATGCATACAATAAACCAGTGGGAAACTGATTACTTAAATATGTTGTCGTATTATTAGCAGATAATCCTGCTGGCTTCAAGATATAATTTAATTGCATGGTATATGTCAAGTTTGGAATAGGGGCTAATACTAGTTGTCCTGCATCCCAATAGCTAAAATACTTAGGTAATCCTTGTGCATTAGTACTATTATATTCATTAATAAACCCAGTATCTCTATATTCTACCACAGCATTAGGGCCAGTATATACAGCACTTGGAATAATTTGAGCTTCTCTTATAATTAATAGTTGATCAGGTGATATAGGAACACTTACATAAGGTTGACCTGCAATAATAGTTGCAGTTGCATATTCTCTATTATTATCAGAATCTACTTCTCTTAAAATTCTATATTCGGCATCTAATATAAATCCATTAACAATTGTTGATGTAAATACATTTGCATCTACCTCAGTGTAATCTCTAATTTTTTGTACTAATTCTGCGTATGTCATATTAAGCTTGTAAAGTTACTGGACCTGCGGAACATTGTGCTCCACCACCAGAAACGTCTCCATTTGTTGCTGTACTTGTACTTAAAAAATAAAAATAATTTAACGTATCACCTACAATACCAGATGAATTTATTTTTCCAACTACAATAGAAAATCCATTTGCATTTGAAATATCTGTAACATTATCAAAGGAAGGAACATCTTCAAATGAGGTCTCGCGCGTGGGCGTACCCGCGACCAATACTTCAGGGGGTCCTCTAAATCTTACAATATTACCTGTAGATCTACCGTGATCTTCTGAATAAACATTTACATAGGTACTACCTGCATATTTAGTAGTTATAAATGGATCAGGTGTAAGTTCAATTATAACAGGTGGTTCAACTCTATCAGGATGTGCATATTGTAAACCTTGTGGATCTGCAACTGCAGGTTTTGGATCAAGCTGTGGTTGTTTAGCTTCATATTCAGAAGTATGTACCCATGAACCATTCCACTCTTGTACCATTTCTTGATATGGAAATCTCTGACCTGATCGGTCAGAAATCATGTAAGCATATTTTCCTCTAGATAAATTTCCCATTATGCTCCTGGATAGTAAAGTTTAGGTGTTATAAATGAACTTGAAGAAGAGCCATCGCTATCTAATGCTCTTAATAATTCATCCTCATATAATAATTTCATTTCTTGTGTTCTTTGTGGAGCAAACTTAAGTGCTAAATAATAAGATAGTCCCGCGCACATGCACGGAACAAATCGGTATGGAACATCTGTTATATTTGTATAAGCTCCAACATCTTGAATTCTTTTTGCATAATAATAAAACATTACATTATTAACTTCACTAGAACCTGGTGTTAAATATAAAGTGATTGTAATTCTATCTATAAGTCTTTGTACATAATATTGAGTCGGAGTTCCTTGTGAAAATTTAGAAGATAAAGCGCTGTAACCAGATCTGCTAATTTTTGTAAGTGGAAAATCTACAACAGGACTTTGATTCGTTTGCCTGTAGCTCGATTCTAGAATATCGTCAGCACCATATGTAATAGAATCATTATCAAATACTTGTGTATTATCAGTATGAGTTGCAGCTGTTGTGCTATTAGCACCTCGTGTACAGCCTGTTATTGTATTATTAGATGTATTGGTGCCTGTATAAGTAATTTGTTCTGAATCAATTAATAGTGTTCCAGATGTTGGAAATTGAGTAACTGAATCTAATGTAATTGTTGTAGCATTAATAGTAAGTGCACCATTTAATAAGCTAAAAGTTGCATCTGAAGTACCGTCTCCTGAAGATCTATAAATTGTATAAACAGATTGTCCCTCTACCATTGAAATAGAGTTTTGTGCTACTTCCCAATAATGTAAACCCCTGTTGCTCCACTCTTGAAACATAATGTTCAGCGAGCGACGAGCTGCTTTCATCTGATTACCGGTATTATTAATAAGACCAAGTCTTTCAAATGACTCTTCTATAATATCGTCAATAAAAAAAGTTTTTTCAAAAACTGTAGTTCCTGATGAAGCCATATTAGACTCCTACTTATCTATAAATAACGTAATCGTTAAAGCACTAGTGTTAGAAGCTATTCCGATACCATCAACTATTTCTGTTCCATTTCGTCCTGCGTATAGAACACCATCTTCTGGTAAATTTAAAGTTTCACTTGAACCTGCTCCAACAGAAATTGGAATATACACTTGTGTATTAGTAGAAGTGCTAACAGTTGTAGTATTTGCTAAACCATTAATAACTGCAGTTCCTGAACTTCCAGTTGACTGAGCTAAAAAACCTCTGAGTCTTGTTGGCCCAGTAAATAAAACAACAGTGCTAACGTTACTAGCTATTACGACTGGTTTTACATCTGATTTCATATTTTTTCTCCTTATATTAAGGAGCCCTTTCGAGCTCCTTAAAAATTAATTATTATACCGCAGCACTAAATGGAGTAGCTGGTGTACCTGTACATCCAGTATCAACATCAACTTTCCATTGAGTAGAACTAATAGCTGTGCAAGTTATTTTAG
>Ga0181359_1000171_pt1 | contig 13217 bp, 19 predicted proteins | sample Fa13VDMM15SD_FD_141229 | JGI IMG/M metagenome (GOLD analysis project Ga0181359, IMG submission 141229) | Freshwater viral communities from Lake Michigan, USA - Fa13.VD.MM15.S.D | ecosystem: Environmental > Aquatic > Freshwater > Lake | place: USA: Michigan | collected 2013-09-24 | reverse complement strand
AAGAAAACCCATGATTCAATCCTTCCGAGTTATTGAGTAAGACGGCCTACCTGCCGTCGTTGTGATTGCATCCAGCAATGGGCCTGTGATCGACTCATGCGCGCTTTTCCAAACGCTCATGTTGATCTCAGGCTTCCATCTGAACAAGCTCCCAAGGTGCTCGGTTAAACCGGATTCCTCAGCGAGTTCTTGCAGTCTATCAGCATTCACCTTCCGGTCAAGCCTCCCAACTATCTTTATTTTGTACTGTCCTGCATCTTCGTTTTTGGTGCCTTCCAAGTCCTTTGGGATCGCAAGAGCCTGGGTGAGTTGATCCTCAATCTCTCGGCGCCTTGCTATTGCCTGGGCCTCGAAAGCTTTCGCCTCCTCCCAGTCATGCGCCAGTTTTTCCAAATCGTTCATAGATACCTTCCAATTGTTGCGGCAGCGTTCACGATCGCGGTTCGAGTTGCGGTGTACGGATCTTGGCCGCTCTCTGGCCCGTAAAACTCCGCCATCCGCTCATCACGATCTGGCTGGTGATAGACATTCCCGGAAACATCTACAGCGTTCAGATTCCAGTTGTGTCGAACACTGAATTTCAGTGCAACCATGAGCCTAAATGCATCTCTGTCGTCACGTAGCGGGTCCCATTTCGTGAACGATGTCGGCGAACCGTAGCCATACGAGCACACTTCATGATTGAACCAGACATCTAAATTGACGGCACGCCCGGCCAGTTTCAGCGTTTTTTCATTCATCTTGCAAACACTCCCAGTGTGTTCCTATGTCGTCACGAGAACGAATTTTCTCGGCCAGGTCTTGCGCGGCAAAAAGCTTTCCGCCAGTGAAATTGTCACGTGGGAACTCGGTTGGATCTTCCTGCATAGCGTAGTCATCACACATGCGCGCTATCTGCTCTCGCTCAATGCGGGCTATAGCCTGAGCGAATTTGATTGCTACAAGCCCCCAGTCAAGATCCTGATTCTGAAGCTGCGTGTACCTCCAAATTTCTAAGATGTCGTGATTCGTCATGATTGTTTAGGTCTCAATTTTTTTAATAATCGCCCCAAGGTCAGGGCCTTCCCACATTTCAAGCTTTCCGCTGCGATCTTTGGCCAGCCAAAGCCCGTCAGAATCGCACATTAGAGCCCGTTGCGTGTTGCCCTCCGCATCGCGCTCCACCCGCAGTGCGAGCACTTCGTCAAAAAAGTAGGGTAGCTGCTGTCCGGTCTTATTTCCCGGCATACTTGGCGAATATAGAACCCGCCCCATTTCGTCTTGGGTCTTCTCCAATTTCGCACTCATATAGACATGGCGACCCGGCAGATCGCGGAACGCTCTTATGATGTCTGCCATCTGTTCCTGCATCGCGCCGTAAGCTTGCCGTGGATCTTTGGTCGCCTTCTTCTCGGCGTTCAAGACCACCTCGGCGATCTCCGAGATGCTGTCCAGGGCCACAGATTGAAACTCTTTGGCCTCAGCTGATTCAGTGAGCCATTGCCATGCCTCCCGCAATGAAGCCATGTCCGATATTTCTATGTAGGGCACATCAGCCCCTGCAATCGAGAGCAGGCCGCCCTCGGCACTTAGGACTATGGGGGCTGGTAGGGTCGGTATGAGCGAGGTCTTACCCGCTCCGGCCTGACCGTAGACCAGCAGCTTGACTCCAGAAGCCGCGAGGGCCTTGGTGGTTTTAAGGTTTATTGCCATTTTCATATCTCCTAGAAGGGCGCCGGTGGCGCAGGTTGTGATGGTTCCTCACGGAACGGAGTTTGTTTTGGTTTCGGCAGCGGGTTCCCTTTGTATGTCGGGAAGGGCCAGCCAGGGGGAGGTGTTTCCATGTGATGGGGGCTAGGCCCCCTCCTTTATTTTGATGTGGTCTTGACGGCGTAAACCGCCGTGGTCTTTGTGTGGGCGGCAACCACATCTGCGGTAATGCCCTGGGCGGCGCAGAGGGCCTTCCAGTCGGTGACCGAGCGGTTTGACTCAATCACGGTGCTACGGAACAAAACACCCTCGTGAACACCGCCAGCATCTTTCATGGCGGCCTTGATGGTTTCGGCCTTTTTTGTAAGAACATCAATCTCTGCCAACAGCGCGCCAAGTTGATCGGCTTGCGTCAGTTGCAGGTCATTGTTTTTCATTTTCGTTCCTTTCGTTTGTCGAGCCTTCAGACAATCTGTTCGCTCGATGTGTGTATTGTGGGGCGTGGCTGTTAGCCTGTCAACACCCCAGAGTTAAATTATTTAAAACGGTACATCTTCAATTTTGCATTGCACCCAGTCCTTCGCCCATTCAAGGGCGTCTTCCATGTTAAAACAGGTGCCGATCAAGTTGGTCCTGGTCGGATAGTCCGAAGACCAGATGAGCACGTAATCGCCAACGCGACAAGCCCAAACTTTGTAGAAGTCTTGGTTGTAGATCATTTCCATTTTGTTCTCCTCGTTGCCGCGCTGTCAGACTATCTGTTCGCTGCGGTATTGACAGTGTGCACGCTCTCACTTCACAATGTCAACACCCAAACAAAAGAGGAGTGAGAAAAATGTTGTTGAGCCTAGAACAGATCAAAGCGGCCTTGGCTGACCGACGCATCAGCGCTGTAGCCGCAGCCACCGGCCTACACGCGAACACCCTGCACCAGATCAAAAAAGGGATACAGACTAACCCGTCACATCGCACTCTAACGATTCTGAGCGATTATCTGATCCGTCAAACACAACCGATCCTCTAAACATGGCTGATCTAACGCACATCTTAGGCGGTCCCTGGAGCCCGCCACAGGAGCTTACGCCCCTACCAATCGAAGTGCAGTTCAGTAGAGCTATTGAAGAGGCGGGCCTTGACGCCCCCGATGAATTTATTCTTGACGGTCGCATCCATCGTTTCCGCTCCGGCAGCAGCAGAAAAACGCTAGATCGTTCTGGATGGTACGTTGGTCACCTGGACGGCATCCCATGCCTGACATTTGGCTGCTGGAGAGCAAATCTCACCCAGACAGTGAAAGCCGACATCGGGAAAAAGAGGTGGACTCCCGCTGAGGAGATGGCCCACATCGCTCGGATCAATGCGGCCAAGCGCCTCCGTGATGAAGAAATAGAGCGTGATCGTTCTGTTGCGGCAAGCACAGTCGAAACAATCTGGCGAGACGGCGCCCAGGCCAGTCCAGATCATCCCTACCTGAAGCGCAAGGGCGTCCAGCCCCACGGCGCCCGAGTGACCGGGGATGGTCGTTTGATGGTTCCCTTGTTCTCAGAAGATGGCGAGCTATCCAGCCTGCAATACATATCAGAAGACGGCGGGAAGCTTTATCACACAGGTGGCCAAACCGGCGGCCGCTTCTGGATCATCGGCACCCTCGACCACCCGGGTGTGCTGTACATCGCCGAGGGCTTCGCCACCGCTGCCACGATTCACGAAGTGACTGGCCGCCCCTGTGTCGTTGCCTACAGTGCAAGCAATTTGATTCCGGTCACGGGTTCACTAGTAGAAATGCACCCCGGACAGAAAATAGTGATAGTCGCCGATCACGATAAAAGCGGTGTCGGGCAGCGCCATGCCGAGCAGGCTTGCGCCAAGTACGGGGTCACATACATCATGCCCCCCCTGGAAGGAGACGCGAACGATTACGCCCAGGCAGGGCACAATTTGGCCTTGCTTCTGAACCCGCCACAAGAATCCTGGCTCATCCCAGCAGACGATTACTGCCAGAAGCCCGCCCCAATCAAATGGTTAATCAAAGGGTGGCTACAGTCTGACGCCCTAATCATGATCCACGGTCCCAGCGGAGGCGGTAAAACGTTCGTGGTCCTCGACTGGTGCCTACGCCTAGCCAGCGGAATGCAAAAGTGGGCAGGCCACCGAGTCAAGCCAGCAAATGTAGTTTACCTGGCCGGAGAAGGTCACCACGGCCTAAGAGCCCGGATAGCAGCCTGGAAGCAGCATCACGAAGCTGGAAGCCTCAGCATGTGGCTTAGTCGCTCCGGTTGCGACCTGAACACCCCAGAAGGCTATCTGTCTACCTCAACCCACCTCAAGCAGCTCCCAGAACCCCCCGACCTAATCGTCATTGACACCCTGCACCGGTTTCTATCCGGAGACGAGAACAGCGCGCAGGACGCCAAGACCATGCTTGACGCTTGCGCCCAGCTCATGCGGGAATTTAACTGCTCCGTTTTGCTAGTCCATCACACCGGCGTCAGCGAAGAAGCTCAGCACCGAGCCCGAGGGTCAAGCGCATGGCGCGGAGCCCTCGACATCGAGGTCAGCATCATTCCTTCAAAAGATGACGCGCCAATGCAGATCGTCCAGCGCAAAGCTAAGGACTCAGAAATAGCACCAGACATATACGCCCAGCTTCGCACCGTGGAGATCAACGGATGGATCGACGAGGACGATGAACAGGTCACCAGTGCCATTATTGAAATAGTCGATAAACCAATATCCGATAAAAGAGATAATAAGTTAACTAAACATATAAAGCTATTCCAGAATGCTTGGGAATCAGCAGGGAAAGAGACCCGAGCAGGGCAACCGTACTTGAGCAGGGCAGGGTTTATCCAATATCTGATGGATACCCTTGAATTAACCGAAGCATCAGCTTCGATCTACGTCCGGCCATCGTCAAAAGGGAAGCCGATCGGGGAGCTTTTGATCGCCCAGGTCATCGACTCTTACGAACATGGGTGGATCGTTTTGGACACCGTCCAAGCATCCGCCATGCTTTTGAGGGCATAAAAGTGGGTGGAAAAGTAGCGCAACAAAACGCAACTGTTGCGCAACTTTTTTTTAGTTGCGTTTGTGACAAGACTAACATTTTAGCGCAACGCAACGCAACTACTACCTTTAGGTAGTTGCGGTAGTTGCGCTATGTTTGTGGGGCTGTTGCGTTGCATGAAAAATTTGATGAGGTGATGATGAAAAAGACATTGGTTGAGGTTGGGGGGGTTGAGGTTGGCGTAGGCTGGTGGGATGGCCTGCCCGGTCACATTGACCCGGATCGGGTTCCAGTTTTGACGGATGTGGTGGAAATAAAAGAAAAGCCCGCACGCGGCGGGCTGGATGTGGAGGATGGTAGACCTTATTATTTACCGTTAATAATGGCGTTATAACGGTCAATTAAACGCCATGCCTTGACTACGGCAACTTGGTCGATGGTGGCGCAACCACCTGCGCTTCTGACCAAGTCCTCAAGGACTTGAATGGTCTCTGTATATTTAGGCATTCCTTCTGAATCTAATTGATTATCTATTTGTGGAATCATAATATCCCCGAATATTGAGAATCTATAACCGCAAGATGGACAACCAAGACGACGACGGGTGCAGGCTTTTTTCTGGCTCCAGCGTTTTTCTAGCACTCTGGCGGGTGCTTCACACTTCGGGCAAAAGTTCATCTGTAAAACTCCCGTTCTATGACGTGGGCAGGCACGTCAAAAAAATGAGATGTGAGGATCACGGCGATCCGGAATGGGTGGCCATCCCGAAGGAGTGCCAGCAGGTAGGCTTGGCGCGTCTGGGTCATTAGAGGTACTCCAGCAGCATGTAGGCGCCGATCAGACCCAGGATGGCTGCAAATGCCAGATCCTGCAGGATGTGGGCGAGGGGGCGTTTCATGGTGTTCTCCTTTTGATGGGGCCGGAGCCCCGAGTAGTTAGGCAGAGAGCAGCTTGGTGAACAAGCCGCGACCGTGATTCATGCCATTGCACTTGCATTCACAACGACCGTTATGGGCCCCGTTTAGGCATTTTGCATTGCACTCATGTCTTGACGGGTTCGCCTTCATTTCAATCGAGCGGGTGATTGGCAAATAGTCGCTGCCGCCAACAGGTCGGCCAATCTTCATCTGAAAACCGTCATATCGGATCCCCTTGACACCAGGCCATCGAGCTCTGAATTCGGCGTTTAGCATCGGTCTTACGCATTCAAGCTGCACAGTAATTCCGTCCAAGTCGGAAAAATATGTGAATTGCGCCATGTCTCTATCTCCTAGTTGATTTATGGGGCCGGAGCCCCTAAATGTTTAGATGCGATGCGGGTTGCGGACGGTGATCTTCTTTTTATCAACCAACCGTTGGACGTCAATGGCAAGTGAGAGAGCCGCGCCAAGATCCATCTCAAGACACTCAAAGAATGCGTGAACAAGTGCCGATTCTTTCGAGTCGTCTTCCCCGGTTGCGATCAAGTTGCCGTCCTTGCCGATCACGTCAACGTCGATGCCGTTCGCCATTGGATAGAAATACAGCTCGGCGATATCGTTGATATTGAACATTTGGATCTCCTTGTTGCTGCGCCGTCTGTTAGTCATGTCGCGCAGTGATTGAACTATAACGCTAGCGATAGCGTCCGGTCAAGTGCTTTTCATCAAAAAATGTGAAAAAGTTCACTCATGATGATGACTTCTAGCAGCTAACACAAAAGATATTTACAATCAAGACTGCGCCAAACTAAAGGCAGAATCATGGCTAAAAAAGAGTACGACTGGAAAAAGATCTTTCTTGAGCATCTGCGCGAGGTGCCGGTAATTTCAAGCGCAGCGAAAGCCGCAGGCATCAGCAGAATCAACGCCTGGCGCAATCGCAAATCAGACCCAGACTTTGCGGCTGAATGGGATGATGCGATTCAGGAAGGAATTGATAAGGCCGAAGCTGAGGCTTATAGGCGAGCTGTCAAGGGGTATGAGCAAGATGTCTGGTATCAGGGCATGAAGGTAGGAAGCCAGACTTTCTACAGTGACCAGCTTCTGACGCTGATTCTGAAGGGCAACCGAAAGCGCGTTTACTCTGAGCGTACAGAGCTGACAGGTGCAGACGGGGCAGCGATTGAAGTCAGCAAGATTGAGCGCGTCATTGTCAAATGAGCGAATATAAAGCGCCTTTTCCATGGTTCGGCGGCAAGTCTGGCGCGTGCGATTTAGTGTGGTCAGTTTTTGGTGAAGTGAAAAACTACGTGGAGCCATTTGCGGGTAGCGCTGCAATGTTATTGGGTGCGCCAGACGACGGTAAACGCATTGAGACGATCAATGACGCAGATGGTTTTGTTTCAAACTTTTGGCGTGCTATCCACTCCGACCCGGAGGCTGTGGCAAATTATGCCGACTGGCCATGCAACGAAAATGACTTGTTTTCACGGCACTCGTGGCTTGTGCGAAATGCTCATGAACTTACTGACAAGTTGCACGCTGATCCAGAATACTTTGACGCCAAGATGGCAGGTTGGTGGTGTTGGGGTGCGTGCAATTGGATCGCCGGGGGTTGGTGTGACGGCAAAGGGCCGTGGGTTTACGACGGCGAAAAGTTGATTGATAGACGCCAACTACCGCATTTAGGTAATGCTGGTCAGGGCATCAACCGCAAACTACCGCATTTAGGTGATGCTGGTCGGGGCATCAACCGCCAACTACCGCATTTAGGGGCTGCTGGACGGAGCCAGTTTATTTACTCATGGTTTGCTGCTTTGCATGATCGATTACGCAATGTTCGCGTCACGTGCGGCGACTGGTCGCGTGTCGTCAAAGAATCTGTGACGGTGCGACATGGTTTGACGGGCGTATTCCTTGACCCGCCATATTTTAAAGGCTCGATGGATTACGCGGCAGGCGGCGTGGGAACGAACTTGGCTGCTGATGTCTGTGCATGGTGCGCTGCAAATGGCGATAATCCGGAACTACGCATTGTGATTTGCGGGCATTCTGGGGAGCATGACGCACTGCTTAAAAAAGGGTGGATTGCGCGAAAGTGGATTGCAAAAAAAGGTTACGCTAAAACAGAAGCTGCGAAGGCCAACAGCGAGAGTGAGACAATTTGGTGCAGCCCGCATTGCATTTCAAAGATTAACTTTGAAACAATTGATTTGTTTGCATGACAACTCTACAAATTCAAACCCCCGGATGGGCTCTGCCGCTTCTTGATCCCGCACGCTACAAAGGCGCTCACGGTGGCCGTGGCTCTGGTAAGTCACATTTCTTTGCTGAGATGCTTATCGAATCGCATCTCATGGATCAGAAGCGGCGTAGCGTATGCGTGCGGGAAGTGCAGAAGTCTCTGGCGCAGTCGGTCAAGCGCCTGCTGGAGCTGAAAATAGAGCAGATGAATGCGGGCGCTTACTTCGAGGTGCAGGAGGCTTGCATCAAGTCAAAGAAGGGCGACGGGCTCATCATCTTCCAGGGGATGCAGAATCACACGGCTGACTCGATCAAATCGCTTGAAGGATACGACTGCGCCTGGGTCGAGGAGGCACAGAGCCTGTCGCAGCGAAGCTTGGATCTACTCCGCCCAACGATCCGCAAGCCTGGCTCTGAACTCTGGTTCACATGGAACCCGTCACAGGCTACCGACCCAGTAGATTCATTGTTGCGTGGCGAGAATCCTCCACCGAGCGCAAGTGTCCTCGAAGTCAACTACTCAGATAACCCTTGGTTCCCCGACGTTCTGCGGGCCGAGATGGAATACGACAGAGGCCGCGACCCTGACAAATATGCCCACGTTTGGCGAGGCGGATACGTTCAGAACAGCAGTTCTCGCGTGTTCAAGAATTGGCGGATTGAAGACTTTGAGGCTTCCGCAGATGCGATTCACCGACTCGGCGCTGACTGGGGCTTTGCCACCGATCCGACCGTTCTAGTGCGCTGTCATATCGTAGGCCGCACGCTCTACATTGACCATGAGGCGTATCAAGTAGGCTGTGAGATCGTCGACACACCGAGCCTATTTCATACAGTACCAGACTCCGAGCGGTGGCCGATGGTTGCTGACTCATCGAGGCCCGAGACGATTAGCCATCTCCGTAAAAACGGTTTCCCGAAGATCATGCCTGCAGTCAAAGGAGCCAAGTCTGTCGAGGAGGGTATTGAGTGGCTCAAGTCTTACGACATCGTAGTTCACCCTCGGTGCACCCACACAATTGACGAGCTGACGTTTTACAGCTTCAAAACAGATCCGCTGACTGGGAAGGTTCTTCCGATCCTGCAGGATAAAAAGAACCACGTTATCGACGCGCTGCGGTACGCTTGCGAGGGGGTGCGACGGGCTGCGGTTGTTCAGAGACCAACTAATTTCGTGCCCATCCCGAGCATGAACAAATGGTAAACTTGCCAAAAGGGGCGATTTATGGCACGCATGTCAAAAGAACAGCGGCTTGCTGAATTACATCAGCGAGCGCTCAGGCAGTTTAATGATATTCAATCGGCGCTGCGCGATGAGCGGCTTCAATGTCTTCAGGATCGGCGCTTCTATTCGCTGGCAGGTGCTCAGTGGGAGGGGCCGCTGCAGGATATTTACGAGAACAAACCTAAGTTTGAGGTGAACAAGGTTCACCTAGCCGTCATTCGCATCATCAACGAATATCGGAACAACAGGATCACGGTTGATTACGTCAGCAAGGACGACCAGGAGCAGAGCCTAGCCGATGTCTGCGACGGACTGTTCAGAGCTGATGAGAAAGACTCTGTGGCCGAGGAAGCCTACGACAACGCCTTTGAAGAAGCCGTTGCTGGCGGGTTTGGTGCTTGGCGCCTTCGCACTGTGTACGAAGACGAGTCGGATGAGGATAACGAGCGTCAGCGGATCAAAATCGAGCCTATCTTTGATGCTGATAGCTCTGTGTTCTTTGACCTGAATGCAAAGCGGCAAGACAAAGGCGATGCAAAGCACTGCTACGTCATCACCTCGATGACTCGTGAATCCTACAGAGACATGTGGGATGACAATCCGTCAGATTGGCCGAAGATCATTCACCAGTTTGAGTTTGACTGGTGCACCCCGGACGTTGTTTACGTGGCCGAATACTATGAGGTTGAAGAAGTATCCGAGACCCTGCGGATCTTTCAATCTATCGACGGCACTGAAGAAAAGTACCGTGAAGCCGATTTTGAGAACGATCCAGAGCTAGAGAACACCCTGGCCGCAATCGGTACTCGTGAAGTCAGGCAACGCAAGATCAAGCGCAAGCGTGTGCATAAGTACATCATGAGCGGTGGCAAGGTTTTAGAGGATGCTGGCTACATTGCAGGCAATTGCATCCCAATCGTTCCCGTGTATGGCAAGCGCTGGTTTGTGGACAACATTGAGCGGTGTATGGGTCACGTTAGGCTGGCCAAGGATGCCCAGCGGCTCAAAAACATGCAGCTCTCAAAGCTTGGCGAGATCAGCGCACTGTCTAGCGTTGAAAAGCCGATCATGACCCCTGAGCAGGTTGCCGGGCATCAACTGATGTGGGCCGAGGATAACCTCAAGGACTATCCGTATTTGCTGGTGAATCCGATCACCGGACCGGACGGCTCTCAGCAGATCGGCGGCCCGGTGGCATATACCAAGCCTCCCCAGGTTCCTCCGGCCATGGCCGCACTGCTGCAGATTACCGAACAGGATATGCAGGAGATCCTAGGCAATCAGGCTGGTGCTGATAAGGTCGTCTCGAACATCAGCGGCGAGGCCGTTGAGATGATCCAGCAGCGTCTTGACATGCAGGCCTACATCTACATGTCAAACTTTGCCAAGGGTCAGCGGCGCAGCGGTGAAATCTGGCTCTCGATGGCCAAGGAAGTCTACGTCGAGGAAGGCCGCAAGATGAAGACGGTTTCCCCTGAGGGAAAAACGTCACAGATCGAAATGATGCGGCCAATCATCGGCGAGACCGGAGAAGTAGAGCTTGAAAACGATTTGACCTCGGCCAATTTCGACGTGGATGTTGATGTTGGACCGAGCAGCCAGAGCAAACGGGCCGCTATGGTCAAGGCGCTGACCGGGATGTTGGCGATTACGGACGACCCTCAGACCAAACAGATCCTGCAATCCATGGCGCTGATGAACATGGAAGGTGAGGGAATCAGCGACATCCGCGAGTATTTCCGCAAGCAAATGGTTCGTGCTGGCGTTATCAAGCCTACAGACGAAGAAGCGCAAGAGATGCAGGCCGAGGCCCAAGGCCGTCAGGATCCGAATGCAATCTTCCTGCAGGCCGCAGCAGAAGAAGCAACGGCGAAGGCTGCCAAGGCTCGGGCTGATACCGTCAAGACGATTGCAGACGCTGAATTGTCGCGGGCTAAGACGGCTGAAACGATGGCCAAGGCTGGGATTGCAGAGCAGGATATTGCAATCAACGCGGCTCAGGTATCGCAGCAAAACGTTATTCCTGAACCACAAGGAATGCCTATTGTCAATCCGTTACAATAGGATCAGAATTATGTAAAGGCATCCACCCGGCCTATTTCGGGTGAGTTTGGGATCAAAAATGAAACAGGCAGACGATACGGAGGACATCCAGTCCGAGGAACTTGAGATTGTTGAAGATGTTGCGGAGGAAACCTCAGAAGTTATCGAGGAATCTGAAGCTCAAGACGATCAAGAGGCGGAGGACGAGGTTGTTGTTTCGATTGATGGGGAATCGCCACCCCAGGAAGTTGAGCAAACGAAAGCACCTGAATGGGTGCGAGAGCTAAGGAAGTCGCATAGAGATTTGCAACGCCAAAACCGTGAGCTGCAATCAAGGCTTGAAAGTTTCCAAAAACCTGAGCAAAAAATCGGTGAACCAGGGCCGAAGCCGAAACTAGAACACTTTGATTACGACGCGGATTTGTACGAGCAAAAGCTTGAGGAATGGCACGAGCAGAAACGTAAATTCGAACTTGAGTCTGAGAAGGTTCGGCAGCAACAGGCCGATCAAGATAAGGTGTGGAAGGATAGGTTGGAAGCCTATTCAAGAAACAAGGCAGAGCTCAAAGTAAAGGATTACGAAGATGCGGAAGCCACTGCTCAAGAACTCTTTAATGTGACACAGCAAGGCATCATTGTTCGCGGTGCGAATAATCCTGCTCTGCTTGTTTACGCTCTTGGGAAGAACCCAAAGAAGGCCGCAGAACTTGCAAAACTCAGTGATCCTGTGGAATTTGCTTTCGCGGTGGCCAGACTGGAGAAAGATTTGAAAGTCAGCAATCGCAAGTCAGCTCCGGCACCGGAGAAAATCGTTCAGAATTCTGGGCGTGTAGTATCTTCTGCGTCGGTTGATTCAACACTCAATAGGCTACGCTCTGAAGCTGAACGAACTGGTGACTATACAAAGGTCATGGAATATCGTCGGCAGAAGCGCAACTAAACTTAAGGAAATATCATGGCTAATTCATTTTCGAAAGAAGAACGGGTCGCGTTTGAGGACATCCTCGAAGGCTTTCAGGATGCTCTGGTTTTGAGCAAAAACGTCGCTGTATACCGCACCGATCAAACGATGATGGAGCGTACCAACAACGTTATCTGGCGTCCACAACCCTACATTGCCACCTCTTACAGTGGCACTGATATGTCGTCCAATTTCGACGACTTCACCCAATTGTCTGTGCCTGCCACCATCGGTTTTAGCAAGTCTGTCCCCTGGGTCATGACCGCAACCGAATTGCGTGACAGCCTGCAAGAGGGTCGCCTCGGTGATGCTGCAAAGCAAAAGCTGGCTTCTGACATCAACGTGGCAATCATGAACGTGGCCGCCAATCAAGGCACCCTGTTCGTGAAGCGCACTTCTGCTGCTTCCGGCTTTGATGACGTCGCCCAGTGCGAAGCCATCATGAACGAGCAAGGCGTTCCTTCTTACGATCGTTTCCTTGCCCTTTCCACCCGCGACTACAACGGCATGGCTAACGATCTTTCGAAGGCTTCCCGCTCTTTCGGTAACGAGATCAGTGATCGCGCACTGCGCAAGGCATTCGTTGGCGAAATGGCAAGCTTCGGCACCTATAAGTTTGACTATGCTAACCGCAAGGCTGCGGCCGCTGGCGGTGCAGGTCTGACCGTTGACACCCGCGTTTCTGCTGGCAATTACTACGTTCCAAAGGCTACCTCGGTCGCCGCTACCGGTGAAACCTCGAACGTTGATAATCGTTTCCAAACCATCACCATTTCCAGCACGACCAACGTTGCCGCTGGCGATGCGTTTACCATTGCTGGCATCAATGCTGTGCATCACATCACTAAGGGCGATACCGGCCAGTTGAAGACCTTCCGCGTCATCTCTGTGCCAAGCTCTACCACCCTGGTCATCAGCCCACCCCTGATTACCGCTCAAGGTGGCACCGATGCTGAAGTTCAGTATCAAAACTGCGTTGCAACCTCGACGGCTTCCAATGCTTCTATCGTGTTCTTGAACACGGTTAGCAACTTTGTGAACCCGTTCTGGCAGCGTGATAGCCTGGAAATCTTGCCTGGCCGCTATGCTGTTCCTTCTGACGCTGGCGCTGCTGTGATGCGTGCATTC
>Ga0181359_1000169_pt1 | contig 13258 bp, 13 predicted proteins | sample Fa13VDMM15SD_FD_141229 | JGI IMG/M metagenome (GOLD analysis project Ga0181359, IMG submission 141229) | Freshwater viral communities from Lake Michigan, USA - Fa13.VD.MM15.S.D | ecosystem: Environmental > Aquatic > Freshwater > Lake | place: USA: Michigan | collected 2013-09-24 | reverse complement strand
CAGTTGGGGCAACATCATTCACAGGATCTCTTTTAGGTACTGCAACAACAGCATCTTATGTTTTAAATGCTGTAAGTTCAAGTTTTGCAACAACTGCTTCCCATGCACAAACAGCATCAGTTCCACTTTCCACTACTCAATGGATTTCCACTTCTGAGGGAACTGACACTTTATATATACCTGATGGAAGAGACATTGGAATTATATGGAATTATACAGGAAGCGCATTAGCAGAATTATATTTAAATACTAGCTCAGCTCAACTAGGAGATCAAGTCCAAATATTTCCTACATACGCATCTAATGCAGGTCCAGGTTTGGGTTTAATGAGCATTAACTGCTCAGGTTCTACAACAACTAATACTCGTGTAATTGTTGCTGGATTAACAGCTAATCCATCTGCACATCGAACAATATATCAAATTGGTACAACTGTATCATCACCCTTTGATCATTTTTATGCTCATCTTATTTGTGTATCTGCCTCAGCGGGGGCAACAGGTGCATCTAACCGTACAACATGGCAATTAGTTGAGTACTCACAAAAATCAACAACATCAGGTTTATACAGATGGAGTGGTAGTATTGGAACAGAACCTTAACTAATACTTATTTATATAAATTTATGTCAAATTGGTTATACAACAATAAAGAAATAATTTCCATAGAGGATTTTCCCTTAGAAACATATGGTTTTATATACATTACAACTCACAAATCACGTGGGATATCGTATATTGGAAAAAAATCGCTATATCACAATGTAAAACGCAAATTAACGAAGAAAGAATTAGCGGAACAAACAGGTAGAGGTCGTAAATCTACTACTCAAGTAGATACAAAAAGAAAGTGATTGGAAGACCTATTATGGTTCATGTAAACCTATTCTTGAAATATTAAAGGAAGGTAAACACGATGAGTTTACTCGCGAAATTATACAATTAGTTAATAATAAAAAATTATTAACATATTACGAGTGTAAGTATTTATTTAAATATGGTGTATTAGAAAACCCAGAGGGATGGTATAACGATTCAATCCTTGGTAAATTTTTTACACGTGACTTTGGTTTATCTAAAGAAGATTAGTATATTAATACTATGATAAACCAAACCCTAGTAGCACTAACTAATTCTGTGCTTGGTACTAGTAAGTCAACATCTCGAGGAAATTATGCATATCATTGTCCTCTATGCAATCACCATAAACCTAAATTAGAGATTAACTTTACTGAAAATATTAAAGGAGAAAATCAATGGCATTGTTGGGTTTGTGATAAAAAAGGTAAAAAATTATACCAATTATTTAAAGCAGTAGAAACATCACCTGAAAAAATGGCTGAGTTAAAAGCTATTGTAAAATACACAGGACCGGAATCACACATACAAGTTGAAACTAAATTAGAACTTCCAAAAGAATTTAAACTTTTAAACAATATTCACCCCTCAGATATTACAGCAAGACATGCTTTATCATATATTAAATCTCGAGGTATTACCGAAGAGGATATTTTAAAATATGGAATTGGTTATTGTGAACAAGGACGTTATGCTAATATGATTATTATCCCCTCCTATGATGCTAAAGGTAATATAAATTACTTTACAGGTCGTTCATTTGGAAAACAATCCACAATAAAATATAAAAACCCTACAGTATCTCGTGACATTATACCATTTGAGTTGTTTATAAATTGGGAATTACCGCTTATATTGTGTGAAGGACCATTTGATGCCATCTCCATTAAAAGAAATGTAATACCGCTACTAGGCAAAAATATACAATCAAATTTAATGAAAAAAATTGTAATGTCTTCTGTAGAAAAAATTTATATAGCTTTAGATAAAGATGCTCAAAAACAAGCATTAAATTTTTGTGAGCGTTTAATGAATGAAGGTAAAGAAGTTTATCTCGTAGATATGAATGATAAAGATCCAAGCGAAATGGGGTTCGCTAGTTTTACTAATTTAATACAAGAAACCTACCCCTTAACATTCTCGGGATTACTCGAGAAAAAACTTTTCCTATGAAAAAAAGAAACATTAAGTATGTTAATAACAGAATTTTAGAAATTTCAGAAGACTCAAAACAAATCACCCTTCCAGATTCAAGATATTATAGACGAAATGGTGAATATTATCCTTCAATTACTCATGTTTTAGGTTCATATCCAAAAGGTAAACATTTTGAGGAATGGTTAAAAAATATGGGCCGTTCAGCTGATTATATTGTTAGAAAAGCAGCAGAAGATGGAACTAAAGTTCATGAAATGATAGAAGAATATTTAGAAGGTAAAGAAATGAACTTTTTAAATCAATTTGGCAATCCACAATTTGATCCTAATATTTGGCAAATGTTTTTACGCTTTGTTGATTTTTGGGAAACTCAAAAACCTGAATTAATTGACCAAGAAATCCATCTATATTCTGATACTCTTAAAGTAGCAGGAACAACAGATTTAGTGTGTAAAATAGGTAATGACTTATGGATTATTGACCATAAAACCTCTAATCATATTCAAACAACCCATGAATTACAAGCAGCAGTTTATGCTCATTGTTATGAAGAATGTTTTGGTATTAAACCTGATAAAACTGGTATCTTATGGTTAAAATCATCTAAACGTAAAGGTTCAAAAGATAAAATGCAAGGTAAAGGGTGGGAAATGGTTTTACCAGTACGCACACAAGAGGAAAATATTGAAATCTTTAAAACAGTAAAACGTTTATTTGATTTAGAAAATCCAAATGAGGCCCCTGTATTCACAGAATTCAAAACCCAAGTAAAAAAACAAGACTAAAATTATCATATAAAAAATTTGGAGGAGCAAAAATTTTTTCGTACATTTATTCATATAAATTAAGGTTATGAATTTAAACAGAAATGGTTTTACTCCACGCTACCAGGTAAATGATAATTTAAATAAATTAATTGGACGTGTTTTAAAAACTAACATTTTCCCAACATTTTTAGGAAGATTAATCTATATTGAAAAGGACAGATGTTATTTTGAAATATTACCTAATCCTGAATGGCCTAAATATAATAAATGTGCTGGAAATATAGAATATATAACTGATCATCACGTTATTACAATGAAATTCGAGGAAGAATAATAACGTTAGATGTTTTGCCATATTTATAATAAACTGCTTAATCAATGATTGGGCTGATGTCTCTTTTAAAAGAAATCCAAGGAAAACCAAAAGCCATATTTATGGCAGGTCCTGCGGGTTCAGGTAAATCATTTATATCTCAAAAATTAGTTCCTTCCAATTTTACTACTATTAATGTAGATGACACCTATGAGGAACTACTTAAATCCTCAGGTATTGGAATGAAATTAGCCTTAATGTCTCCGGATGAATTAAAAAAATCAGGTGAGTTAATGGGTCAAGCAAGAAGAACTACAGACACTAAACTTCAAGATGCTTCTCAAAATGCTAAAAATTTATTAATTGATAGTGTAGGGGGTTCATCTAAAATGCTACTTAGGAAAAGAGATGAATTAGAGAATTTAGGTTACGACACGTTTATGTTAATGACTTATGTATCTCCTATAACTTCATTAGAACGTAATAAAAATAGAGACAGATCTTTATTACCAAGTATTGTAATTAGATCCTGGCGTGATGTTAATAACAATGTTAATACATACAGACAAGCATTTAATGATGATTTTACAATAGTAAATTTAAACCTAGAAGATGCTAATTTAAATTTTGATGCAGAATATATTTTTAAAACATATATTCAACCTTTAGGACAAATAGGTAAAGAAAAAACTCCTGAAGAAAAAGAAAAATCAAAAATAGAAGTTAATCAAATCTACGCAGACATAAAACAATTACTATCAAATCAACCCGAATTTGATACTATAGAACAAGCAAAAACAAAAATCACTAAATTTATAAACAAATGAAATTATTAGACTTATTAAACGAAGTAGAACAAAAAGAAAAACCAACAGTAAAGTATGATGCAAAAGAAGAACCAACATCTGTAATAGATGAAGTTGGTAAGTTTTTTGTTGTTAAAAAACCAAGTAAAGATTCTAAAAAAGAAGGTATGGTATATGAAGCTACTGTATTTGATGAAATTAAAAGGGATGAAACTAAAGGTGTTTACAAAAACAAATCTGAAGCAAATCGCCACGCTGCCGAAGCCTTAAAAGAATATGACATGCAACTTAAAGAAATGGAAGATGCTATGGAAGCTTATCGCAGTGCTAAAAAAGACATAGAAGAAAAGAAAAACTCAGCAAAAGAAAAAATTCAAAAGCTTAAATAATAATGAATTCATTAACAAAAGTCTTATTAGAAGATCTTTTGGACGCGGATAATAAAAAAGTAACCGCTATATATGGTGGAGGATTTAAACCTCCTACTAAAGGTCACTTTGATGTTGTTGCTAAAGCATCCGAACAAAACCCAGAAATTGATGACATTTTAATTTATGTTGGAGGTGGTGAACGTGATGGAATTTCTCAAGGTGAATCTATTCAAATTTGGGAATTATATAAAAAATATCTTCCAATTAAAACTGTAATAGAACCAGTAAATGCACCTATAGGTAGTATTTTACGTTATGCTAAAGAACATCCTGAAGAAACAGTACTTTGGATAATAGGTGCTCGTGAAAATAATCCTGAAGATTTTGCTGATATTTCTTCTAGAACTAGAACATTAGAAAAATATCCAAACTTACAATTACGTGTTATTCAAACATCAGGTGGTGTTAGTGGAACAGCAGCTCGTAATGCAGTTAAAAACAATAATAAAGACCAATTTTTTTATTTAATCCCAGACATTCCCGAAAAGGAACAAGTATGGGATATTGTATCTCCTGTTGTTAAAGAAGAAAAAATAACCGAAGTAGGCGAAGCAAATCTATCTCCCTATAAGTGGAAAGAAGTTGATAAAAACGGTTGGGTTACTTTTATTGAATTTACAACAGAAAGTGAAACTAAATATAGGGTAAATTTAACAACTGTAGAAATTGTAGATCCTGAAGGTGGAAATATAAATCTTGAAGCTATAGATATTGAATTTTCCGCAAAACCTAAAGGAGCTGAAGGTTCTTCATCTAAAATAGTAGTTAATAAAGGTGAAATATATAAAGTAATGTCTACTCTAACAGCTATAATTAAACATTACGTAAAGGAAATTGAAGCTAAAGCTATAATATATTCCCCATCTAAAAAATCAGATGAGGAAGATTTTGGTACTCAAAGAGACAATCTATATAAAGCATTTATTTCTAAAGCCATACCAGGAGCAAAATTTACTAATTCTAAAAACAATATAATAGCAATTTTACCTAATTCAGTTAATGAATTAGTAACAGATACAGAAGTTATTTGTGATAATTGTGATTGGAAATGGCCTATAGCAGATGGTGGAGATGATTTATATATCTGCCATAAGTGTGGACACGATAATAATCCTGAATTACAAGAAGGTAGAAAAAAGAAACCTGACCCTAAAAAAGGAACAGGTAAAAAACCTGAAAAATCCGGCCGTAGATTATACACCGATGAAGACCCTAAAGATACAGTTAGTATTAAATTTAAAACTAAAGAAGATATAGTTGATACTTTAAATAAAAAACAATTTAAAGCTAAATCTCATGCTCGTCAATCTCAAGTAATTAATCTAATCCATCAACGAGTAAGAGCATCATATAACAAATCAAAAGACCCTGAAGTAAGATCAAGATTAAAACGTGCTTTAGATTATATTGAAAAACGTAAAGAAATGTCTAAAAAGAAAACAGAGCGTTTACGTAAAATGAAAGAATCATTTGAATTACAAGAAGAAATAAATCCCTCTACTAAATTAAAATCTAATATTATTAATGAAGGTCGTTACGATAGTATTTCAAGACAATTAGCTAGTTATACTCTTAAAGGTTGGAAAGATGATTTTGAACACAATGAACCTACCGGAAGAGTAGAATTTGCAGTTGGCCCTGATGGAGATTTAGAATATGAGGATTTAAAATTTTCATATAAAGGTGTAGCAGTATTTGCAGGTATTCAAACATATTCATATAATGGATCAGCTAGGTTAACCTCAGGAGAAATAAAAATAACCTATTCCATTCCAAAAAGTATGCTCCCCCAAGGTTGGGAAAAAATTTATATGGATTTAATTTCTGTTATTCGCCATGAAATTGAACATCTAACCCAAGGTGGTATCAATGTAAAACCAGGTAAAGAAATTTTAGATCTCCCTCTTAGACGTTTAGTTATTAAATATCCTGATACTTTAAGATATATACTTTTACCCTCAGAAAAAGATGCAAATGTTCAAGGTTTATATTTAAAAGCTAAAAAATCAAGACGTCCTTATGCTGAAGTAGTAGATGAGTATATTAGAGATTTACTTAAAATTACTAATAAAAATGATGTTGATATTCTTAAAGGAATGTATGATAAAAGAGCAAAGGAATTAAATTTACCTGCTATTTTAGAAAATGATTTCTTTGGTTTAAATAAATTATCAAGACAATTTATTAAAGAAGCTTTAATAGAAACTTGGAATCCTAAGGAATCTTTTGTATCTTTATCTAAATATATGATAGACAATGGAATGAATATCAAACCATTACCTAAAATTAAGATAATTTCAAATGATAAAGAAAATGCTTCTAATCTTTTAGGTAAAACTGCTTATTATAATCCAAATGATAAATCTATTACTTTATATACTAAAGATAGACACCCAAAAGATATATGTCGTTCATTTACTCATGAAATGGTACACCACGAACAAAATTTAGAGGGTAGGTTAAATAATATCAACACAACAAATACCAATGAAGACGGAGCATTACCTGAAATTGAAAAAGAAGCTTACGAAAAAGGAAATATGATGTTACGTAATTGGGAGGATAGTATAAAAAATGTATAGGTTAACAGATTTATATAAACAAATTAAAGAGGAATCAACAGAACCTTCTCAACCGCAATATAAAATTTATTGTGATATGGATGGTGTTTTAACTGATTTTGATGAAAACTTTAAATCTTTAAACCTAAAAAATTTATCCCCAGATCAATATAAAAGTAAATATGGTATAGAAAAATTTTGGGATTTTATAGACATTGATAATAAACTTAAGTTTTGGACTGAAATGAAATGGATGCCTGATGGAAAAGAATTATGGGATGCTATTAAAGATAAAAATCCAACTATATTATCGGCTCCCTCAAAAAGTCCCTCTTCTCGTTTAGGAAAAAGATTATGGATTGGTAATAATATTCCCGGAACACCTTTAATTTTAGCATCAGCTGAATCAAAAAAGAATTATGCTAGAAAAGATGCAATACTTATAGACGATAGAATTTCAAATATTAATGATTGGAACAATGCCGGTGGTATTGGAATTCTTCATACTTCAACATCATCAACATTAACTAAATTAAGCAAATATGGCCTTTAGAAGAGTAATCATTAGTGGAGAAAAAATAAATGACACCAAATCAGATTTAGAAGGCTTTTTCACTACAAGAGTATTCCAAACTAATTACCCTGGATTAAAACATAAAATAATTGTTTCTCCTTTTAAAGAAGACACACTTATAATAGATGTGAATGGGGATGGAGCAGATACAGTATCTAAAAAAATTAAAGATATTGGTATAAAATATAAAATGAAAGTTTTAATTAAAGTAGAAAAACCAATGTCAGCAGTTAATGAAGCAAAATTAACTAACATTATTAAAGATATATTAAAAAAATGAGTAAAGATTCAGTTTTAAAAAAAGAGTTTAAACAACGTGATGTACAACGTCTTCGTAACCTTGTTCAAGGTAAATATGGCGAAAGTACTACTATGGGAACCGGTTATACAAAAACTAAAGAATTTCATAGTGAAGGAGATAAATGGGAAGAAGATGGAAGAACTTGGGTTATTAAAAATGGCTTAAAACAAAATATTACAAAATTAGATAAGGCAAAAGAAGGTATCGTTTTACCTTTATTTTGCCCTTCTTGTTCTCGTACTATGAAACCCCATTTAGATAAAAGATGGTTTGTAATGTATGGACATTGCTTTAATTGTCAAGTAGATTTTGAATCAAATTTAAGAAAACAAGGTAAATTACAAGAATTTGAAGATCAAGTAGTTAATTCAAATATTGAAGGTGTAACTAAAGATCTTGAAGTTTGGTTTAATGAATTAATTAATGAAAAACAAGAATTTATCACTGAATCCGGGGATATTGAAAATTGGGAAGGTTCTGGAAAACAACATTTATTAAAATATAAAAAGGAAGCTTTAGAATTTTTACAAAAACAAAAAAGAAAATAATTAAAAATGACACCAACAATCATAGCAGCGTTTATCTCAGGAGTATTAGGACCAATACTTTTATTACTAGTTAAGTATTACTATGAAAAAAGTAAAACAAAACCAGATATGGTAACTGAAACATTAGAAGTTAGTGAACGAGTTATGCATAAGTTAGACCAAATCAAAGAAGATTTTAATGCAGACCGTGTTTGGGTAACTCAATTTCATAATGGAGGTCATTTTTATCCAACCGGAAAATCAATTGCAAAATTTAGTGTAGTATACGAAACTGTAAACATTGGAGTAGGATCTATACAATCTAACTTCCAAAATATCCCAGTAAGTCTTTTTAGCAAATCAACAAACGAATTATTAGATAACGATATAATTTCAATTGTAGATTATAAAGATCCTACAATAGAGACTTATGGCCGAGAACGAAGGTAATAAAGAATATTTTAAACCATTAATCCGTAAGAATAAATCCAATCCTAACTTTTTATATGTTGATATTTTATATCCTGTAGGCACAGGTTTTACAACCGCTTTAGGTTCTAAAACTATGTTGGGTCAAGATAAAGAAGAAGGTGCTGCTAAAGCATTAGCAATGGGTAATGCTGTTGCTAAAAAATTAAAAGTAAAATACGATCTTGAAGATATTGATGTAAGTGATTTAGAAAATGGTAAAGTAGAAGTATTTGCTGTATCTGATGATTTTATTAAGATAGATTCTCCTTCATTAGATGAAGCTAAAATTTCACATATTGTTGGAGGTATTCCTTATAAACGTACTCGTAAACCAAAGGAAGATAAGATTGAAATTTTTCAAAAATTAGACGAACCTACTAAAATTAAATTAATAAAAAAATTCAAAGAAAAAAATTGGGAAGTTAATCCAAATGAAAAAGGAGGTCTTACTGCTACGAAAAAATTAATGTCACTACCTGAAGAAATGGATATTAATGATCCAATGCTTATAAAATTTAGAGCAGCAAAATATGATAGAGAAAAATTAAATTCTCAACCACAATCTACCCCTCTAAAACCAACAAAAACAATCAACCCAGACTATAAAGCAATTAAAAATGCTTCAAAAATCGATTTTCTTCAAAAAGAAAAAGATCAATTACTAAGAGACATGGAGCAAGAAGCAGAACCAGAAGGTGGCCCTATTGCTGATAGATATGGGCGTGAATTAAATAAAATTGATCAAGCAATTTCTAAATTATCAGGTCAAGGAGATTCCGAAACCAATGTGTATATGTCTAAAGATGAGATCGAAAGACGAGCAGCGATGATGAAGGAAGGTGAAGATTTTTCGTTTGAAAATATTAAAGTTGGTACTGTTTTAAATTTAAAAGATGGTGAAACCTGGAAAGTTGTTAAACTTACAAGTAATGGAGGAGTTTTAGCAGCACCTGTTGGAAAAACTAAAGATAGTTATGTATCTATAGCAATTGAATTTCCAATTAATATATTAAAAAGAGAAGTAGCTTCTTTAAATGAATCTAAATCAAATCCTGAAATAGATAAACTTTTAAAAGTTATGAATGATAAAAAAGCAGGACCAGAATATAAAAAAGCATTAATAGATTTAATAGCAATGGCTGAGAAAAAATCAGGTAAAACTATTCAAACTAAAAAAGAAGCATTACTTGCTTTAGATTATGTTGAACCATTAATGAATGAAGCAAATGGATTTAAATCAGGTAAAGAATTTATTAATATAAAGGATTACAAAAATACCCAAAAGCTATAGCTAAAGTTAACCAATTAATTAATATGATTGGTGAATCAAAGTTTACAATAGAAATGGCTAATTGGATTTTTGATTTCTTTAATAATGCTTCATATGAAAGTCCAATAAATGAATCTAAATCTATTTCTGACTATAAAGTTGGTGATATCCTTAAATTTAAGGATGGTGAAGATTGGAAAGTAATGAAGGTAAAAGACAATGTTAATAAACTTGTTATTAAACCTTACAACGAAAAAGCTAAAAAAGGAAACGTTAGTTTAGAAATTGATGTTGATTTAGATTACCTTAAAAATAATTTAAATGAAGCTGAAGCTCAAGAACAATCATTGTATAAAAATTGGGATCAATTTGAAAAACCTAGTAAAATTAAAGTTTATTTAAATAGTGGTAAAACATTAGAAATTAGTCCTTTAAAATTAAAAGGAGGAAAAAGAGTTTATGATGCAATTTTACAAGCATTTATAGATGATAGATTTGATATTACAAATAAAGTAATACAAGGAATGACCAATAACTTGTCTGAAGATAAAGAAAAAAACAAACTATACTATAAAAATATTGCTTTTTTAGATAAAAAAGGGTTAACTAATAACCGATTTTCTGATAAAGATATACAAATAGCTAATAAAATGTTGTCTCAAGGACAATTTAAATTAGATGAAGCTAAAGAAGAAGATAAAGTAGATACAATCACAATGGATATTCCATTATTCCTTCGTATGTTAGAATATTCAAGAGAAGATGCTTCTCAAGACATGGATTTACATGATGTTACTGAAAAATCAAATTTATTAGGTAAAGAAAGAGGTATTTTATCTATGGAAGACTACGAAGAAATCGTAGGCGCTGCTGAGGAAATTAAAGAAAATAATGGTATTAATTACTCTAAACTAATTGATTTAATCAAATCAGCGGATAATCCAAAAAACCAACCCATCTATTACAACTCAGATCAAGGAGTAATTAATGTTGGGGGTGTGGGATATGATAAAGGAAATTTAATTAAAGTATTCAATTCCGAACCAGGACAATCTTTAGATATAAAAACTTTATTTTATAAAGCTAACCAATCCCCCGAAGAAACTAAAAATGCTATTGAATCTATGGATGGGAACCGAAGCAAATGTTCCTTCAAACATTAGGGATTTTGCTAAAAGAAAAGGTGTTTCTTCTTTAGTAAATAAAGTAGCAGGTTGGGCTGAAAAAGTAGGTGCTCGTATTGCTGGTGGAACTGCTGTTGGAATGAATTATGCTACCCTAGTATTAGATTTAGATTATAAACAACAAGGTGAAATTCGTATTAACACAGATAATGAAACAATCAAATTATATGATGAACCCGTTGATAATTTTAATGCTTTTCAACGTGTATATGTTGATTATAAAGATTTAGATGAAAATGTTGCTCCTAATCATAATGGAAAATCATCACCTTATGGATCAGGATATAAACCATTAGAGGAAAAAATTGCTAAAGCATTAGATAAAATTAATGAAGAACTTTGTCCTGCAGGTAAAGCATATATTAAAAGAAGACAAGCAGCAGGTGAAAAATCATCAGCCTATCTTTCAGGTCGCGCCGTTAAAGTATGTAAGGGACAAATGTCAGGTAAGAAAAAGAAAAAATAATGGATAGTAATCGTTTACAAGAATTAGTATCTGAATCATTACGCGATTGGTTTAAAAAAGAAGACTGGGTGCGTATTGATACTCAAGGTAATATTACTGGCCCTTGTGGAACGATGAAAAAAGGGGATGCTACAACTCGTTGCTTACCTCGTAAAAAAGCTCAATCATTATCTAAAGCTGAACGTGCTAAAACTTCACGTAAAAAAGCATCGGCTTCTCGTAAAGGAAAACAATTTGTATCAAATACAAAAAAAGCAAAATACAAAAAAGGTACATATAATAAAAATTAATATATTTATAATCATATATTTAAAAAATGACAAAATTTAACCTTAAAAAAGCTATATTAGAAAATAAAGCTACATTCTTTAGTTCATTAACCGAGGGTCAATTCTCTTGGATTACTCAAGATACAAACCAACAAATTGGATCGGAAAATGAAAATACTCTTCCTTTTGTTTATATGTTTGATAACAAAGGCATGAAATGGTTAGAAAAAAATTATGAAGGATATGGTGTATTCGGTAATAAAGATTACTACGAATTATTAGACCAAATGAATGGTGGAACAGGTGATAGAAGTCGAGGCATTAATTTAGCTTTTGATAAAGAATCCACAGAGTCAGGTGAAGTATTATATCCGGCTTTAGTAGTTAATCCAAATTTTAATTGGAAATCTCATGATTTTACTGAAGAACCTGAAAATGATCCTAATCAATCTTGGTATCAAGAACCTGAAGAAGAGGATTATAATCTTGATGATGATGAAGATGATTTTGCTGAATATTTGCAAGAAGCTTCTGCTGATTCTACACCTTATGGAAACTATATTAATAAAGCACGAGCAAAATCACATTTAACTAAAAAAGATGGAGATGTATATGGTATTGATAAATCTGGTAAAGGACATAAAATAACGGATGCTGCGGATTTAGATAAGTATACTAAATTTACAATTAAGTCTAAAGAATTAAATGAAGGAAAAATGTATTACCATGTATTAGAAGATATGGGTTATGGTGAAATAGGACATGAAGGTGTTTATGACACTGAAGAAGAAGCTCAAGATAGAGCGAATAATTTATCTAGAACCTACCCCGATTCATCCTTTTATGTTGAACCTTCAACTAGCGAAGAGGAGCCATATAATGTTACTTCCTCAGATTATGATCCTAATCTTGATATAGATGAAGGTAAAAAAGAAACACCTATTGACGAAGAAATATTTGGATTTCCAAATGTAGATATAAATTTTCCAACTCTAAAAACAAGATATATTGCTAAAAAATTTGCAGAATATATGTCTAATAAAGAAGGACAAAGATTTACAGTAACTTTAAATTCACCGGATGGTCCTTCATTTGATTTAGATTTAGATGGTGAAGAGTATGATGGTGGTAGTTATCTTATTGCAAAAAATGGAGATATTATAAACGTCGCTCTCCGTGAAAGACCAGTATACGGTAACATTTCAATGTTGGATGAAACCGAAAAACCAAAAACAAAAATGAAAAAATCAGAATTAAAAGAAAAAATCAAAGAAATGGTTTTATCAGAAATGGAAAAGGATAT
>Ga0181359_1000168_pt1 | contig 13339 bp, 18 predicted proteins | sample Fa13VDMM15SD_FD_141229 | JGI IMG/M metagenome (GOLD analysis project Ga0181359, IMG submission 141229) | Freshwater viral communities from Lake Michigan, USA - Fa13.VD.MM15.S.D | ecosystem: Environmental > Aquatic > Freshwater > Lake | place: USA: Michigan | collected 2013-09-24 | reverse complement strand
ATCACCCATCGCCATGGACCAGAATTTGTCCTGAGCCCTCTTGCTACAGTAGGTCTCCACGACCTCCGCCATGGGAACTTTCATGTAACCCAGTTCCTCAAGCCCGTATCCAATCATGATCATGCTCTCGGGTTCATACCCGAATTTTCCCGCGCATGGAGCCGCAATCTCTGACCAAGTGTCCCAAGCGCGCTGGTCGAGAGTATCAGGGTCTTCCATCTCGATGCTGCTCATTGAGGAGACCCGTAGCCAACCAGACTTCAAGAGAGCGTCCTGTGCATCTATTATTTCGTCATCCAAGCGTATGAAGTCGTCTCGATTGAAGCCCGGATTGAGATGCATGTACGCCCATGTCGGATGGGTGAAGCTGTCGTCGATCCAGTGCGTCACGCCGGTTGGCTCCACCCACGCGAGGCTCCCCATCGAGTTGCATATGCGATTTGTGGATGGTGCTGGCCTGTCTATCATATCTCATCCTCGCTCATTCGTTCATCGAAGAGCATCATGAAGAGCTGTCTCAATTTCCACGGGAGCTTGTCAACCGGGTACTTCTTCTTCTTGATTATCGGGAGCACCGCCTTGTGGTTCTTCTCAAGCTCATCGAGACCAGGAGGCTTGCTCTTCAGTCGGTAGGAGTAGTTTAGCCAATCCCGGTCCTGAAGCGCGCAGTCGTCTTCTGGTGGAGGGGTCTGCGGATCAGAGACATCGTCGAATCGAAGGGCGTCAAGTTCGCCGGCATCTGCCCTCTGTTTGTACCTGAACCAGACGCTTCCAGCTAGCCTGCTAGTTTCCTGCCTGTCGGAAGTCAGGCCGTCAGCGTACCACATTGCAGCCTCGTAGGCAGCAGGACCCATGCCAGAACCAGGCACTGAGGCCGCCTTTCTAACAATCCCCTTTCCATAGCAGGAACCATCGTACTCATGGAAGATCGTGACACCAGATCTCACGACTGGATTGACATCGATTGAGTCTTCAACTACATCATCCACTGGAATGCCGTCACTAGATACATCTGTCACATATCTGACAAGAAGCTTCGGGTCGTACACCAGAACGTATGCTTGGATCTTGGGGTCACCCACCGTGCATATCGCCATTCCCTGGGCAGCAGCCCTTGCTGTAGGGGACTGGGATTCCCGGAGGAGCATCTCTCTCACTAGCTTTCTCACCACTGACTCGCCCATCATTGATGACCAGAAAGCGCCCTTGCCCCTCTGACTGCAGAATCTATCGACAGCCTCCGCTGGATTGGTGTCAATACCACTCATTCCCATCCTTCCTGCTGAGATTCGGACCACGGAGTCCTCAGCGCTGAAGTCGGAGGAGCGCCTACAGTCCGTCATCATCAGGGCCCAGGCATCCCATGCGGCAGGTGGAGGCGTATCAAGCTCATCGACCGTGAGGTGGAGGATGTTGGAGACCCGTATCCATCCGGCATCGAGGAGCTCGTTGTAAGTCGTAGTGTCCTCAACGGGTGCCCAAGTTCCATCGTCCCTTTCAGGCCGCTTGTAGAAGTATGCCCACTGTCCATGGGTGCTCTTTCGATCCAGCCAGTGGACTGTGCCGTTGGGTTCGATCCATGCGAGCCCTGTGGTGAGATTTGAACAGATGCGATCGATTGAGGGTTTCGGTTGGTTGAGAACCATCAGTACACACTCCTTATCACTCTTGCGGGCTCAATAGTCATGCCAGCCCTTGACGCTGTAACCGAGACTCTCAAGGTTCTTCTGGATCCTGCCGACTGATGGGTTCATGATGTGCCCGAAGTCGTAGGTGACTTCCTTACCGAACTTTTGAAGGAGCTCATCAACAAGTTTCTTTGCGTGACCCTGCCCTCGCATGTCGTTTCGGGTCTTCATGTAGTCGATGTAGATGGTCCCACCGGGGAGAATGTGGTAGTCGAGGAAAGCCACGGTTCCCGGTGCAGACCCTGGGACATCTTCGGTCCTCGGATTCTTGAGGCGCCTGCCTGAGTCGCCGTAGTGGATGTACTTCTTGGTGGGAGAAAAGTACACATCGCCCTTCTTGAATTCAGGAGACTCATCGTCGGCAAGGAAGATTCGTTGCACATTCGCGACACGTTGGTATGTGAGAGGGGACGTCGAATGATCAGTCCTGATCATCTCTCGAATTAGTTGGCGTATCATGTTTCGTCCTCTGGCATTCTATTCTTGAAGTCCACTCTCATCCACCGAAGTACTGGGACCCCAGTAGCTTGTATTTCAGGCCGAGCTCCTTAGCGTACTTGACATCACCCTTCTCACAGTGATAGGTGTCTATGACCCAGTTGTCGATGACGATCTCTTCGAGGCCGCCAACATCTAGAACTCCCTCCTCATCGAGGGGCATCATCTCATATTCCTGGTAGAGGTTGGGTCGCTTGGGAAGTCCTGAGCCGATGTGCCTCTGGATGTCGGTGGGCGTTGCATTGCTGAGGCGTTCAGTGGCAGCGTCCTCGGCCGAGACAAATGTCACCCTGTACTTCTTGAAGGTGAAGAACGGCATCAGAAGCTGGACGCTGTCTGCACCTCCCCACTTTGCTGGCCCACCAAAGCAACTGAGCTCGTTCTTGTTGGGGAAGTCAATGCCTGCGATCTTTCCCGGAACTGATGCACCCCTGGGGAAGTAGTCCTCAAGTGCGCCATTTCCTGAATAGTGACCGAGATAGTGGTAGACGAATAACTTGCTGGGGCTCTGGAAGTATGTGTGGTCAGCGTACTTGTTCCACATCTTCTTCTTGTCCCTTCTGAACTCTGCTGTCGACCTATGCTGTGGATAATACAGAGCATCCCCATCGCCCTCTTCCCGCCCAGCGTTTGGCTCTTGCTTTGGAGTCTTGCCCAGGACATCTGCTAGTGACTTCTCCTGCAGTATCATCTCTCTGATCAGGTGGCGTATCATCTTGTCATGCTCCTTTCCTCACCGCCCTCATCGTAAATAAGTATCCCTGGCGGTATATCATGCCTCTTGAAGCTGTCGAGGATCTCATCAATTCCTACTTCTCGTATCCGACCATCAGACACCACAATCCCTTCGATTTGCCAGTTGTCAAGCAGAGCTTCAGGCCAACCCATTGGAGAGTCATTGACCTCTCTGGACGATGGAGAGAACACGGTCCTCGCATCGAAGTTGATCTTCTCGGCAGGCGCGATCTCATCTGCGGAGTAGACTAGGTGGTCCTCCCATGATCGGGCAAGCTGGGTGCTGAAGTCATCGTTGAAATCAGGCTCAGATCCAGGCGACTTTGGACCTGGATACTTGTTCCAGCCGGAAGATTTCTCCCTGTGCATCATCTTCTCGATGTCCATGACACTCGGAAGTCTTCTGAACGCGTTTGAGTTGAGATCAGCGTTGGCGACAAGCGTGGGATGACCCTTCAAGACAACGCCATAGACATCAGACCATCCCAGCGAGAATGGCTTCCAGGGCGGAGACCTGTACGGGAATGTCGAGATCTCATCCCTTCCCTTCGGCTTCCGCAGGAGCTTTGCGATGTTGAGGAACCCGTTCCAGTGGATGAATGTGACGCTGTCGAAGGAGGGGATGTCTGCCTCTTTCTGCCACATGGTCTTCAGCACCCTTCCAAAATTCCTCCGCTCGACTGGCCCATGGGCCTTTGTAGCCATGTGGGTCGCGAGGTTTGCGTTCATCCTGCGCGTAGCCTCGTCCTCTTGCAGTAGCATCTCTCTGATCAGATGTCTTATCACCACAGCACCTTGTATTTCAGGCCGAGCTCTGCTGCATACTCAGCTTCTTCTTTTGGTCCATAGCAGGTGTCCACCATCCAGTTGTCGATGACGACCTCTTCCAGGGTGTTGTAAACTTCGAGTTCCTCTGCATCTATGGGGAAAGTGCTTGAACGTGACAGTGTATAGGGCCTCTTGGCAAGACCTGAACCTTTCATCCTTTCAATGTCATCGGGTGTAGCGTTGCTGAGCCTCTCTGTTGCAGCGTCTTCGCTGGCAACCAGCGTGACTCTGTACTTCTTGAAGGTGAAGTAGGGCCCAATTGTGTACACTTCGTAACTCTCAGGGTCACCTGGTGGTGTGTAACCGAAGCAGCTAAGTTCATTGCGATTGGGAATGTGAATACCAGGCACCCTTCCTGGGACGACCTTACCTTCTGGGAAGTAGTCTGTGAGTGAGTTGCGTGCTGAATAGAGTCCGAGGTAGTGAATGACCTGCAGTTTCTTTGGGTCCTGGAAGAACGACATGTCAGCGTACTTGTTCCAGTCCTTCTTGATCCCACGCCTGAACTCGGTGGTGGACTTGTTGCCGTATTGCAGTCCACCGCCCTCTTCGTAATCTCCTTCGAGATCAGGAGGCCTGACCCTCTTTGGGACGACGTCGAGAAGGGTCTTCTCCTGCAGTATCATCTCTCTGACCAGGTTTCGTATCATCATATCTTCTCGCACTTCAGGCCGATCTTCTTCGCATAGGCCATGTTCTCCTCGCGGCAATAGTAGGTATCGATTATCCAGTTGTCAATGACTACGTCCTGCAGCCTCCTGCGCTCTCCTACACCTTCTCGATCCAGCGGAAAGAAGCTGTGTGGTGTGTTGGCTGGCGGTCTTTTAGGAAGCCCTGAGCTTTTGAACTTCTCGAACTCTATGGGAGTCGCCTGACTGAGGAGCTCGGTTCCAAGGTCGTAGAGAGACGCAAGGGTGACGCGGTACTTCTTGAACGTGAAGAACTCGTCCCTGAACGAGCCGAACTCGTCACTGCGTTGCGACTTCCTCTCTTCTTCTGTGGGGTTGATGATTCCAAAGCAGTTCATCTCATTCTTGCTTGGGAAGTCTATTCCCGGTATCTTTCCGATTTCAATTTGTCTTGGTGGAAAGTAGTCTCTCAGCGACCTTCTGCCAGAGTACAGACCGAGCTTGTGGTAGACATAGAGGTTCTTCGGGTCCTGGAAGAAAGCCTGGTCAGCGTTCTGGTTCCACTGGGACTTCATCTTTCGCCTGTAGTCCGAGGTCGCCCTGTTGTACATGTAGTCCAGTGGAGGCATGTAGTCGCGATTGATGTTGACTCCAGGCGGAGCATCTTCTGGAGAGGGCGTCTTGACGATATCCTCAAGGGTCTTCTCCTGGAGGATCATCTCTCTCACAAGCACCCTAACGTATTTTTCCTGCAGTCTCATGCCACTAAGTATTCAAGTCTTGAACCAATGGGCTTGCGGGTGTGGCAAGATTATAGCGCAGGTTGAGAGCTCAGGATACAGCTGCTCATCATCATCCATCGAGATTCCGATCCGTTCAGCCTCCAGCAGGCGAAGGACCTTCCGCTGGTCAGCCATATCGGGCACTGCTGGATAGCCCCATGAGTAGCGGCAACCCTGGTACTTCTTGTGGAAGAAGTCAGGTATGTGGAGAGAGTCTTTGCCACTGATTCCCCACTGCGCTCGGATGGAGTGGTGCACGTATTCTGCAGTGGCCTCAGTTGCTTCAGCTCCTAGACCATGGAGATACAGGTACTCAGTGTACTTGTTGTCCTCGTACAATCTGCGAGTGGCATCTGATATGTCTGAACCGACAGTCACCGCCATCAGACCGATGGTGTCTATCCCGTTCAGATAGTCCGCCAAGCAGAGTCCAGGACCATCTTCTCTCTGCTGCCGTGGGAAATCCAGCCTCGTTCCATCGGTGAAAACCAGAGAGTCTCGATCCTTTCTAACGGTAAAGTTCCCATAGACTGCCTTTGGCCTGATCGTCCCATCCTTAGAAGCCTGCTTCAGCATCTCACGCAGCTTTGGGGTCGCCACGTTCCTGAGCTGTTCCTGGTGTTCTTCGAGCGTGAGGTTCTTACGGAGGAATCCCCACTGGTGCTTGAACAGGACATCAGTATTCAGGTACGGAACGACGGCTTCCAGCTGCAGCTCCACCACCTTTGTTCCGTTTGGCGCCATGAACGGTGGGAGCTCAAGGATCTCCTCAGCGTCCCTTGGATCATGAGGGACTGGTCGACGAGTCTTTCGGACGATCGGCATCGTGTCATCAGGCTCTCCATTCTTCAGCCTCTCCATGAACTTGAGACCTGAGAATGCGTCCCTTGCGTACTCGACCCTGCGACCATAAGCCTCCGAGCAGTCCTCCTCGACGTAAGATCGAGTGAGTGCGGCTCCGCCAAGGACCACGGGAGTTTTGATACCCTGCCGGCGCATCTCCTCGAGGTTCTCTTTCATGATGACCGTGCTCTTTACAAGCAAACCGCTCATCCCGATCGCATCAGCATTGTGCTCTTTCGCCGCCTTGATAATCTGATCGATCGGTTGCTTGATTCCGAGGTTCACGACTCTGTAGCCATTGTTGCTGAGTATAATGTCGACGAGGTTCTTGCCGATGTCGTGGACGTCTCCTCTCACGGTGGCCAGAACCATCGTGCCCTTTGCGGGGCCTGCCTCCTTGTCCATCTTTGGCTCGAGGTATGCGACCGCAGTCTTCATGGTCTCAGCAGACTGGAGGACGAATGGGAGCTGCATCTGTCCAGAACCAAAGAGGTCGCCGACAACCTTCATCCCATCGAGCAGGATCTCGTTGATGATCTGCAGGGGACTGAACTTTCCGAGCGCCTCCTCGAGGTCTGATTCGATTCCATTCCTGTTGCCATCGATGATCCTCTCCTTGAGCCTCTCTTCAACTGTCAGGTCTGTCCTGACGACCTTGGCCTCAATCTTGGCATCAGCAAATATTTCGAGGAACTTCTGTAGAGGATCATGACCAGGGCGGCGATGGTCAAGGATGAGCTCCTCGCATGCAGCCTGCTGTTCCTGCGAGATCTTGTGGAGGGGCAGGATCTTATCGGCATGAATGATTGCAGCCGTGAGTCCGTGGTCCTTTGCCATGTGCATGAACACAGAGTTGAGCACTTGCCGAGGTGCAGGATTGAATCCAAAGCTGATGTTGGAGAGCCCAAGGATGATGCCACACTCAGGGAACTCCTCTCGAATCGCTTTCATCCCCTGAAGAGTTGCGATGGCAAGTCGTCGATCTTCCTCTTGTCCTGTGGCAAGGGTAAATGTGAGCGGGTCAAAGAGGATGTCAGATGGGTTCATCCCATGACGATCGACTGCTAGCTGGTAGATTCGCCTCGCAACCTCGAGCTTCCTCTCAGAAGTCTTTGCCATGCCCTCCTCGTCGATGGTGAGCGCGATGACGGCGGCGCCGTACTTTCGACACAGTTGGCAGATCTGGTCTAGCTTCTCCTCACCGTCCTCGAGGTTGATGGAGTTGACGATGGCCTTGCCACCAATGCGCTTCAGCGCTGCCTCGAGGACCGGTGTCTCAGTGGAGTCTACAACGATCGGGCCCTGTGCTGCAGTGTTGAGTCGGAAGATGAGCTCGGACATGTCGGCCTTCTCGTCCTTGCCGACGAATGCCGTGCACACATCGATCGCGTGACTGCCGGTCTTAAGCTGCTGCTTGGCCATATCGACCATGCCATCCCAGTCCTGGGAGTCGAGGAGGCGCTTGAACTGCCTTGAACCGTTGGCATTGGTCCTCTCGCCAACGGCAAGGACGTCAGCATCGAGCCTGAGCTGTTGAGGCTGGTACAGGCTCGATGCACTTGGCTGCCAGTCTGGATTCCGGCGGACAGGCTTAGCCCTAAGCACCACCTCGGCGGCTGCTCTAATGTGCTCAGGAGTTGTGCCGCAGCATCCTCCGAGGAAGTTGACCCCATAGTCCTTGATGAACCTGCTATGCCACTGTGCGAGTTCGCTGGGCGAGAGCGGGTAGCAAGTCTTTCCATCGACAAGCTGGGGCAGTCCTGCGTTGGGCTGGACGCTGATTAGCTTCCTGGAGTTCTTGCTCAGCCACTGGACGTGGGCAGACATCTCTAGAGGACCAGTCGCACAGTTGAGACCGATTGCCGTGATGTCGTATGGATCGAGTATCGCGCTTGCCGCAGAGATGTCCGTGCCGAGGAGCATGGTGCCTGTGGTCTCGATCGTGACCTGAACAATCACGGGAACTCGGCGACCGAGCTCCTTGAACACTTCCATGATCGCGGCAACTGCGCACTTCTTCTGGAGCGGGTCCTGGCAGGTCTCGACAATGATGAGGTCGACTCCGGCCGACATCATGCCATGGACCTGGCGCTTGTAACCTGCGAACATCTCATCCCAGGTGATGTGACCTAGAGACGGGAGCCTGGTGCCTGGACCAATCGAACCAGCGACATATCGGGGGCGGGCCTCTGTGGAGAACTTATGCGCGGCCATCTTTGCGATATAGACCGCCTCAGAATTCAGCTCCTCAGTGTCCTCCTGGAGACCGAATTCAGCTAAGACCCACGGGCTGGCTCCGAAAGTATTGGTCTCAACGATGTCTGATCCAGCGGCAAAGTACCTGCTGTGGATCTCCTGGATCACATCTGGTCGGGTGAAGTTCAGGATCTCTGAGCAGTTCTCGAGTCCATTGTAGTCTTTCAGCGGTAAGTTGAAGCCTTGGATCTGTGTCCCCATCCCGCCGTCGAACAGGAGTACCCTGTCCTGAAGCGCGTCAAGTATGCTCATTTAGTCTCCAAATTCGAACATTTCATCGAGCACCTCAGCCTCCGGACGAGGATGCGGCGCGAGCTGATCATTAGTGGTCCAGAGGTGCCCTGCCCCGTTCACCCAATAGATGAGCGCGAGGTTGTTCTTGGTAGAGAGCACGATGCCTGTCTCGTCGTGGCGGGTCCTGTCGATGACGAGGTCGCCTTTCCTGAATTCTGCCATGGCTGCTCCATAGACACCACGGGCCATTTGTCGTCCTGGTACGAGACAAACATATTCTCAGATCGCAGAAGTACAACTGGTCAGTTGAATAGTACCGTTAGCAATCCGCCAGTCTGGCACTCGTACATGTAGCCACGCGGCTCTGAGTCACCGAACTGGAACTGGTATGTGTAGGCAAGATAGCTGCCAGTTGCGCGCTCGATCAGGCGGACGATCATTGGAACCTCTTCTGGCTTTGCAACCAGCGCCTCATAGTCATCGCCGCGGAGGTGCTTTACTTCTTCAACGTGTAGATCTAGTGTGTGCATGTATGCTATTCTCTACTCGCTACCCTGCTTTGGGTAGTGCACTAAGTATGCTGACGGAATTATTCTGAGGTCGTGGAGCTCACCGCCAACCACTGTGACAAATGCTCGGCCTATCGGATCATCGCAGACGCCATAGCTGTTATCGATGTCGCCAAGCCCGATGACAATGTAGGGAGGGCATTTAGCCAGCTCCCACTCGCCACTGTAGTCGTTCCAGAACCTGAGCCGGACCAGGTCGCCGACAGCGAAACTGTGCTTAAGCTCCTTCAACTGCTATCCACTCGTCGTTGAATATCCAACCCAGCACACCCTCGACGAGCACCATTGGCACGTACTCTCCGTCGCTGAGAAGCTTATGTTCTACCACGATTGCCATCGTGCCATTTGCGAATTCTGGACCCTCCTCATTGTCAGGAAACAGTCCAATGAGAACACGGCTCTCGTTGGGGTGAGGACTCTGGAGCTTGATCAAGGAGTTGATTTTAGGGAGGAGTGATTTCCTCCTCGCATGCTTCTTTCGCATCTATGACCTCGAGGTGCCGAGTTGGCACCACACCAACCATACCACTCAATATGACTTCAGTGAACGTCCTGCCGCTTTCTATGACTATGCAGATAGTACCTGTCTCTAGCCACATGTTTTCTCGTCCTGGAAAATCACTGTTCTGCTTCTTGAAGAGCACGACGTCAGTGATCCCTTCCTTGTCGGGACACAGCCTGGCCAGCGTGCCAGGGTCAATCCACCACTCTTTCTTCCTACCCAACCGCAGCCTGGTTATCGCCAGTGTCCTCTCTCGGGAGGATAACAAGCTGCGATAGGATGTCATAGAGACGGCCAGGGTGGAGATCGGGAAACTCGTAGATGCCGAGCTTCTTCCACTTCACGATGCCGGCATGAGAGAGCGCGTGCGCTATCCAGGAGGAGCAGTACCACCTCCCCTTGCCCTTGATGATGAAGGGGAGGACCTGGGAGAGGAGCATACCCGGCCAGTCATAGCCGTCACCGGTGGTCTCGGAGATGAAGTCCTTGAGCGCTTGGAGCTCATCTGGCGTGACTCGAAAGTCGATGTAGTCCCAGTCATCTGGTGGGACGTGCGTCCTCACGCGGGCAGCAACTCGAGTGAAGAGAAAAGGAGAGATGGAGACCCACGTCTCGCCATCATCGAGGACAATCTCGGCATGAGAGTAAGGGCTGCGAGTCCACCAGCGGATGAACCGGTGGTGCCACTCATGACGGTCGCCCTTGAAGAAAGCAATCTTGATCTTCTCAGTCCTGCGCATTCACCCTTTTGAGTTGATATACAGGATACTTATAGAACGATCCTGAAACATACACCTTGGCCCAGGGTACTTCATTCCACTTGTAGGTACCGAGCACGATGCCGCAGTGCCTGAACCTGATCTTACCGTCGTCCTCAGCAGGATACTGGACGAGGTCACCTGTTGACACCATGGATCACCCTTGAATTGTCTTCAAGCCACTTATTGTAGTAGCCCTCGGTCTGTCCACCGCTGTGCAAAACACCTGCGTATACTCCGTTGATCTCGTACACGAGAACTAGCTTCGCAGAATGGAGTATCATACGAAGCTGGCCGACGGTGAGTGTGTCATCCCGTGTAGTGCTCTTCATCGAAGTCAGTCCTCTCACAGTACATGAGTTTTCCATCAACCAAGACAATGTACAGGTAGTCGTTTATGTCTGGCATCCACTCCTCACCGACTAATAGGACCAATTTGCCGGCGTACATCTCGTCCCAGTTGGGAAACTCTGGGTCTGACTTGAAGCGCATTAGAGAGCTGATCGGAACTTCGACTCCACTCTCTAGGCGAAGCATCAGCCAGACTTCTCGAGCTGCTTCTTCAGGTCCTTGAGATCCTGTCGGTAGAAGTCGGCTGGTTCAGTCTTCTGGATCTTGTCGAGTTCCTTCTGCTTCGCCTCGACCCGCTTCAAGAGCTCAGCGTACTTCTCAGCAGTGAGGGTGTGGATCGGCATCGAGAACAGGAACTCATAGCCATCATCCGCGCGCTCAATGCCTAGCGCTTCGATACCACGCTCGATGTCGGACTTCTTCACGTTTGCGACCTCAATCGCACGGTCGACGATTGCCTTCACGAACTTGGCACGGGCAGAGAGGACCTTGAGATCCTTACCCAGTTCACTCAGAAGGTAGGCCTTCCGTCGGGCATAGTAACCCAACCGGAAGTCCACAAAGTACCTCACGATCTCATCGGGGGACTCGAACACCTTGAGCTTGCCGCCCTCATCAAGGGTCGTCAGGTTCTCGGTCTCCTGCTCCCGCATCTTCAGCAGGTCACTGAGCTTGTCCTTCTTCAGGTATTCGGCGAGCACCGATCGCGGGAACTTCAGGACGTAGTGGACGCGGTCAGAGGAGTGGTCATCGTAGGAGGAGAGAATGCCCTTCTCAACGAGCCCATCTAGGAGAGCCTCATACTTCTCATACGTGAAGCTCGGTGGAATCTCTGTGATCTCAACGGTCGAGGTGTTCTTGACCTCAAACAAACCGCGGATCACCCAGGTCTTGAGATTGTCAGCAGAGCGCTCGAAACTGCCGTGGAATCCACGGATCCAAGGGCGGAGGAGTGGAAGCTTCTTGCCATCAAGCTGGGAGAGGCATGCCTCGACGAGGTCCAGCGGGTGGCGGTTAAGAATGTTCGTCGCGAATCCGACCGCGATTCCAGAACCGCCATTGAGAAGGACGGTCGGGATGATGGGAAGGAAGAACTGGGGCTCGATCTCCTCGCCCTCCTCGAACTTCGCCGTGACGAGCTCGAAGTCCTTGTAGAGGAGACGGAAGTTCTCGTTGAACTTCACGCCGATGTATCGGGCCGCACCAGGCTCTGGCGACCGGAGCGAGCCGAACTGGCCGATGCCCTGGAAGATCGGCATCGAGTTCTTGAACTCTTGGGTCATCCCGATGATGGTGCCATCTAGCGAGCCATGGTGGAAGAACGAGATCGCCGCAGCCTGACCACCGAGCTGGAAGACCTTCATGGGCTTCTCATTGCCGGTCTTCCAGAGCTTGTTCGCCGCATAGGCGATCTTTCGCTGCGATGGCTTGAACCCGTCAACCGCACTGGGGATTGCACGGTTCTCGATCGTGTAGACCGCGTAGCCCTTGTACTCGTTGTCGAAGAAGTCCTCGACCCTGCGAACGGGCACCTGTTGAGAAGCTTCCATTCCTTCCTCCTGTCACATTATACCACAGGTGGGTGGAGAAGAACATCACATTTTTGAGAGAGTGTACTCGACTCCAAAGTGGAGAGGGCTACCCTTCACGGTTGCGCCGGGTCTCAGGCTCGACCTCGGCACCCACTGGAAGTCCTCAGTCTCTCCGTCATTCGAGACCAGTTCCCACCCTTCCTTCTGTTCTAACGTGATGTCAGCGACTAGCGTGACGTACTGGAATCCGCAGTCCTCGTAGACCGTCCTTCCCGTCACCTGTGAGGACGAGAATCCCGGAGGAAGCGAACCACACTCCTCGACTGCCTCACGGAATGCCGCCTTCTGGAACACTGAGTTGTCAGTGATGGGCTCCTCGATTGGAGTCTCGAACCATCCCTCCTCCACACCACCACCGGGGATTCCCCACGTGTCACCCTGATCGACCCACATTGCGCGAAGGAGAAGGAGGATGGTGTCGTCCTCGGGACAGCGGAACATGATTCCTGCACCGCCTCGACCCCAGTACTCAGGTTTCTTGCACATCTCACGGATGAGAGAACGTATCAACTTGTCAGACTTCATGTGGATAACTATTTAAGGCATGCTCATTAGAAGACTCATCAGAGAAATTTTGGCCAGAGAACAGTATGTCTACCACGTCTCACCATCGTCGGAGATCTCCAGCTTCGAGCCCCGTGAGTTCTGGTTCAGCGATGACGGTAGCGAGTCGGGGGTCTCGACCGGTGAGGAAGTCGGTGGAAGGAGGGAGAAGCTCGTCTATGCGTCTCCTTTCGAGTGGGCTCCTTTCTACTCACTGCCTCGTGACACTCCGAGAGTGGTCGTCAGTGGCGATGAAGTCGATGTCATCGAATCCCTGACCGACATGGGAGTGAATCTCAGGAACGACAGTATGAACCTCCTCGTGGACAGGAGTGACATCCCGTCCCTGAGGTCCCACAGCTTCACCGTTTACGCATTCGACAAGGGAGACTTCAGTCCCCTCGGTGGAAGCGACAATATCGAGTGGGTCTCGAGGAAAGGAGTTCGTCCGGTCTCAAAAGAGACACTCACTGACTCGACGAGATACTTGCGGGAGAACGGATGGAACCTGGTGCCGGTAGAAGAAATCGA
>Ga0181359_1000165_pt1 | contig 13415 bp, 18 predicted proteins | sample Fa13VDMM15SD_FD_141229 | JGI IMG/M metagenome (GOLD analysis project Ga0181359, IMG submission 141229) | Freshwater viral communities from Lake Michigan, USA - Fa13.VD.MM15.S.D | ecosystem: Environmental > Aquatic > Freshwater > Lake | place: USA: Michigan | collected 2013-09-24 | reverse complement strand
AGCCTGATTTCGATAGACTGGATGGCCTTTGTGGCAACTGGCAAAGACAGCGGATAAGTTATTGCCATTAGAACGCACTCCCATAACTGCCGCCGCGTCTGCGGGCATCCAGAACAGCAGCCTTGGCGCTGTCGGCGATCTGCGGCATTAACGATTTAATCTCTGCGCGAACAGTTTGCTGGACGCCAGTGCTGACGTTGATGGTCTGCATCACAGTTACACCGCCACCACCGCCGACAGCGGCCTTGGATTGCGGCACAGACAGCACACGGCCCGCGCTGGATGGCACAAACAATTCGCGCCCATGCTCACCAACCACAGACGGCTGACCAGCCTGTAACGGCCCTCCAGCGGCGCTGCCAGTAATGCCAAGCGCACCGCCGATAAAACCAAGGATGCCAGAGCCAGCCTTGCCAGCCGTTGCCAGTTGACCAACCAGCCGCTGCACAACAAGCACACGATAAAGTTCCTTGATGATGTCAGCCGCCATGCTGCGAAAAGCATCTTTGGCGCTGGATGTGCCATCAACCATGCCCATGAACGCATCTTCCATAGACGATTGGATTGTGCTGGATATGGTTTCAAACTCGCTCATGGTCAGGCCAAGGTTTTGAACCTGTGCTTGATAAACTGCCAACGCTTCTTTTGTCTTGAGTGCAATTATGGCGGCATCACTCATGCCTTTGTTTGCGCCAGTTTGGGCTATCTTGCCCATCTCGTTTGCAATGGTTAGCTGCTCTTGCTGTGTTGCAAGGGCTATAATGCTTTGGCGTTGTGTTTCCGAAACTGTGCCATTCGCAGCCATAGCTTGCGTCATCAAGGTTTCGATCAATGCAGCCCTTTCAACCGCCGCATTTTTCTTTATCTGTTCTTCTTTGCTCAAACCAAGCAAAGCAATTTCATTTTGTGTTTCTTCGTTTTTGTCGGATACTGTTTGCAAAGTGCGAGCATAAGTTGCATCTAGATTTTTCTGGGCGTCTTCATTTGCAACGGCAGCAACAACCAAAGCCCTACTAATTTCAACTTGCTCTGTGGCTAGGTCTATCGCCAATTGTCTGTTGTTTGCATCTTTTGGGTCAATTGTAACATATGGCTGATCAGCAATTAACCCATTTACCTTATTGATAGCGGCCCCATATTCCAGATACGCATCACGAATTTCACCAGTAGCAGTAGCCGCGTAAGCCAGAGCATTACTTGAGGCAACTGATCTTTGTGTCCCAGCAAACAGAAATTCATTTACAGCGCCAGCAAGACTAGCAATACCCTGCGCGGCATCAATGATAAACGGCATCAAGTTTACAAGCGCAGCCGTCAGGTTCGCGCTGACAACCATAGACATTGCATCAAGTTTGTCAGCAGCGTCAGCCGCGTTTGCAATGACATCGCGGTCAATTACTACCCCAAGGCTTTGCGCTTCAGCAGCCATTGCTTCCAAACCAGCCGAACCATCAGCCAGCATATTGACCATCGCCAAACCGCTTTTGCCGAATAGATCACTGGCAAGTGTGGCACGTTGTGCTGGGTTTTCAACCGCTGCCAGTTTGTCGGCAATTCTAGACAATGCTTGGTCTAGCGGTATCGTTGACAACTCAGAGCCAGACAGGCCAAGTTCGTCCAACGATTTTTTAGCAGATGTGCCACCCATCGCGGCATCGCCAAGGTTCTTGGTTAGCTTCTGCAAAGACCCTTGCAGCACATCAGCAGAAACACCGCTAAGTTGTGCCGCGTATTGCAGTTCTTGCAAAGCATCTGTGGTAATGCCGATAACTTCAGCCGCATCTTTCAGATCACCAAGTTTATTTGCGGCATCCCGAACCGCCACGCCAAGCTGTTGAATTGCAGCAACGCTTAGAAATGCAGCCGCAGCACCGCCCAACTTGTCAAAGCCCATGCTGACAACGCTTAAATCTTTGTTTGCAGTCTTGGCAAAGCTGGCAATCCGCTTGGCGTTCTTATCCATCGCGGAGGCAAACGCTTTATCCTTGGCGGTCAGGATGATGTTTAGCTGTTCTGCACTAATTGCCATCAACTTGCTCCACAAGTGCGCGATACTGTTCAGCCGTCATTGCGGTCGATCCAGCTTTCTTTGGTGCGTGGGCATCATGCCAACCTTGGAACACAAGCCACGCATCCAGCGGGATCATATCACGGATTTCTTCAGGACGTAACCCAATGACAATTCCGTTTTTGACCATGCCGCGAACATTTAATCGGCTAGGTTTTGCTCCGCTATGGTCTTTTTTTTTGACGCTTCATCCATTGCATCAGGCATAAAGGCCACGCCGACCACAGCTTGGGCGATCTGATACAATCGCAACAGATCAGCGGGTGTTGCCGCCGCAATAACTTTGTCGGCTTCTGCGTCTTTCATCCCACCGCCGACCAAGGCCAGCGCCAAAAGGTCACGGGTTTCTTTGCTGTTCAGCTTTGTGCCACGACCAAACAGGCCATCCCACACATCAAATATGCCGCGATGCTTATCCTCAAACCGCTCAATCTCACGATTGCGAAGCAGGAAAACATAAGAGGTGTCGCCGATATATTCGGCAACACCCCCACGCGGCGCTTCAGCCGTAATAGTCATCAGATAGCCGTGAACGTAACAGCGCCATTGCTTGTCAGCGATAGCGAATAGGTCACGCCGCCTTCAGTCTCGCCGCCAAATTCCAGCGACTCAATGTAGAACGAACCAGCGTAAGTTCCAAATGCTGGGATCGTCACAGTAAAGTTGGCTTTGGGGTCAGCTTGCATGGCAACAGTGTTCATCCGCAGTTCAGGAACGCTATCTTCAAAATAGCCGTCCCCAGAGATGGTGATGTTTTTCACGCCATTAAGGCTTTCCGTAAACAAAACACCCGCTGGGGTAGTGCAATCAGGTGTGGTCACATCAATCAACGAGTTGTTGATGGTGATAGCCTTGCTGTTCAGACCGCAGAGGTTCGCAAACGCTTCAGTCGGTGATGCGCCATCGCCGATTTTGACAAGCAGGGCGCGTCCAAGTTGTTTAGCCATGATGGCCTCCATGTATAGGGCTTGCCCAAGGCCCGTTGCTAGGCTTATTCAAGCAATGCTTGAAGTGCGATTACAGCCGTATAACCACGACCATCAGTGTCTCTTGTAACCGAATACGTCTGAAAAATCAATTCTACCAGCGTAAACCCAGTTACTGTCACGTTGGCCTCTTGCCGATGCAAAGCTGCACGAACAGCTTCAACGATCTGCACAGCCTCAACCCGACCTGATGCCGATCTGCTGTTGGCTTCGATGGTGATGTCCACAACCGATCCAAGAGTGCTGTCTGTGTCGAAAGCGTTTGCCGTGATCTGGTCAAACCGCAGATATGGGAATGTCACGGCTTGCGGCGGTTCGTCATAGACGCGGGTGGAAACAATCGCAGTCACGCCAGCAACAGCAACAAGCCTAGCCCGCAAGCCTTTTTGGAGAGCAAGTGCAAAGCCATCAGCCATTGGTTGCTTCCTTCATGCCGCGATTAACAGCAGACTTTATGCTTTTGCCAAACTTCTTGCCCTGCAATTTTTGCGCCAAGCGAATGTAAGGTTGCGCCGCCGTTGTGCCGCGATTGCCTTTTTGACGCCCAAATTCCACAGCATTTGCCTTAATCTGCGCTTCTTTTGTCGGCGGTGCAGCTTCCACCGATGCAGTTAAGCCATCGGCTTCATAAACAGTATGTATCCACCCGCGCAGTTCGCCAGACTTTGTAGGAACCAAACGCCGCGCCATGTTTGCGGCTTGTTCAGTATTCAGTCGAATAGACTTAACCAAATTGCGTTCAACAGCCTTGGGCATTGACGCAAGTTGCTTGATAAGTTTTTCAGCATCCACCTTCATGTTGCCACCCCGCGTTCAAGCAGGAACTCAACCACCACATCCTTAGCATCAATATGGGTCACGTTTTTGATGGCCCAAGTGTAGCCACGAATAACAACACGATCAGCCGCCGTCACAGTGTCTGTGAAGCTATCGGCACGGCAGCGCATGGTAGCCATAGCCACATCATTCAGTGCGCCGCCTTGGATAGCTTCACGGCCTGTGCGTTCACGAAGGTCAGCCCAGCGCACACCGACCTGTGACCAGCCAGTGTAGACGTTGCCATAAGCGTCAATCGCGCTCTGATCTAGGCGCTGAAAGGTAGCACGTTCGCTGAATGCGCCAGCCCTAGCCATAGAACGAGTTCCGTTCTGTTCCGATCAAATCATCAAAGCCAAACGGCAGCGTTTTGCTAATGGAGCCAATCAATTCTGTTTCCCTGTTTTCATACCAGTTTGATACCAGCATTATCAGAGCATGGCGAATTGTCTCAGGAACGCTTGCAGATGTTGAACCATAGCCGATGATGTATTCAATCTTTATGGCATCATCCCGCATTTGCGTAACGGGCCATGCTTTGTCAGGTTTCGGCAAAACGCTGATTCGATTTGGTGTTCCGAAGACGTTAAAATCTCCCAAGGTTGCAGTCTGCAACGCGCCATTTGCATCATAGTATTTGATGGCAGAGACAGATTGCACAGGGCCAAGCGACAGATAGACAGTGCTTGGGTTGGGCGACAGCCATTGCCCCCACGTTTGGGTAATCATAGCTTTGCCCAGTGCGCCCTGCACATCAACAAAAGCAACCGCAGCGTCAATCAAACGCTGAATGATTGTGTCATCGTCGCTGCTTTCAACCTTCATTTGTGCCTTTGCTTCCGCCAGCGTGATAGGCGCTGTGGCGGGTGCGGTAACTCGAACAAGTGAAAACTGCGGCGACAACATCTTTATTCCTTCACGGCTTTTTCGACCGCAACCTTTTTGACGGCGCGTTCAATCGGAGCCGATTCAACATTTTCTGCGATGCCAGCTTCGACGTAACGAACAGCTTCTGCATCAGTGACATCAATGATAGCGCCCTGATCATGCACGAAATCAGCACCAGCCATCGAAGTGAGCAAACGAACTTTAGCCATGATGGCCCCCTTATGATGGTGGGCAGGACCGAAGCCCTGCCTAGTTGTTTATTAGGAAGCAGCGTTCTTCAAGTGCTTGATGGCGGCGGTGTTAGCCAACACGCCATCAAAGCGGATATACCCAAGAATGCCGTAGTCGGGGGCAAAACGCTCACGGGCCACGAACAAAGTGGGTGCGCCAGCTTTACGCACATAGAACTTAGACATATCGCCGAACAACATGATCTTGTTGGTAGCCGCTTGCGAAGCCATCGCTTGGTTCACAACCACGTTATAGCCCAAGATGTTCTGCGGAACAGCGGCCTGATAGTTGCCCATCTGCCAAAGGTAGTTGCCCTGCCCGTCTTTCAACTTACGAACAGCAGCCAAAACGCTGTCGTTCATCATAATAGCGGTCGAAGGCGAGTTACGATAGGCGGGATCAACGGAGTGGATCAGGTCAATGATCTCGTCCGCAGTCACAGCCGCAACGGCAGCAGCAGTTTTGCCAGCGGTGGAGTTGGTCACGATGCCTTCAACATCAGACGAACCAGAACCAGTGGTCAATTTGCTGTTTGCAATGCGGCCCAGACGTTCGCCCAACAGTTCGCCCAGCAGCGATTCCACATTCAAGATAGAATCGTTTGCCAATTCGTAGGACCAACGCACCCAGTTTGTGTCAAAAGCAAAAGCAGCCAACGAAGCCTGTGCGAAAGTAACGTCCTTGCCGTTGTCGTCGGTGACAGTGCCACCTTCGGTGTGAGCAACAGCCGTCACAGCCGTATCGTTGACAGTCGGAATGTTGAACGTGTTGCCACCAGTGGTGTTGATGACAGTGAACAGGTTCGAGTCATACATCGGGCCAGAAGCAATCATGGCTTTGTCGATGAACGCGGCAAGTTCAGTCGGAACAGTGAAACCACCAGCGGTCGTTGTGCCAGCAGTTTGTGTGCGAACTTCGGAGCGGTTCAAAACAGCGCGATGCTCGTTGTCCAAACCATCGACGCCGCCGTTGGCGATCATGGCATAGAACGCGCTGCGATAGTCAACTTTTGCGCCGTCATCAACAGCAGCCACAGAGGTGCGCTCTGCAACAGGACGCTTGGACAGGTCGATGCCTTGGGCAGCGCGAACAGCAGCGTCCACTTTTTCCATGCGCTTGGCAACGCCGTCAAGGCGATCATGCTCAACCATCATGGCGTCAAATTCGCGCTCAATTTCAGCGGCGCGGGCTTCGTTGGTTTTATCGGTAGCTTCCGACAACTTGGAACGGGCCTCTGTGGCGATACGCGCCATTTGCTCCCGCAAGGTCTTTAGATCAGCCATTATGGCCTCCTACAATGTGCCTTGCCCAAGGGCTGGGGATTGGGCCAACAGCGGGAGTCCGCCGTTATTCGTCAGCTACGAAATCCTTGCGTTCCCATGCTTGGCAAACGCGCAGACTTGCAGCAATGAAATCTAGCTTTCCGCACCATCCACGAACACCGCCGTCTTGCAGTGGGGCCAACGGAACGTCTTCAATTGACTTTAGCATCTCAGGCGTATTATTGAAATACGCGCAGTTTCCGCACAGTTGGCGGCGGGCTTCAGCCTCGTTGATGCTCCAAACATCAGCCATCTTCGCCCAATATTCTGAATTGGCGGCTGGGTCAGACGAAGGAACTTCTGGCCCAAGATTCCAATTCTCAACAGCGTTCTGCATATTGATTGCGTTCATGCTGCCAGAAACAATCTCAGGCTGTTCAACTTCTGGCAAAAGATACTCATTGCGAACATCAATCCCAGCGGCCTTGGCCTTCATCCGCATACGGCGCACAGCCTGAGACTTAACCTGTTCTTCGCGGTGCTTTTGCAGCGACCGCAAAGCAATCTCTGTGCCATCGTAGGCTGGCGTTGTAACAATGCTGACATCAAACAACTGCGCCTCTTGGATCATGCGCTTTGGCATTTTAGAACTTTCATCCCATTTCTGGCGCACAGGCCGAAATGCAAATGACATTTTGTCCAAATCACCGCGTTTCATCTTTGGCACGATGCTGCGAACATCAGGGTCAGTCTTATCAAGCATGGCTTCCATATACAGACCACGTTCATCTTCAACTAAGGTCAAAGTGCCAGAACGAGTGCGGGCCAATGGCAGACCCTCATGGTTAATCAGGAAAACCACATCGTCACGACCGATGGCATTGGTAAATGCACCGCGCATGATGACTTCGGTGAACATTCCACCGATGTTAGTTTCTTCATCAAAGACTGCGGCATAGCCAGCAACGCGCACTTCACCATCTTCACCCTCACGGATTTCAACAGGAACACCACGGCGGATTTCTTTTTCAGACATTTCTGACCCCGTTTGTTCTGGCGATTGTATCACAGCGCGACCTTGTTCGTCCACTGCCTCACTTTCGATGATATTTTTTGCCCAAGTCTGCCCAGCATCGCCGCCCCACAAAGCCCATGCGATGCGACCATTTGACGGGTATCCATCTTCACCAACACGAAAGCCTTGGGCTTCTTTGTCCACTTCGTGCCGTGCAAAATAGCTGACCATGCGCTGCACAGTATCCATCGACAAATCAACCTTGTTGGAAATATCCCTTGCGCGGGCAATTCCAACTTCCGTTCCGCCACGCCCAAATTCACGCCGCCAATCTAGGCCGCGCTGGGCTTCTTCTGCCATTGCGTCAGTTGGAACTGGCATTTGGCTTCCCTATTGGCTGCGAACCAAGCGGAACAGTCGCGCCTTGGATCAGCAGATCATTCGCGCCCTTAGCGGGAAGGTTTTCAATTGCGCGGATTTCATCAGGTGTGCGGATAGCGTTCTGGATCGACACCGCATAGGCTTCCATGCGTGACTTCAGATCACCGCGCAGCAAGCCATCTACGTTAAATTCAACGTAGAAATCTGACCCACGACCAAAAAACTTCAGGTTCATTTCCTGTTCAAACTGTTCCACCCAGCGTTTGACAGTGTGCTTAACGAAATGCAAATCCTGCTGTTCCGTATTGCTAAACGTGCCGTGCGTCAGGTCTTGCAAGAATACAGGTGGCAACGAATAGATGCGGGCGATCTGTTCAATGCTAAACCGCTGCAATTCCAGAAGCTGCATATTCTCAGGCGATAGGCCGATGGTCTTTAACTCATGGCCCAACGGCAGGGCCATAATCGGTCGGCCTTCCTTAGCCAGCTTCAAGGTGGTTGCAGCCACATCTTCGGATGCGCGGTTAGCTGCCGCGCCAGATGCAAACGGCCCTTGCAGCACAGCGGGTGGGATGCCGCCAGATTGGAACGCCTTCGATCCATAACGGCTGGCAGCTATAGCCATGCCGATTGCATCTTTGTTCTGCGAGATTGGCCCACGCGCATCCGTCATGTTTGCTTTAAGCATAAATGGCAGATCAAGGATTTCTGTGGATTCATAAACCCGCGAACTGGCGCGATAGATTTTGCGCCCATCAATCAGCCGTTCAACCCGCACCTTTGTAGGGTCAAGCGGATACAGGTTTACAATCTCGCCAAGGTTGTTTCGCTCAATGTAAGTGACTGCCCGACCGCCAGTTAAGGTCTGTTCAATCGAATATTTCCGCCATTCAAAGCTGGACATATCCTCGTTGATGGCATCGTGCAGGATTGTTGATAGGCTAATATCAGCCTTTTCACGCCCGCCATCAGCAGCTTTGCGATACACTTGCAGCGGCAAGCCAGCGATTGTGCCAGCGATAAAGTTGACCGCAGCCCAAACCGCAGGAACGCCAAGCGCCGTGTCGACGTTTACAGTAACGCCAGACGATGCGTAAAGGTCGCCCCAGCCCATAATTTGCAAGAAATCATTGGCAGAAACAGGTGCTGTCGGGTTTTCCAGATTGCGCTTTTCCGTCTTACGGAAACGATCAAAGATTGCCATCTGTTCCAATCCATGCTGGATGTTTCAGAAAATATATCACATCAACCGCCAAGTGTAAACGCAGGGTCATTCCAAGGCGAAGATGGCGGCTTTGTTGCTTCGCCAACCATCGCAGCACCGATAGCCATAGTTGCAGCCAAGGCCATGTCGATGCGGCCTGTTGCACGTTGCTTTTCAAAACGGCGAAGGCCAGCAGGGCTAGTCCAGAAGCAAGCAGACGCAACCGCCGATCTAAGTGCTGGGTTTACCTCAATGCGGATGCGCTTTTCCAAAATCAAATCCTCAAACTGGTTGACGGATTGCGGCATCCAAAGTGGTGTATCCTTGCGCTGGTTCGTTCCTTGCGGGTGTTCCATTAAAGGCAACACGCCACCGATTTCATCCAACGCATTCTCAAAAGTTTTGATTAGCCAGCGGTCATATGACACGGCCTGAACGTCAAACTTTGCCGCAGCGTCAACGATGTCATAGGCCACATGGTCATAGCGAATGACTTTGCCAGCGGGGGCAATTAGCCAACCATCGCGCACCCAAACGGCATATGGCGCTTTGTCCACCAACCCACGCTGGTCAACTGTGTCGGCTGGCGTATAGCCACGCGCAAACAATGCAAACTTCGGTCGCCCATCTTCGGTCTGCCCGTCTGGAAAAACATAGGCAACGCCAGTTATGTCCTTGGTTGCCGACAAGTCCAAGCCGATAAAGCATGGCTTTTCTAGGAAATCATCCAGCGTCATGCTGGCATCTTCACACGCTTCCCATGCTTTTCGGCTGATCCATGCTGCATCTGCATCGGTCCAGACGCAAAAATGCAGCCGCAAAATGCTGTTCATCTTGGCTGGGATGGCCTTGGCCTGATCGACCACGCCTTGCAGATAGCTTTCCTTCAAGATTACGCCCAGCAATGGGTTGACCTTTGACCAGCATGACGGATCATTTAACGGGTCATCGCCTTCGTCCAACGCGCAGACATAGCCAAAAGTGGTGTCATCTTCGACATCGCCAGCAACAACTTTACAAGCGTGTTCATGTTCTTCCCAGCAAACGCTGTTCCTATCGCTGCCGCTGTTGGTAATCATCAGCATCAATGGCTGATTGCGGAACTTGAAACCGCGTTCCAGCATTTCCATGATGCCGCGATCTGGATGCTCATGCACCTCATCACACAAAGCAAAATGTGGACGCGGGCCCGAACCACTCTTGCCACTGTCGCGGCTGATAGGACGGAAGAATGAACCAGCACTGATGTATGCCAGATTCCAAACAGGGTTGACGCCAGATGGCGTGATGGCCCTTTCCAATGCTGGTGATTGGCGCACCATCTTTACCGCGTCTTGGAACAAAATCATGGCCTGTTCTTTTTTCGCAGCCGCAGCATAGATTTGTGCGCCAGCTTCCTTGTCGGCAACCAACCCATAAAGGCCGATGCCACCAGCCAACGGCGACTTACCATTGCCCTTGCCCATCTCAATGTAGCAACGACGATACCGCCGAAAGCCGTCTAGCTTTTTCCAGCCAAATATTGAACCAACGATAAAGGCTTGGCTGATGTGCAGATTGAACGGGATGCCTTCAAACTGGCCTTCGCTTAACTTCAAGACCTGATGAAAAAAACCGATGGCATGATCCGCCGCCGCTTCTTCAAAATAAATGTCCTTGCGTTTCAGATCGTTCAGATGACGCTGACATTGATTGCGAACGTGCGGCCCAGCGGATATTTCGCCAGCCAAAACCTTCGTGGCGTATTCATGCACAATGTGGGTCATGTGAAATACTGCGCTGTCGGGTCATTGTCCTGCGCTTTGTCAGCAATAATGCCAAGGCGCACACGGCTGGAAGGTGTCAGCCCGTATTCAGCCGCATATTTCATGGCATCACGCATGGCTGTGTTAGCCGTTCCAACCATCGGGTTCTGAATGATGTTGCCGTTGCTGGTCTTGATAATCAGACCACCGCTGGCTGGGTTTGCTTTTGCCATGTGTTGAATCGCTTCTTCCGCCTTTCGCCATCGCCCATAGGCTTGGCAATACATAGCCAGCCCACGCCCGTCTATCTCAGTCAAGATGCCACACCGAAACAATGCGCTGCAAATGTGCTGCCATTCTTCCATCGCATATTCGTCAAGGTGATCTGGCGGATGCGGAATGTCAGGCATGACAGTCACAGGTTTAGGTTCATTCCGCACACGGCTGCTGGCGCGGTTTTGGTCTGTCAAAATCTTTAGTGCAGTTGGCTTTGGCTTTCTTCCCCTAGTCATTTTTTTCTCCGTTTACTTGCGTTTGAAACAATTTTATTGTGTCCGCAAGCCAACCAATGGAGAAAAAAAGAATGAACGCTTATGAACAGATGTGCTTTGACCATGCGGCCACATTTGTTGCGGTGCGAGGCATGAAGCCCAGCACACGCACCCGCAAAGAGTTTCCAAGTTTCGCTGATGCGCAAAGCTATGCTGCTGCATTTTGCGATAAGAAAACTATGATTTACGCAATAACAGCCAATGGCAATAATGCCCACATCTGTAACGCATAAGGGAGAAAAATGATGCGTATCGGAAAAAAAATGCTGCAAAACAAGATAAACATTATCAACGTAATGACAAACAGCCCTATGGAATATGCAACCAAAACTGAACATGGCTTTCGTTGCAATGTGGGCCATTTTTACCTTTCGCAAGCCTATGGCGGATATTGCTTGCAGCGCACTGTTGGCGAGGGTGGCGGGTGTCAAACACCTGTTGGCCTTGGACACATTACAGCAAAAGAGGTTTGCCATCAATTGGACGGGTTCATAGCGGCATTGCGTCTGAAAAACTAACATCATGAACCACGATGCAGGATGCGAATTTTTGCATCCTGCACTTCCATTCCATCCATAAATGTTGCCACACAGATAAATGGCTTTCCCTTGTCGCCACAAGTGTAGCAATCAACGCTTATGAAATTGCGTTCTGGAAAAGTGTGAATGCTGTAGTGGCTTTCAGCTAGAAGCCAAACGCCAGTAAAGCCACCACCACCAAAATCATGCGTGGCCTTGCCCAAGATAGTCATACCACTTTTTGCAAGAGCAACTTCAACTCGCTCAATTATTTCATCACAAGTAAAAATATACTCTGCAAGTGTGATGTCTGCGACTACATGGCAACCATCAGTTTTCATCTGTGGCCTCAAAGTTCAGAGATATATCTCCAAGTTGTGCAACAGCGGCTTTTGCGCTGCCTTTTAGAAACACCAAAACATTCTGGTGCATCTTGCCAACTTTTCTTGTTGCTGACATTGATTTGCCAGCCCGCAATGGCAAGGTTCCTGCTGGGTTGATCAAAACAATTTCGTTGTAATATACAAAACCAATCTCCTCCATCAACTCAATGGTCTTTGGGATTGTGCCGATATATGCGCCATCCTTGCCTCGAACTTCGCCCATAACAATTACTGCGAATCTATCGTTTTTCAGTTTGCGATAAGTGCTTTGCAGGATGCCTTTATAGACCTTGAAAAAATCATCATGCGCCATTGTTGATAGGTCTCGTGGATCGTTGCTGTAAACCTCAAGATCAGCATAAGGTGGGCAACTGAAAATCAGATCAGCAGAATCATTTTCAATATATGCGTCAATGTTTTCGCTTGTGTCATTGTAATATGTGCAGGGCAAGTCTGCCGCTGTGCATCTTGCTTGGTTTAGTTCTGCCTGTTCCTTGCGTAATTCTATTCCCTCGAATGTCATGCCAAGTGTGCCAGCCACGAACCCGAAAACTGTATCGCCAGCGAAAGGATCGACTGCAACACCGCCAGCCATGCCAAACCAAGACACAATAATTTCTGCCAAAACTGGATCTAGCAAGCTAACGCCATTATTCATTCCAGAAAGCATCCCACCTTCAGCCCCAAGCGTATGTTCTCTGCTTTCGCCATTATCGCCAATCAAACTGCGCCAAGCAGCCTTGCGCTTTACCCAGTTGCCTTGCCTTGTATCCAACACACTGAATGGCGGCACACCATAATTTGCTGCCATGTTTCCAGCCACGCCATCTGCGTATTTTTCTTCATCTGGTGCTTTAAATAAATCTGCTAGTTCGCCAGCGTCAAAGCCTGTTAGGCTAAGATCAAAACCCATGTCGCCAAGGTCTTTAATCTCAACAGCAAGCAGTGCATTATCCCAACCAGCGTTCAGGGCCAGCTTGTTGTCAGCAATAACGTAGGCTTTCTTTTGAGCATCAGTCCAACCAGTGGCAGTCATGGCTGGCACTTCATCTAAGCCTAACTTCTGCGCGGCAAGCAAGCGCCCATGCCCAGCAATGATCTGCCCATCCGCGTCAACCAAGATGGGTGTGGTAAAGCCCCATTCCTTAATCGACGCAGCGATCTGGTCAACTTGCTCTGGGCTGTGTGTGCGGCTGTTTCGCGCATAAGGCACAAGCGATGCAACCTTGCGGCGGATCACATTGTCGGCGGGCCATAGTTTTTCGGTCATTTTTCCCCCAATTTGATCAACTGAAACCAGCTTTGACCCCCGTTGTCAATTTTTGCTTTGTCAAAAGAAGGGTTTGTGTGCAGTTCTCCTTTTCCTT
>Ga0181359_1000163_pt1 | contig 13475 bp, 38 predicted proteins | sample Fa13VDMM15SD_FD_141229 | JGI IMG/M metagenome (GOLD analysis project Ga0181359, IMG submission 141229) | Freshwater viral communities from Lake Michigan, USA - Fa13.VD.MM15.S.D | ecosystem: Environmental > Aquatic > Freshwater > Lake | place: USA: Michigan | collected 2013-09-24 | reverse complement strand
TCGTTGATGATGTAGTCCAACAGGATGAAGTTCTCTGCAGCCTTAGGCTGATTGTTAAACTCTACCCTACCCACAACTAGTTCGTTATTCATTGTACTTAGTATATCGGAACCTTTAAAGACCGGCAAGATTTTATTGCTTTATTCTGTAATCATTAACTGGGCCTGGAAGACCTTTATACTTCTCAATATTAGCCATCCACTTAGCTCCGGTGTTTGACTTCATGAAGCCATGAAGACATGAGAGGGGATCTCTTCCATAACGTGAAATATCGGGTAACCCTTTGTTATAGAGATGACCAGAAGTAAATCCTGTATAAGAGGCGTGCTCAAGTTCTCCAACCTTTTCTCCGTTCTCCAAGATGTCATAAGATGATATCTTATTATCTTCACCCCATTCATCTTCATCGCGTGGCTGCACTTTCTGGCTTTTTTTAACTACCGAGAACCTACCCATGCCTTCACCTTCATTGAGGATCTGTTTATAAAGAGTAATGAATTTTGTCATATCTTTTATTTAAGCAACTCGATTTTATAAGGATCATCGAGAACCTATTGAATAAGCCTGTTAGGCCTTCTTAGCACCCCGAGAGACAAAGCCCTCAATGAGCGCTTCGACTGAGCCGTACTTCTGGATCTTAGCTTGGAGGTTTTGGCCAAAGCAGGTGACCATCTTGCCGGTTACAGTGCAGGGGATCTTCTTAGCAGAAGGCTTCCCGGTTTCATGATATTGTTTGATAAAGAGAACCTTATCAAACGTTTCGTTGGTTGTGTTTGTTTCCATAGAGTGTTTATTAGAGAGGGTTAACGCAATGATCGGCGATCGTAGAGATCAGATTTGAATAGTTCCCGGCCATCGCTTTGTCCAGGACTTCTTTGATCTCAGTCTGAGACCAGCCCTCGTTACGAGCCTGGCGTTGAAAGGCTCCCATAACCGCGAATGCATTGCCATCCAAGCCGACCATCTTGAGTTTAACCTTCTTCATTAGTTCAAAGGCTGTTCAGCGTTGGCCAAAGCTTCGAGGGCTGAGTAGTCAACCCATTGAAAATCTGTAGAGCCAGTAGCATTGTCAGTCACCTCCCAGACAGCAAAACCTCTATCGACGGCCTCTTTCTGAAAGGGCTGCACGATGTAGAGCAGCACGGCAATGGTGCCCAGGATAGCTGTCATGATGGAGGCAGTTAATGCCGTGACGGTTAGGATGATGTATTGTTTCATTGTTAAAAGTATAGAGGAACGTTCAGGAATGGTCAAGCATATCTCCGGGAGAGCCATCCTTCAGAGGCGCAAAGGTATTCAACCTGATCGCCTACCCGCACAACGTCCCCAACCGAGAGCGACATGGCTTTAGCCGCCCTGAACAACTCTGCGATATGCTTCTCAAAGTCATTCAAGATGGATTCAGGAGCGTTGGTGATGTGGAAGCATTGCTGAGCCGCCTCCTGGCCATCCTTATCGGTGTAGTAGGTGAAGGCATGCTTACGAGGCAGGGTCCAGTCTGAGGTGAAAGGGAACATGCCTCTGAGGGGTTGTTCTTTGCGAAGCTCGTCAAGCTGGTCCAGGTCCTGGGTGAAGATTCGTACTGTTTGCATCATACCTATATACTATCAGAACCTTAAAGATCGGTCCAGGCGAGCGTTGTACTCCAAGGTGTCCTGGAGGTGGTGGTCCAGGGAGGCTGCGAGCTTTTCATCTGAGCCTTCAAGCACCCCGAGCATACCCGTGAGGTAGCCCATCACGAGAGAGTCGCTCAGAGGGTGGGTGATGGGGTAAGCCTCGGTGGCAAAGCGCTCACGAAGAGCGTTAACGAGTTGGTCTGTCTTTGTCATAAGGGTTAAGCACCCAGCTTGAAGGCTGTCATGATGCGATTGTACCAGACGGGGTTAGCGTTCTGGAGGATGGTGAGCGGGGCAACGCCGTTATCGTATTCCCGAAAGTAAGACTCGGGTGTATGATTGGCCATGAGCTCCTTGCGAAACTTGGTCATGGTGAAAGGCCCGCCATGCTTGAAGCGTGCAACGAACTTGCGATCGGGTCCGAAGAGCAAGTACTGCCCTTCCCTCTTGAGGTTCTCTTTGGTGAACTTATTCATTGTTACAAGTATATCGGAACTGTTATCAGAGAGCCAGCTTTTAACTACACGCCAGGTCGGCGGCCTTTACTACCTCCGCCAGATGGCACTCCAGTTCGTAAAGCTCCTCAGAAGAGACCTCCCGCGCCCAGGCGTTCTTGGCACACCTCTTGACGTACGGCGTCCAGGGCTTGGGGCCATAAGCATCAAGCCAAGCCTCCTTCTCTGTCTTGCCCGAGCCAATGAGGCAGTTGCCAAAACGGGCCCCGGAGACAGTTTCGATGACGTAGGTGATGTCTTTGTTCATTGTTACAAGTATATCGGAACCGTTAATGCCCGGCAATCAATTAATCCGTCCACCGGGCACTACCCACTAATGCCACCACATTGCCACATAGGGACCGGCCTGCTAGAGCTGAGGCATTGTGGTTGATGGGCAGGCCCTTGGGTAGGCCTTCTTCGTCACAGAGGAGCTGTACGCCTTCCTTCGAGGTGACCATCACCACGTACCCTCCCACCAAGTCCTGCACCTCTTCCAAAGTAGGCCGGCACTCCCGGAGCACTATCAATTTGGCTTTGTCTTTATTCATTGTACAAAGTATAGCGGAACGTTCAGGAAAGAACCACTGCTTTGTTCTGAGGAATGAAGGTGGAGCTCATGTCCTCGTCCGTATACTGCCACTCATTGACCCCTTCGGTGTACTCAACCACGTCTGAGAAGCAGGTACCTGCAGGGTGGGTCACAATCTTCTCATCCCCCGCTCGGATGACAATGCATTTGGTATCTTCGTTTAGTTGGATATTAATCATGTTTAAGAGTTTAGCGGAACCTTTATTAAGCTGCAACAGATTCTTTGCGGCCTTTAAGCTCTTCACGATAGCCTGCCATCTCGCTCTCACACTGCTTTATCCACTTGATGTGCCCTTCCAGGAGCTCATCGCTATTGGGGCACCGGGCTGCCAGGGCCTGGATAACGGTGTGCATGTAGCCGATCTGGCCATTGGGGAGGTTTTCGTAGTAAATGTCCAGGACATCGAGGAGCTCTTGTGCTTTATTCATTGTGTTAAGTATATGGGAACTGTAAATTAGAGGCAAGAAGAAGATGCGAAGTCGCTGTAGATCACTTTATTGCCTTTGTAGATGGTGAGGAAGACATCCGCCCAGTTGGTGGCTTCGGATTGTTCGTACTGCCTCCAGGCCTGGATGCGGCAGCGCTTGATGGCGGACTTGACCGATTTGCTGAGAATGGTGATGGTTTCACAGCCGCGATTGTGGATGAGGGTGTAGGTGATCTTGAACATGATTAAAGTATATGGGAACTGTTAAGTCTAGGCAACTCAATTATCGATCGTAGAGGCAGCCGTTCTCGATGTAGTCGGCACAGCGGTTGCAGTAGGCGTAGTCATGCTTGATCCGCACCATCTGCCCACAGCCCTGGCACTTCTTCTGAACTGACAGGCGCTGCATCTGGTGGTAGAAGGCCACGTCCTCGTCGGACTCGATGTTGTAGTGGCCGAAGTTGTCGTCGTAATATTCCATTGTCTAAAGTATATGGGAACTGTTATTGGGCTGCAAGCCAGCATTTTGATACTGTCGAGAGCTCTGTCTTGACGTTGAGGTAGTTGTATTTGAGAACAGCCAGCTCAGCCCCATCCACAAGAGTGGCACCAAAAGACTCCCGGCAGCTGAACCCCTCCGCCCGGCGATAATACAGGCCGGTGAGGGAGTTGTAGGCTTTGTACGTCAAGGTGAAGGGTTTGTTATTCATCATACCAATATATTAGCGGAACTGTTAAGCGTTGGCAAGAACATCCGCGCTATTCCAATCAGGTTCTTGGTTGACTCCAACCTCCAGAACAAGAAAGTTATCAACGGTGCAGTCTTCAACCTCCAGCTTCAGAGCCTTCAGAGCCTTCTTCTCCGTCGAATAAACTCCGTAGATCGTGTCACCTTCGTAGGGCTCTCTGTACACCAGGATGTATGCTTTGTTCTTCATTGTGTTTATTATATCGGAACTGTTATTAGGCGGCCAGCTTTTGTTGGATGGCCTCTCCGTAAAACTTCATGAGCTGACGAGCATATTTGGGCATCAGCTTGAAGACAACGTTCATCTGCTTAGGACTGAGTGAGCCCCGAGTCTGAAGTTGGTTGGCAAAGGAGGTGAGGATGATGGCATCCATGCAACGGAACCCCATCGCATTGTGATGCTTAACGTCGGCAGAGACCTGCTCATCGGAGGTCTGATTGCGGAAGATGGCGAGGAGGCCGCGCTGAGCCCAGCGGACGTCAGAGCGGAGTTTGGCTTGGAGGGTGACGAGGGCGGTTTGTTTATTCATCATACATATAGTATCGGGGAACCGGAGGGAACAGTCAATGCTTAAATGTTCAGACCAAAGACTCAAGTATTCCATACAAGTACCCCCAGCTAACTAACCTTCGCTTTGACAGCTGTTGGCCCTGATGTGCGCCCGAGGCTCGGCGTTGTTCGGAATGTTGCTAAATGTTAGTCTCTGAAGATCAGAAAGCTAACAAGAGTAGAAACAAGGAGTGTAGTGATGCTTACAAAGAGGATGTCTTCAATCATGTTTAAGAGTATATCGGAACCCTAATCAACCTTCAAGCTTTTCCCAAAACACTTCCCATTTATCCATACCCTCTCCCTCATCTTCATTATTATCAAACATCACACTATCATTTTCTTTTACAAAACATCCCAACTTAATACCCAACTCTATAACCTTATCAATCCCTATCTTAACAACCATATTCATCGAATCATCAACTAAATCTAAGATTTTAGTTTTATTTTCGTTTCCTTCAAATCGAAATATCTCTTCTCGATTATTTCCCATATAATAACCAAACACTTTAACAACTTTTAGGTTTTTCTTATTCATCATATACATTATATCGGAACTGTTATTGAACCTCCAGCTCAAAGTACAAACTAAGACCCCCTTCACCCCTTCTCTCTCCTATTTTGTTTGAGAGCTATACCGACACAACATCTCTCCAAACAAACCGCGTCTCCCATGAGCTCGCAACGAGCAACCGGGTTTTTATTCAGCGCTCAACTCTTCCCACCTCTCACTAAACCCCTCCTCAAACTCCTCTTTCAAAATCTCATCCAAAAGCGAGAAATCAATCTTATATCCCGCGAACTCCTTCCGCGCTTCACCCGCGGTATTAATCTCTCCGCGCTCAACCAAATCCATAACCAACTCAATTTTCTCTGCGAGGTTTAATTTATTTATCATACCTATATAATAGCGGAACTGTTAAGCTTTGGCAACTGTTTCGTCGGCCAGCGCTTCAAGCACATTGCCCATCTCCAAGCGGATCAGATTGTAGCGCTTGGCAGCTTCCGGGCTCTTGGTCCCTTCAGCTAGCTTGGTGAACCACTCTTGCATGGTGGTGGCAGCGACGATTAGCTCTAACGAGGTGTGGTATTTGTTCTTATTCATCACAGATAATAATAGCGGAACTGTTAATCGCAGTCAACGTTTTCTTCGCTCTCTTCTTCAATAACTGTCCACTTCTTCTTATCCCTCTCCACAACCATTTTAAAGATAAAGTCACATCCATCTCCATTAGACCCAATAATTGAATCTAAAACATCTTTACAGCTCAAAACATCTCCCTCCTCATCCTTTCCAACCTTCCAACTATAGGAATGGTTTTCAGAAATAAGGTTCAAAACATTCTCCCAACTACCACAATACCTTTTGCTAACTACTCCACAACCATCATAATCTTCGGCTTGGACTTTGACTTTGACTTTGTCAGTAGGTTTGATCTTCATTGTTCTAAGTATATCGGAACTGTAAAGATTAGGCAAGAACTTCCACCACCATATACTCTTCACCCTTCCAAACATTCAAGACCCCTTTCTTCTTTTTGAGGCCATGAATTGCTACCTTCACTTCATCAGAAGGAATGAGTTCAGATTTGCCTGTATAGAGATCAATTAGTATGTATTTCTTATTCATCACAAATGATTATATCGGAACTAAAAAGAGAAGCAATATCAAAATGAAGCTTGAGATCCATATACAGTTCCGCTATAATGATATCAGAATAAAGGATCGGAGAGCCTCGAACGATCGAAAGAGACAAGCAGGGCCAACAGCTGACGAAGCGAGGGTAGGGGAGGCGGGGGTACTCTAATGGAAGAATGAAGTCTTATTATTAGTTCTGGAACTGAAATGAGTTGACTTCTTCAAAAGGTTCCTACAACCTCAATTCAGTTGAGAGGGTATTGAGGTGGACCTAGGTGGACAGACTTGAGTCTAAAGTCTGAAAGAGAGATAGAAAAAACCGGTAGAAAAAACCGGTAGAAAAAACCGGTAGAAAAAACTGGGGGGTCTAGAGCAGTAGTTTTTCGTGAATAGTTCAAACGTCCTTTGACCTATTCGTGACTTTATACTGCTCCTGGAATAGCTAAGTCTTAAGTCTAGATGCTCGCGAGTAATTGCCACCCCGAGGAGAGAGGCCAACGTTGATGAGAGCTTGTCTAATATTTGGCGACTCCCTTAGAGAGACAATGAGCTCCTCATCAGAAACCTTCTTCTTCCCTGTGTTGATAGAGCGACCTTTATATGTAGAGGTCAAAGAATGGCAGTTAGGGCAGAGCAGTCTGAGATTTGAGAGCTTACAATTGTGAGCATCTCCATCGATGTGATCAAGCTCTAGAGTAATGTCTTTGTTTCGCCAGCTATCAAGACCACAGTCTGAGCACTTGTATTCAATGAGACTAAACTCTTTGATGATGCGCTTGAGATAACAATTGGATCGATAGCTGCCCTCTTCGTTGAGATCTTTAAGAACAGCTTCTTTGCGGTTCTGAATTGTCTTAGCTCTGTCTGCGTCTGTGAATGTATGTGGCATGCATATATTTATTCTCCAGAGGCGGTTTTAATTAAGAGATAGCCTGGGTGGGACTCGAACCCACACTACCAAAATTTTAAGTTTTGTGACTCTGCCATTGGTCTACCAGGCCATTTTTAATTTTAAAAGAAGGCGACCGCCTCGGGGGACCCGATATTGTCTTGTTTACTTACGGCGGCTGATGAATAAGTCTATCAAAGATTATCGAAGTATCGTAGCATCACAGCCAAAGTGCCAGGCATGTCTTTCAAGGCTTCAACCTCGTCTGGGGACATCTCCTCAGTGAGCTCTTCCCAAGAACGAGCCTCCCGGAGGGTGTGGCAACAATCGTGAAGGTCTTTCAAAGTGTTTTGGAATTTACAATAGGACATGTTCATTGATCGTTACCTCCACCGTAAGGGTTCCAGGCGTAGGTCTCGTGGCTGACGACCGGCTTGCTAAGCATGAACTCAACTAAGAGCAGCGCACGTTCGTTGCGTCCGCCAATGTGCCAGGCGTACTTGCCCACCGGGGTCATGTAGGTCTTGTAGTCGTAGATGGTTGCGATGGTACCGTCCGGGGCTTCAAGAGACCAATGAGCGGTTGATTTGTCGAAGTCAGTCTCAGGCTCACCCAACACCTCAACCAGCTCGTCGTAGGTTGCTTCAACGTAGCCAACTAGGCCGGAGCAGTTGATGTCGGATTTGTGATCGTTGACTTTGATCTTTCGGAGGTTTGATTTGTTCTTATTCATCACCTATCAGTATATGGGAACTTTAATTAGTAGCCAGCTTCTTGGATAGCTTTCCTAATGAACTTGATCTTCATCTCCTCAGACTGAAAGGGAGAATAGATTGTTGCTTTGATGTCAGCTACAAGAGCCTCCAGGTTCTCAGCTTCACCATCCCTATCAATAAGCTCCTGAACAACGTCGTTAGAAGTCTTCATTAAAACGTTTGCCTTTCCAAGCGAAGAACTTCCTTCTGGATCGCGTCGTGCACCCCTGGCACTTCACGCTCGAGGTGGCCCAAGAACGCTGTGAGAAAACCAGCGACGTAGGGGTGGGGTTGCTCCGGGACGAGTGAGCGCTTTTCAGCCAATCGGACTAAGGTCTGTGTTTGTTGTTTCATATTACTCTTACAGTATATCGGAACCCTTAAGAGTGGCCAAGCTGATTCTGGAGATTGTGCATCTCAGCTCTGAGCTCTGCCTGAGCATAGCCTGAGACGCGAGGTGAGAAGAACTTGTCTTCGTTGATCAGACCGTTCAGGTCGTGGCCGAGGGTTGAGATCAAAGCGTCGTACTTGGCTTTGTCAGACCTGTTCTCGTCGTTGTGGATGTACCTGACAAACGCCAGGGTGTCTTTGAGGTATTGTTTATTCATCATATAGAAGTATATCGGAACTGTTATTCCTGGTCAATGGTAAACTTCTGGAGGTAGTTCCAGACCGAGTTCGGAATCTCATCGCGAACCAGAGTGTCAAGCTCAGAAGCCAGATTGTAAGCTGCGTTGATATTGCCCTCGATCAGGTACTGACCAATCATGGCGAGGTTAGCAGCATCGTTGTAGAGCAGCTCAACATCATCCTCTTCCCATTGACCACCGAAGAACGTCTTGGTTGACTTGTTGAGGTACATCATGGAGATGACCTTCATGCGCTTGCCGTACTCTTTGCCTTTTGCTGTCTTAATCATATATACAGTATATCGGAACCCTAATGAGCGCTCAAGCTCTTTATTTCAAGAGCGCTTTATTCGTTTCGAGTGAGCCGGTTTCCAGGTTCTGCAGCAGCACCGAGAGCTGCAAGAGCTCCTGGATGTTCTGATCGTACTGCTTGTTCCACTTGTTGATCAAGACCTCCAGGCGGGTGTTGATCACTTCGAGTTGCTTTTTGACTTCGTTTTTCTTATTCATCAAAGACTAGTATATCGGAACCCTTATTAGGCTGCAAGGCCCATCTGCCATCCTTGCTTAGAGAGGGAGCGATTAGGAGCTTTGCAAACTTGGTAGAGAGCGCAGAAGTCGCAAGAGCGATTTGAATCAAGAAACACGTCTGGTCGAAGACAAGAATGAGCTGTTACTTCAGCTGCAAACATCGGGTTGTCAATCAAGACCACAGGCTTACGTTCAGAGAACATCATCGAAGGTAGATTGCGCAGCATCTCCTGCGTCTTAGCCTGTCGAGCAGCCCCTTTAGACCCTCGTTTCTTGCTGGGAGCCTTGGGGAGACGCTGTTTGTTTGCGCCAGCCGTACGGCAGTTACGGCATTCGAATGCCGATAGGAGAGCCTCAAGGCTCCCAGCCTTCTTTATCTTGCCCGTCAAATTAGAACCAAAGGCTGTAGTCTTACCTTCACACCTCACACAAAAAATGTGAGGATGGGAGGTGAGTTTGCCTGTCTGTTTGAGAAGAGCCTCTTCGGCTTTGATTACGTATTTCATTGTTCTAATATTAGCGGAACACTATTTCGTTGGCAACACCTTCTTCTTCCATCTGGTTCCGATATTCGACCTGATCCAAAATCAGACCGAACAAATCGTTAATGAACGGCTGCTGACGGAGAGAGCGATAAGTGCGCTGATACTTCTCTTTATAATCCAAGAGATCTTTATTGAGTTCAGAGAGCTGTTTATCGGAGAGATCTTCGATAATGTTTTCGAACAGTTGATAAGCTAACGGCGTTTTATTCATCACAGATAAGAATAGCGGAACTTTAATTAGGAGTCAAATCCTATTTTGATCAACTCTTCAATATACACGTCTACGTTCTTGTATTCGTCTCGAACGTTATACCACTCTTCAATCAACTCACACAAACCTTCCGACGGACAACCGTTGTCCCTATCGTAAAGTTCTTCATGAAGATTATTGTAGAAGTATTGTTTGAGCTTTTTAAACTCGTCGTATGTCATATTCATCATGTATAAGAATAGCGGAACTAATATTGAACGTCAACGTAAATGTTCTTTCCGTATAAACCTGTGAGTCTGAAGCCCGGAGAGCACCCGCAAGAACAACCACATTTCTGAGACCAATTAGCTTTGATATGTCCGTCCAACCAGAGCTGATTGAACTCAGTCTTTTTGAACACTTTACCCAGCAAGGCTTTGAACTCCTTATTAGGCCTATTACGACGATTCTCGAGATTCTCAAGAACGGATTCTCCGGTTAGGAAGAAGTAGCAATGAGCGGTTTTCTGACGGGCACCGATAGGAATCGGAAGCACTTTGACTTGGGTTATTTTCATCATGTATAAGAATAGCGGAACCGTAATTAGAAGTCAAGTGTCAAACGAATCTGCTCCACCAACCGCTTAGCGCACGAATGCGACAAGACATAGGTATAGGAAGAGCTAGAGTTGATATCAGACTGGAGTTTGATTTCCACCACACCTTCATTCCCCGTATAGGAGATGCCTGCTTCTGCTTCGCTGTTCCGAAAAACAGCCCCACAAATTTTTCCGTCGATCTTCATTGTTCTAAGTATATCGGAACCTTTATTCCTTTACCAGCAAAACTTCAGCCACTTCATCATCATAGATTTCATCATCTTCTAAAGCAGCCATACCTTTGTATTGCTTTCCTTCGTATTCGAAAGAGAAGACTTCCCCTTGCTCGAATACCGGATCTCCGGAATCTACATCCCAGCAATCCACATAAAACTTACCATCCTCTTTTACAATGTAATCAGTTAGATCTTTCATCAGCTATAAGATTAGCGGAACCCTTTTGTTGGGTCAACTCTATTTCCGTAACCTGAGCTTTATCCCCGAATACCATAACCAAGTATTCCATCTCCACCTTGCCTACAAGATGCTCTCTCCAGCCTTCAACGAAAACTTTATACATTTTCATTGCTATTATTTATCGGTTCCCCCATAATATATGAAGCATTAAGAGTCGGAGAGCCTCGAACGACTAAAAGAGACAAACAGGGCGAACAGGAGACGGCAATCCGAAGGTTAGTTAGCTGGGGGTAGGCAGATAGAAGACTTAAGTCTTATCTCTTAAGGTCAGAAAGAGCTTGAAGTTCCCCGCAGAAGCTGTGAACTTAATAGGAGTCTGCCGAGACAAGCAGACATAAGAATGGTGTCTCTACTAGAATAGACCAGAGACTTGATTCTGACCATATAGACTCCGGAGAACAGAGTCTTAATTATCGACTATAACGGAGAAAAAACCGTGAGAAAAACCCCGTGGAAAAAACCGGGGTTATTTCTCCAGCTTATCCGAGAGAAAAAAACCGGTGATAAAACTACAGAGAAAAAAACTCATGAGAAAACCCACTACAGTTAGAGCGAACTTATGCATAGTAATTAAAACAACTCTCCTAATGATCTAAGGTGGTGAAGTGCTGAGGAGACAGATTGAGGAGAAGGTGAAGTAGGTATAGAGAGAGATTGCTCTATAAGAGATAGACGCTCTAAGATCTCTTTAAGCATTAGAGTCTGTTCATCTAGTTGTTTGATAATAGATTCATCCATAGATAAAAAATTAGTGCTTTTTAGAAAGGCCAAACCTGGGTACCCAGACATGGTTAGCTATTTTAAAGCAGCTTATAAACACTATAACCTTATAGAGATACTTATAGCATTACAAGCTTAGAAAGATGTGGTGTTTTTGTCGCAAACTAGGACCAGGCTAAGTTGCGCCTTAGCTGGCATTGGTTATATAATATCATTGTGATCGCTTATATAGCCTTCAGAACACCTAACCTTTGTTGCGTGTGTTGTTACATAGGTTTTAAGGCACTGTAGGCCGGGCTTTGCATCTTACCTAGAACCCTTCACTCTATATTTTGGGCCTCTATATTGGGCTTATTCTCTATGGAACCTTCTCGGATATCTTCGAGAGAGGAGGCAGAGTATTGCATGCCTGTTCCTTTGTAATGCCTAATAGCCTTTAAGGACTTACTAGGACTTTTCATACAGATGAATAACCTTCCTATTGAGCAATAAGAATTATTCTTATTGAGAAGGCTTCAGAAATTGTTCTGAATATCTATTTCTATCTGTTCTATGGCTGCAGGGTTACTGCGCCAGCATTCACACGCAAATTTTCAAAGAACTAAAACTAATTATTCTTCTATTCTAAATGTTCTCGGCGGAAACTCAAGCTCTTTATCTATGCCTTTCCCTCTATTTCCTTCTTTTTTGTTCTGATATTTTATCTTTATTCCTCTGGAACTTCTTCTCACACAAGCATTATCACCTAATATATGCTTCCAATTCATACTCAACAGGTTATCGATTCCTTGTATCTTTTCTTTTATTTTCCGGTACTTTTCTCCTATTTCCATATAAAATCCTTTAGATTCTTATACGTTTCTCTCTAACTTTCTTACTCTCTTCTCTAATGCCTCTCTCAGATCTATCTGCATCTCATAGGCCTTCTTCATCGTCTCTCTCTCCCTTAATAGATCCAATATAATTTTGTTACTCTTCTTTAGTTCCTCTTTGAGCCTTGTTATTGATGTATCTTTAGATTCCATAGGTTGGGTGTTAATTTTCTTTAAATTTTATTATATTCTATTGTCTATGGCAACAAAAAATAAGATCATTACTTACAACTTATTATTAAATCTCTTCTACTACTTTTAAATCTTCTAACTGTTCTTCAGTTAACTCTTCTACCCCTTCTATCTCTCCCCGGTCAAAGGCAGCGGCGAGGTCGGCCTGCCAAAGGCAAGTATAAGCCACACGGCCATCTGTGAGAGGTTGGCCGACAATATTGCCGCGCAGCATGGACGCCGCATAAATGCTAGTCTTTTCCTCGTCATTCCAAAAAGCCCCAATCGTGCGCGTACTGCCGCTGCCGTAGGACAGGTCTTCGCCGTATTGGGCATTTAGCGCAGGGAAAAGGGTCGCTACGGCTTCGGGAGCAACGGCAATGGTGCGTTGGGTTAGTTCGTAGCTCATGGTAAAACTCCGTTGAGCAATGTTGTTTTTAGTAATGCGTTAAACGCAACTACATCAGACTCCCAGTTGTTTATTACACATGCAAACGCGACCTTTCCGATAATTGCTTCAGTTTTACTGCCATTGTTTGCGACAATTAGCGTTGTTGTTGCATTAGCTATCGCATAACCGTTATTAGAACCTGAAGCCGCCAATAAGCCGTTCACATACTGCCTGTTTCCATCTGCGGTTGCGTCAGCAGAATTGTTGGTTTTGCGCTGCGTAACATATTCGCGGAATGTTCCAAAAGTCAGTGTTGTAGTTTGAAAATTAGTAAACCCCGCCACGCCAGCCGACTGTGGGCTAATTATCGTATTGGTAGTTGCGCTGTCGCGGCGCGTTACTAACGCATTTAAGGTGCTGCTGCCTCCGGTGTTACTTCCCCACCCTGTTTGAAATCCAGAAGAAAACGCAGCACCAATGCCGTGGTTAGTCACCAAAGAAAATGTAGTGTTTGCTCGTATATCAAACACAGTAAACGGAATGGTGATGTGCTTGTCTCTCCCTGTTGCGGTGTCGGTCGCAAACTCCATGCCATCACTCCCCCAAGTCGGCCCATTAACCCGCGTTCCATTGAACG
>Ga0181359_1000162_pt1 | contig 13636 bp, 25 predicted proteins | sample Fa13VDMM15SD_FD_141229 | JGI IMG/M metagenome (GOLD analysis project Ga0181359, IMG submission 141229) | Freshwater viral communities from Lake Michigan, USA - Fa13.VD.MM15.S.D | ecosystem: Environmental > Aquatic > Freshwater > Lake | place: USA: Michigan | collected 2013-09-24 | reverse complement strand
GAAGAACTTTTAATTCGTCGGTTAATTTCCATTCTAAGGGAAATATATTTTTAGTTACTTTATACATAAGAAGCCTTTAAAGTTTAAAGATTGAAAAAATAAAGTAACATTTCTAAATCCTAATTTATTTAATATTTTATAATTTTCTCCTTCGGATAAAGGGTTCATTAATTTTCTTAAATCAATTTCTTTGCTTAGAATTTCATTTGGACTAAATTGATTTTTCTTGTAATCGTAATTTGAAAAAGTAAATATTTCCTGAATCATTCCATCTTTTGCTATTTCCTTTTCGCAAATTATAAAAGCACCGTTTTTTTCTAATCCGTTATATATCTTTCTAAAAATAATTTCTCTATCCTTAAATGATAGAAATTGCATTGTAAATACAGATAAAATCAAATTAGCTTTTTCTAAATTAAAATCTTTATCTGTAATATCTAATTTTACTAAATCTGCTTTTCCTTTTATAAAATTATTGTCTATTACATCAAATCCGATGCAATTTGATTGAGGGTATAAGTCAGCTAATTTATTTATTAACCTTCCAGATGTACAACCTAAATCAATTATATTACTATTATTTTTAGCGAAAAACGATGAAATATTACAGATAATGTCATCTAATAAATCAAAGCCTCGAATAGACTTTGAAATATGATTGTCAAAGTTTTCAATATTTTTAAAACTAAATTTATTCATTCTTTAAAAGTTTCCAAACCGCTTGTTCTGGTGTATGCGCTACTTTAGATAATTGTTCCTTTACCTTCCAATAATCTTCCTCATTATATTTTAGGTTTATAGTCATTAATCCTTCAAGGTCTTCAATATCAACTTCTTTATTTTTATCTGAGTAGTCAATTTCGCCTCTTTCGTCAAACTGCGGTATATCCAAGCCCCATGCTTCTAAGTCCACCACCTCCCAATCGTTCGCAAGTGTGTCCCAGTCCCATTCACCAAATGCCACATTGTCCGCAATAATAAATCGTTTCTTTTCCTCCTCGGTTAAATCGCTGCTTCGTTTTACCCATGCCTCATCAATGTCATTAAATCCAAGTTCTTGTAAAGCCCTTAGTCTCATGTTGCCACCAAGAACCACGTTGTTTTCATCAATGACCATTGGGCGAAGGGAAAGCATTTTTGGAAACTCCGCGATACTTTGCTTTAGCTTTTGAAATTTATCGTCCCTTAAAACCCGTGGGTTGTTTGGGTTTGGTTTTATATCTTTTAGTTTCATATAGCGTTTAATACGTTTATCCTTAATTCATTTACTTTAACCAAATCCCTTTCTTCCTTTAGCCATTTGCGTCCAGCCTCTAAGTCAACAAAGTACGCATCATCTTTGTCTAAAGCGTTAGTAAATTTGTGGATTAAATCTAATTCGTTTTTGTAAGTCCTCACCCCAGCTATGTTAAATTCCTTGATTTCCTCTGGTGCGTATGAAATACAACCAGCTACCAACATTTCCATCGCAAAATTATTTGACTTCGCTTGATTAAAATTATCAATTGTCAAAGGGAATACGCCATAGTGTGGCGATGAGTGTTTGACCATTTCAAAGTATTGAAACAATGAATTATTCCACGGCACAATAATTGCCTTAGGGTATAGTGTTTTGCCGAGCCAATCAGCTAAACCAACCATTCCAAGTTCAACCTTATCGTTTTTCTGTAACTCAATCCAAAAGTTTTTAACCGTTGCAAGGTCTTCGAGGTGCGTCTGACTTCCGCGCCACATAACTCGTTTCTTTGCGTCGATTAACTTATCCCTTTTTACAGGCTGCATCGGTGTAACAGTAAAGTCAATGGCGTTTGGAACAACGGTAATTTTATCTTTATCGTAAAACTGGGAGTAAAATTCTTTAAGGTACGGGGTTGAGGTCATTACCCAATCAGCATATTTAAAAGCCTTTTCGACAGACTCCTTTACCTGAGGCTTGTTAAAATGTTGACTTGCTGGGTTGGCTGGACTTACCTCGTGTAATAGGTCGTCATGGTCTAAAATTATCTTCTTACCCATTCGCTTAACCTCATTAATCATTCCAAGTAAATCATTGCCATTGGCACGCTGGAAGATAACAACATCGACGTCGTAAAAATCATACCACTTAACGGTATCAGGGTTAATCATCTTTATTACAAAGTTCGGGGGGCAAACCTCACGAAGCCTAATAAATGGATTTACCGTGCGATAATAGTCGGTCGTTGGGCTACTTAAATTACAAACTATGCCAATCCTCATTTATTTTTACTTTTGTAGGTATCCAATAAAACTTCCAATACCGCTTCCATAGAATGCTTTTTTCCTGTTGCCTTCCATAAATCAAATTGAATATCCAGCAGCCTTTCCCTTATAACCTTGTTCCTAAAGGTTACCCCGTACATTTCTTGAGGTTTTGTTGTGTTCATTTTTTTTAAATTATTATACAAATATAATATTATTTTTTTAAAATTGGTGAAATAAATCCGCGTTCCCCCTCGGACACAAACATTGAATGCCTGTACGTGTTTGAAAGATGTCCAACTACTATCTTGTTATCCGATATAAATTTCATCAAAGGGTGTACCGTGTTGTTCCAATCGAAAATATCAACCCATTTATCAGGGGAATAAACTTCTTCTTCCCTGTTCAACGTCACCAATGATAAATCAAATTTGCCGCCAATCTTTTGTAACAAAGAAGGCTTAAAGAACTCGCAACTTCCCCGAAGCCAACCAACAGGGTCACCGCACGAATTAGAAAGTATTTCCCAACCCCCATCCATAAAGTGAATGATATTCCCAAACCATTTGTAGTTATGAATAAAATTGTCATCATGCGTAAAAAGTAGCAAGTCGTATTCCGTGAAATTGTGTTCCTCAAGCCATTGATTTGAACAACCCCAATCGCCAACGGTGTTCGGGTATTCTTTATAATTCCAACCAAGACTTTTTATCTGCTCAATGGTTGCAATTTCTTTGTAAAGGACGGTGTCTAATTCCTTTAATGCCAAATCCTTTTTTTCCTCCTTTGAATACTTTGGGTCGCGGTGTGAAATGCAAAATAAATCATACGTCCAGTCTTTAACCACGATTTGCCGTGCAACTGATTCATAAAAATCTAAGGGAAAGTGCCAACCTGAGGCGACAACTGCTAATCTCATAGCATCAAAGATAAAGAAGGAAAGTCCTCGTTAATTGTAATAAAGTTTAAACCCGATGAATTGATAGGCTGAAAGTCTTTCATCCATTCGACCTTGTCCCTTTCCTTGCTACCGCCTTCAAACAAAATTGACCCGTTTAAAAAATGATATTCCTTTAAACTCTTTAAATACTTTAAATGTCCCGCGTGGTTGCTTATATCAAAGTGCATCAAGTCAAAAGGTTCGGGTTTCCAATTATAAAAATCCCATTCAATCAGTTCAATGTATTTTGTTAGCCCCAGCGCGTCGATGGTATCTTGCGTCTTTTCCATCGAAGTATTTTTGTACGGGTACTTTTGCCATAGGTCATAACACATTATAACGGTATCGCTATCTAAGTCTCGTAAAGCCTGAGCCATTGCGACGGCTGAATAACCATGTAATGTTCCGAACTCAATGACAACAGACGGATTCATTGTAATCACCGTATTGTAAAGGGTCTTACCGATGTTATTCTTATAATAACTTGATGGTATGTCGTAGTTAAAATATGCCATTAAAAAGGAAATTCTGATTCGGTTTTAAATGTCGTTGATTCTGTTACTTTTGGATTTTCCCCTGTCGTTGGCTTGCCTCCAAATTCAAGAGAATTAACCATACAGCGAATAACTGCTTCGGCTGCACCAGAATTCTTGTTTAAATATCCATTTACCCCGCCTGTTCCTTCCACGACCACGTATGTACCTTTTACAATATGAGGCGCAAGTTTAACACCACGCTCACCCCAAATTGAACAAGTAATCCAAATAGTCTTTTCTGATGGAGTTGCCCCGTAAATCTTTTCCGTGTGTGCTACGGAAAAAGAACAAACGGTATTATCACCGACATTTTTTACCTCAGCGTCCTGACCGACGCGACCGCTTACAATTAATTTAATCATTACCAACCCTTTTTTATCTGTTCAACAATATATTCTCTGTCCACGTCCGTCACCCACCAGCCGACTGGAAGGCTTGATAACTTGCCAATCACTTTTTCAATGTTTGGAAGTTCTGTTTTAAACTGCTTTACACATGGGTGTAAATCGTTCCGCTCATGTACCTGAGAAGTCATTACGCCACGGTCTTTCATTGCTCTTTGGAAATTATCCCTATCCTCAACTAAAATGGAATATATCCAATATGATGAGCCTTCGTCAAAATATAAAGGGGTTATAAACCTACTATTTTCATTTAACCACCAATCATAAAACCCAGCATTATTTTGGTGTCTTCTAACGTTATCCCCAAATATTTTAAGGTTCTCAATACCAATGGCGGCGTTGATGTCATTCATGTGGAATTTATAGCCCCAATCTTTTATCGGTGCTTCGCATCTAAAATCCTTTCTGTCACCTTCCCTGTCAATGCCATACCAACGTAGCAACTTTGCCTTTTTATATTCTTCCTCATTTGGTAAAATCAACATGCCACCGTCACCCGTGGTAAGATGTTTTATTGCTTGAAAGGAAAAACAACAATAATTATCTGAGTTCCCAACCAACGTACTTTCGTCTTTAGTGGCTGGTAATTCGTAATATGAGCCGAAGGCGTGGGCACAATCTTCGATAATATCAAGCCCCGTTAATGACTTTATTTTTTTTACGTCTGCTGCTGCACCTCCCCAATGAACAACCATGACCGCTGCAATTTCATAGTATGTTTTTTCCTCTAATGTCAATTTTAAAACAGATTCAGGACAAATATTTAAGGTGTTCGGGTCAATATCTGCCCAAATGATTTCAAACCCAGCCGCAAGTATTGCCCAGTTGGTTGCCGTGCAAGTCAAAGGGGTTGATATAATGTATTTTTTTTCAGGGTGTTTGTCCTTAATTAACCTTAAAGCAAGTTGCAAAGCGCTTGTCCCTGAGTTGACTGTAATAAGGTAAGGATTATTGAAGCTTTGTTTTAATTGGCGTTCAAATTCCTCGACTACTTCCCCTTGACCGATGAAGCCTGAAGATAAAACTTTGTCCACGGCTTTTGATGCCTCTGGATTCATTGCTACTTTAAATAGTGGTATCATTTATTTGATGTGGTTTGCATGATTTATAAAATATTTATTTCCCTCGTTTTCAAACGGCGTTCCAATATACTTTGAACAGTTGCCTTTTAAGATTGCAACCTTTATTCTTTCTTCGTAGTTCCAAAGGACAAAAGGAAAAGAAATCTGGTCACGGCTGGAAAACTTGCATACTTGTTCAAACCAAGCCAAACCAAAATCAATCGTAATTTGATTCACCTTTCTTATGTAACATCCCATTTCGTAAAGCCCAAAGTACGGCGGCATTCCAACCGATTGATAAAAGTTCATTTGACTTTTTACAAGGTCTTCATTGTCTAACTTTCCCTCAAGCACGGCGGCTATTTCTTGATATAAACAACGTCTTTGCGCGTGACGGAAAACATATAAATCTGCGTCGCCGTATTCCTTAATAATTTCTTCGGGGTGAATTGCTAATTGGTGTGTTCCATCATGCCATATAATATAATTATAGTCAATGTTTAAAGCCTGAGGAATGCAAAGTATCTTTTCAGCCTTAGCGTTGCGTCTGTGCCTTAAAGGGTCAATCATACTAAATTGATGGTTCTGGACTTGATTCCAAACATTTAAGTCATGGTTAACTTCATCGACAAAAGCAAGGTAAGTACAATTATCAAAGGTCGTCTCAGGGTCAACCAGTACGTCTTTGTTTCCAGTAATTGATGTAATAATTAGGTAGTTCATAGGGCAAATATAAACTTTATTATTTTATAAATTAAATATTATTTTTAACAAAATTATTTCTATATTTGTGGCGCAAGTTGATGTAAATGGAAACATTTGAGCAATCAGATATAGGTTTGAATCCTGTCCTTGCACAATTAAAAAAAAAGTAAAAATGTAAAGGAAAATTATTATATTTACATATTCTTTTGAACGGAGTGCAGCCCTTCAAAGGAAATGGAACAAATCCTACATTGTTTCAACCTTGCCCCAGCGACTGCACTTGTTGGGGCATTTTTTATTTTACAAAAAATGTCAGAATTTTTTAAAAGAGATGAATTAAAATATAAAGGTAGAGCCAGACAAATCAATAGCTTTTTAGGATTAATAAGAAGAAGAAATATAACTCCAACAGATATTGATGGAATTATAGATTATAATGGCAAAGCATTTGTAATTTTAGAAGGGAAACATAGTGATGCTGAACTCCCAAAAGGACAAAGAATGGCACTTGAAAATTTAGCTAATGCTATTTTGGATGGAAATAAAAGAGTTGTTGTAATTGTTTTTAGGCATCATATACACGACGTTAATGAAGACATAATAGTATCTAAACAACCTGTATCGGAACTTTACTATCAAAAAAAATGGTGTAAAACAACCGTACAAAAAAATGTTTTAGAGGTTATTGAAATGTTTGAAAATCATTGTGATAATAATAATTTTAAAATATAGTAATATGAACAAGCTAAACAACAAAATCAAAGATAATTTTACCATTATCCCGAATGACATTATACGAAATAAAAGCCTGAGCGACCGCGCTCGTTTTATATTTTGTTACATGGCTTCGATGCCTGATGACTGGAAATTTTATCAAGGCGTAATGGCAAAGGAACTGGGGTACACGAAGGACACCCTAAGGAAATACATTGAAGAACTTTTAGAAACAGGCTATTTGGATAGGGAACAAAGAAGGGAGGTTGGAAAATTTGATAGCTATGATTATACCTTAAATTTTTCACCGTGTACTAAAAATACCGACACGGTAAAATACCGCGACGGTAAAAATCCGACACGGGAAAAGTCGTCACTAACAAATACTAACTTAGAACAAAGAAAGACTATTATAAATATAAACTTAGACAAAGAGTTTGAAAACGAGTTTTCCCACTTTGAAAAAATTACTATTGAAGATTCTCAAAGTAGCAAAGTAAATCCATTTACCTTAGTTTCCCTTGTTGAAAAAGAAAAAGAAAAAAACACGCGGAAAAAAGAAAAAGAAAAAGCCGACACCGAGCCCAAACCCGAGCGCAAGCCAAACCCGACATACGAAGCCTTCACCGTGTTCTGCCAAACCTTCGAACAGTTATCTGGCGCTGCTTATCCAACTGACCAAAAGGGACATTATATTATGAGCCCCAAAGATGCTGGAGGAATGGTTTACCTTTTGCGTTGGATTGAAAAAGTTGACAGGAATAACGATACGAATGAGGCATTAAAAGTATTTTTACAAGCGGCTTGGTCATTGCCTGATAAATGGTTAAAAGCAAATTTCACCCCAGCCATTTTATACGGACAGGCGGGGAAAATATACACGGCTTACCAAACTTCTTCACCAGCTGCAAAGAAAAAAGCGTACGACGATGAAGTTGATAGGGTATTGGCTGAGGCAATGAAAAAATATCAAACACAATAAAAACCAACCTATATGAATTTGCCAGCCATTGCAATGACAATCGAGGAAAAGATACAAGATATTCAACTTGTTATCGACAATCGAGAAAAAAGATTATTTAAAACGGGTATCGTTGAAAGCCTACCCAAAATAAACCAAGTTGTTAAACAGATACTTCCCCTTTACGGAATTGATGCAAGTCCAGAACATTTGGTTGAGGTGACCCAGTTTATAACCACATACAAATTGATTGCCGTTGATGAAATAAAACTTGCATTCGAAAAGTTTGCACGGCAAGAATTGAATATTGATGAACATAAGTTATACGGCAAAGTTGATTTGGCTGCTATTGGAAGGATTTTAACTGCTTATATAACATGGAGGCAAAAGGTTTATTTTACCGTGGATATGGAAGACGAAAAGAAACGCGGCAAAATGGAAGAAGAACAAAGGCAAATTGAGGCAAAGCGCAAGTTTTACGCAGAATTTCCCGAAATGTTAAGCGGCTTTAAAGGTGAATCATACGAAGACGTGCCAGTATATTGGTACGACGCCGCGATGGAGGCTGGATTAATTGGTTACGCCGAAGGGGAAAAACGAGCCATTTGGGAAGAGGCTCAGGACATTGCAAGTAAACAAAAGATACAAGCAGATACTTACATTGATTTTAAAACCCAGTTACACAGGGCGGCGGAAGAAAGTAAGAAAAGGGCGGTTATCATTGCGCAAAAGTTGGCGGTCTGGAGAATTGTTCTGAATAAGAGATAATTTTCATGCAATCTGGTTTTCATGGTGGGAGATAAATTATTTCCCACTTTTTTTTAAAATAATGTTGTAAATATTTTTTTATTAGAATATTTATTTATAAATTTACATATTAATTAAAACAAAAAACAACCAATCATGACAAATTTTGCAGATTTTTTAAACACATTAGGTTCTTCAGACATGAGAAGCCTTAACATTATTCTTCAGACTTATAACAATGATTACGAAATTAAGTCTAATGGTATTGAAGATATAGGATTCAATACAAATTCTGGATATGTATGGCTTTTACTTAATAACGGAATAACTATTGTAAGTTGTTTTGGTCAAAGCGCAGAATTTTTAGTTACAGAATTTTCTGGTAAAGAAACATTTTATGACAATTATTACGAGGCTATTAATCATTCAACATCATTAGAAGTTTAACCTTAACGGGGTGCAGCATCCGAGCCAACTGCATTTTAAAAAACAACCAATCATGAGTATTGCAAAATTTACCGTCAAGTGTTGCCTTGACAAAAAACTTGGTCACTTTGTCCACGTCCTTTTTTCCAGCGGCTTTGGTCTTTACGGACAAACAAAGCCTCATAGCCCAGACGATAACATTGAGGTACACGGCTGGACATTTGAGCCGCATGACCTTGACCTTCAATTATACCCAAACATTAACAGATTCAACCTTATGCCCCTTGTGGATGAGAATGAATTGGACTGGGTAATCATAAAGAATTAATTAACATTTTTAAAAACAACCAAAATGAATTTTTTAACAGGAAAGATTGACACTTTACCAAACACACTTACAGACAACGCCTTAACAAGGTATTATGAATTAAGGATTAAATACCTTGAGAGCGAAAAAGAAAGGCTATCAAACGAGGCACGGGCTGATTACCTGATTACTTTAGACTTTTGGATTTACGCACAACGAATGATTGAAAGTTATGTAATATTTCATAAGGAATCACCTCATGAATACTATTATGATGTACTTAAAACAATATTGAAAAATTTAGAATCGCACAATGAAAATGCTTTTGATACCTCGATAAATCGATTAAGGCTTGAGGTTGTCACCAGATGTAACGAAGCTATTGTTAAATGCGAACAAATTACAGCAGCAAGATGAAAATACAAGAATTTGCGTTAAACGCATCAATAACCGTTTGCCCTTCCCACATTGTTGAGCCTGACCACCTGAAAATATGGTGGAGAAAGCGCGGGGTTGGTGAACTTGAAAAATACTTTGTATCTGGAAAATCAATTTACTATAACGAGGAAATAGACTGGAAAAAAATAAGTAACCATAAAAAACAAATGTGGTACGATTCTCAAAACTTTCAAATAAATATGGGTAATGAATATTCTAAAAGGCAAGGTTAAATACACGGCGGGCAAAGTTTTTGAAGGTCAATATGGCGCTTCAATCAACGCCGCAATCACATTGGAAAACGGTACAGATATTCGCGTGTACGGGAAACCGGATGATGAAAAATTGAAGGCTTTACAAAAAGACGACGTCGTAACCATTATACACGACGGCAAAAGCTACAAGGTGGCTTTTGACATGGTTACGGCAAACGAATTACCCGAAAAGGTACAAACACCCACGGAAGGAAATAACGTGCAACAGGCGGCAAATGTAGCCCCTAAAACGAACGGGAAATTAACTGCTGAAGAAATAAGCGAAAAGGCTACTTTTATGACGGGCATTTACGCCGACATATTTCACCAATTGCAAGCATCAGGTTTAGAACCAGCGCAAGCGCAACCAGCAGCAGCCACTATATTTATTCAAATAGGAAAATATTTTTAATTTCATATTGGTATGTTTACCCCAGCCTGTAAAATGGCTGGGGATTTACCGATACAAAAACAAAAATCATGACAGAATATGAACTTATAAAGTTGGGTTTTAAAAAAGTATATTTAGATGAAAACGCTCAAGAAATTATAAAACCAGCCAATGATACTAATATTTATTTTTTTTATGAGTTAGAAATTGAAAATTTAATGAAATTTCAATCTAATGGGACTGATGAACTTGTAAATAATAATTGGTTTGTTGATTTTGGCTTTGATGGAGACTGGGCAGCACATGGTTTTGAAATTGATTCTTACGATGATGTAAAAAAAATAATTGATTTATTTACAAGTATAAAATTAAAATAGAATGCTATTACCAAAACCATATATATCAGTCAGCCAAATAAACCTTTGGTATTCTGACCGACAAAAGTACATAAACCGATACTTTTTAAACCTTCCTGAAGAACCATCTATTTACATGAACTTTGGCAAGCAGTTTGCCGAAGATACCGAAGCTTATATCAAAGACGGAATCATCATGGAAACCTTCCCAGATTTTTACATTGACAAGATACAAAGCTTCAAAGGTTGCGAGGCTGAGAAAGAAATAAGTCTATCAATTAATGACATTCAAGTTAAGGGTTTCATTGATGCTTGGGACGTTGAAAATAACAGGGTCATTGATTTTAAAACCTCTGGCAAGCCGTGGACAATGGACACGTTAAAAGATAGCCTTCAAATGAAAGTGTACGCTTTGGCAATGTTTGTCAACGGTGAATCAATCCCCGAAAGTCAAATCAACTGGTTGGGGACAAAAAGAACAAAAGAAGGCTTATCTTTCACGGGCGAAAGCCATGAAATTAGGCATACCTTTGAAATGGACGATTTATTAAAAGGCATTGTTTTAATTGAGCAGACTTGCAAAGAGATAAGCCAACATTATAAAAGTTTTTTAACAACTTAAAAACAAAGAAAAATGCTTACAGAACGAGAAAGAACAAAATTAATTAGAAACGCCGCCACCATCTTTGTAGCCGCTGGGGGTATCTTAACTTTGGCTTATGCCATTTACTTTATTGTTGACCTTGTAAAAAAATGGTACTGATGAAATATGAAATCAAATGGAAAAGCGGAAGAATTATTACCGACGCGGAAAGTATTGAGGATGCGATAAAAAAGTTTAAAGAACTGGGTATTGAGGTTGAAGATAAAGAAATAAGTATTGCATCATTTGGTTGATTTTGTCCCGTATCTTATTGGTACGGGATTTTTTTTTCATTTATTTTTGTAAATATTTTTTTATTCAAATAATTATAATTAAATTTACATATTGAAAAAAACAAAAACAACCAATCATGACAACTTTACAGCAATTACAATTTGATTTTAACAATACTCAATTAAGAATTGAAGAACTTACAGTATTGAAATTAACTACTGTTAGTTATTTCCAAGCGAATTTAATTAAAAATATAAAAGAATTAGAAAATAAATTAGCAGAAATATCAATAAAATTAACAGCCGAAAGATATGCTACACAGTATTAAGATTACAATTCAGCATAAGAATTTTGAGTGGGTAAAATGTGCCCACTCATTCGAGCACGGAATTACTATTGCTCAAAATTTACAAGAAAAATTTGGGCTGATTGGAAGAACATATATTTTTTCATCATGTGGAAAAAAAACATGGATTAGATAATTTTATCACTTTTTAAAAACAATCAAAATGACAAAGAACATTTATTCAGTAATGTACACAGGCAACGCCAAAAGGTATCAAGATTTAAACGAAGAAGTTGTAGCCTACTCTAAGCGTCATGCAGTTGAAATAGTTTATTCAAAAATGCGAAATGAAGATTATTTCCCTGATGATGAGTTTACATGGGGTGGACTTATCCGAGACTGCGACGGCAATGTGATTGCAGACTTCAACGACGAAACGATTGAATATGATGGCGGTTATTTCTTTGCTGAACCAGTAATGCAATAATCATGAAAGAGCCAATAATAGAAACATACGTTCCACAAAATACGCGGCTGCCGTATCAGGTAGCCGCTGGCATCGGCATTGCCTTTATTGTTGGGTTGATTTATTCCCCAATAAATACGAATTACAATTACACCTCTTTTGTACCCATTATTCAAAGGGACACGGTTTACGTTCACAAAATTACATCACTTACTATTCAAGGTAAGGACGAAAAAAAGGAAGTTGATGAAAGCGCCTACGGGTCAAGGTCATACGGTTACGAAGTTAGAAAGTTATCGGGGTTACAACTTAGGCAAACATTGGAAGGACGCGGCTTTCGTAATCTTGCAAAAGTTGACCGCTCAAAATTGCGTAGAATATACCTTGCATATTGCTACGAATCAATGTTAATGAACGTACACGTTTTAACAGATTTTCCTGTTAGCATGATTTATTCCTTTTTCATCATCGAGGCAACCAGTCAAGGGGTTGAAACAGAACTTTGGCGCAAACACGCAAACGCTGGAGGAGTTAAGGCTTTGAAAGGAAAACAATCGGTAACCTACAAAACACGCGAGGTCATCAGGGGAAAAGATAAGTATATTAAGGCTAAATTTATGAGCGCGGAAACCACTGAAGAAGGGATGAACCTTTGGGCTGGTGTTTTGAACTCTGGAAGGTACGCGGCTTGTAAAAAGGCAAATTATAAAATAAAAGGGATTAAGTTGTACGAATCTATTTGTAAATGCGTTTACAAATCGGGTTATCACACCGACAGGGATTACAAGTTCCGTGCCTCATTGATGGCTGAATACTGGCAAATCAAACGGGATAACTTCCCTTTGAAGAAAGAATACAATGTTTTTTAAATTATTTTTAATTTATTTGTGTAAATATTTTTTTGTTTAAATATTTATTTTTATATTTACATATCGAAACAAACAAACGATATTTCACCACTTAAAAAACAACAAAAATGATAGCTTCAGAATTTACATCAATCGCAACTTCAAGATTAAACGATTTAACAACTAATGACCTAATAACTGAATTAAGAAAATTAGTAAATGATTTTACCTCAGATTCAAATATGGTTCAGGATATAGTATTAGATATTTTAATGGAGCGTTTACCAGAATTGGAATTTATAGAATTATGTAATAGTTTATAATCACCATACAGGGCAGTCCCTCAGCTGCCCTACTTTTTTCACCACTAAAAAACAAAACAAATGGAAAAGAATTTCACTAACACTCAGTTCAAATGGACTTTTGAAAGCATCAGCGACAACATCCCTACAATCATGCTTTTGACAATAGTATTAACCTATGGGATTAATGCTTATTTGACCGCTATCTTTTTACCGATTAATTTCTGGATTGCAATCATTGCCTCAACTATTTTACAACTTGGACGATTTGCAGTCGTTTTCATGGACTTTCTTAACCCTACTAAAGGAAGAAGCCCTTATCCACCTAAAATAGCATTAGGCGCGACGATAATAGCCTTAATCGAAGTTTTCTTCGGGTTAATGGAAAAGTATTCTG
>Ga0181359_1000160_pt1 | contig 13670 bp, 16 predicted proteins | sample Fa13VDMM15SD_FD_141229 | JGI IMG/M metagenome (GOLD analysis project Ga0181359, IMG submission 141229) | Freshwater viral communities from Lake Michigan, USA - Fa13.VD.MM15.S.D | ecosystem: Environmental > Aquatic > Freshwater > Lake | place: USA: Michigan | collected 2013-09-24 | reverse complement strand
AGATACCTAGGGTTATTGCCCACATTAATTTATCTTTCATTATTTATCCTTTCTTAGTGGAATTGTGATTAGCCAGACTATTGTTACTGCTAATACTGCAATACCAACAATGTCTCTTGCTGATCCTGTCAAAGTTAGCCATGCGATAAAGAAGCCAAGGAGGGTGAATGCTTGTGCAATTAATTCCATTCCTGCATCTTTAAACCATTTAATTAAACCTTTTAGTACTTTGCCTACTAGGTTTGTGGCCTTATTGATTATTTTCATTTGTTCCTCCTTATCATTGCCCCTGCAATTTGTGATACGATGATCACTGGTACAACTACTTCTTGAGCTTTTTCTCTCTGATCATCTGTCATATCCATACCTAATTCAGAGAAATTAGATAGGAGTTCTGTAACATCCACTTCAAATACCGCTCCAAGTGGGTCTGCTAAAAATGCTTCTGTTTGTACTTCTGTTGTTGCATCTGCTAATGTAAATGGCATTGGGGTATCTCCCGCATCCCCTGATCTTTCTGCAAACTCAACAAAGGCTGCTGCTACCGCAGGATTAGATTTCATCTGCTCGGCAATCTGTGCAACTTCTGAAGGCTTGATACCAAGATCCCTGGCAACCTCTTGCTTTGCTTCTGAAGCCAGGGCTCTAAGCGTTTGGCTAACTGCCGTTACTTGTTCAGGGGAAAGAACAACCAACTTATTATCTCTGCTTGTAAGGTTAGCAATAACTCCAGACAAATCTTCTGATGTTCCAGTTCCTTTTTCAGGAACCAACGCTGCTAAAACCTCATCTTTTATTACTACATCTGGTGTCTTCCAAGGGTTCTCTGCTGGCCTTGGTCCAGGTTCTGGCTTAGGTTCTGGCTTAGGTTCTGGCTTAGGTTCTGGAGTTGGCTCTACAGGAGGCTCTGGAGTGGGCTCTGGCTTTGGTTCAGGGCTTGGGGCAGGTGTTGGCTTGGGCTCTTCTGGCTTAGGCTTGTCTGTCGGTTCTGGCTTAGGTTCTTCTGGCTTAGGCTTGTCTGTCGGTTCTGGTTTAGGCTCTTCTGTTGGCTTAGGTTCTGGTTTGTCTGTTGGTGGATCAGATGGCTTAGGCTTTTCTGGTTCAACGGTTGGCTTTGGTTCTGGAGAAGGCTCTGGCTTAGGTTGATTGGCTGCAGCATTGGCTGCTGCTTGAGCCATAGCAGCATTAAGTTCCCTTTGAGACTGCTCATCATAATAACGCCATGCATCATCAATTGCACTATTAACATTATTAATTGCTTGATCGTATGCATTTATAGCATTATTTTTATTTTGCAATGCTGTTACAACATTTAAACTTGCATTCTCGGCCTCAGTTGTTTTATTAGTTAAGGTTTGATTGTAACCATTTAATATTGAAACCTCTTGATTATAAATACTTAGTTTATTATCATATACAGCCTGTGCTGAGGCAACCGCATCACTTAATTCTTGACTTGGAGCACTTCCTATAATAGTTTTTATAATTACATTATCAATAACGTACCAGTCATCATTTGCCCAAAAATATATCTCATGAATTTGTTTACCAGGAAGGGCATCTAAAACCTCTTGATGAACATATCCTGGATAATTTGAATTAACATTCTCTTGAATTGTAAAGTTATATGTTGTTCCATCTGTATGCCTGACCATAGCAGTGGCATCTCCATTTTTTGCATAAACGGAAAATTTAACCTGAGTAACTGCTCCCTCACTCCAATTGGCAACACGAAAAGCAAGTGTTTGACTTGGTAATTTAAGATGTAGTGCTGGTGGGTTTGTATAATCATTACTTGGAACCTGGTCGCTTCCATAAAAATATCCACCATTATTTGTTGAAGTTATTGCAACCTCAGTGCCCACAGAGTTTCCATTTGAGTCTATTGATCCAACTATAAATATACTAAGAGCACCTGCTGGCCAATTTTGTCTGCCATTGTTTATACTATTATTATTAAAATCTTCTGTTGTGATATCAGTTATTGAGCCAGATTGGGTTGAAAGGTTTATGTTGGCCACATCAAGAGCATCCTGTGCATTATTTTTATTAGTTAGGGCAGTTGCAACTACTGCTGTTTGTCCATCTACGGCTGTTTGGGCTGATGCTTTTTGTTCCCCTGCCGTGGCTTTTAAGACAAGGGAGTTGTCGTATGAGGCAGAGGATTGTGTCTGGGTTTCTTTTGCAGATACCGCAAGGGCGTATTTATCTTCTGCCTCTTCAATTAGGGATATAAATTTATCTTTGTAACCAAGGTCATCAATGCTACTGTTAAGATCTTGTATTTCTTGGGCTGCTACTGTGAGTGGATCATCAGAGTGTGCACCTTCTGGGGAGATAATAAGCCAGCCAAATGCTAATAATGTGGCTGCTGCTATGCGTAATAATTTTTTCAAGTGGTGACTCTCCTCATGCCTATTATATCAAATTATTCAGTTAGACATAAGAATATAACAAAAAAGGGAGCCAAATTAATGGCTCCCCTAATTGTTGGACTAATTACTTGACGTAAGTAACCTTAGCCTTTGGATTCTTTGCATTCCACTTCTTTGCAAGTGCATTGAAAGCATCCTTAATTGACTTAAGTGCTACAGCATTATCTGCTGTTAGCTTAGCAATAGTTGCATCTGAAGCAGTCTTTGCATCAGCAAGTGCCTTAGCAGAAGCAGCCTTTTCAGCAGCTAGCGCAGTTGCAGAAGCAGCTTTTTCTGCTGCAAGAGCAGCATCTGAAGCAGCCTTAGCAGCAACAGCATCTGAAGCAGCCTTTACGACTGCAGCATCTGAGATTGCCTTAGCAGCAAGTGCTGCATCCTTAGCAGCAGTTTGTGCTGCAAGTTCTGAAACTAGGTCACGAACTGTGATTTCTGCAAACGGTGCAAGTGCACGAGCAGGTAGACCAACTACATCAGCAGTTGTTGCATCTCCAGCAGTTGTTGGGCTGAATGTGATTAGTGAGCGTGTTCCAGTTGCTGGAAGTGTTGCAACAAACTTTGCAACTCCAAAATCTGAAAGTGTAGCACCAGTTGTTACTGTTGCTGTATCCATAACTGCTGTTGAAGCAAACACTGTTGCAGTGATTGACTTAGCAGATACCTTGTTACCAAATGTATCTGTTGCAGTTACTGAGATGTCTTGCTTTGTACCAGCAGCACCAGCAGCAGGAGCAGATACTGTAAGAGTATTAATCTTGCCAGCAGTTCCCTGTACGTAGTATGTAAGTTGTGTTCCACCGTTGGTGATTACAACTGTACCAATTGCTGTTGTCTTTGTGTAGACATAAAATGTTGCTGTTGTTCCTGTACCAGTTGCAATTGTCAAAGATGATGATCCTGATGTTGCTCCTACTGGTGCAGCAGTTGTGTGTAGTGCAGACACGATTGTTGCATTTGTTGCTACGACTGAAACGCTTGTTCCAACATCAACTGTTGCAATAAACTTTAGTGCGTCAGCAGCATCAACTGAGTTATCTGCAGGGACTGGCAATGATGCAGGCGTTGCGATTGCTGAGTTTGTAGTATTTGCTACAGTGTCAAGCGATACAGCGACTGTCATTACAGCAGCGTTTGCAGGCGTTGCTACGATTGTGCCCAAAGTCATGGCTGCAACCATGGCTAGTGCGATTTTCTTGAATGAATTCATTCGATATTCTCCTTGTTTATAGTGTTTTTAATCCATCCAAATAGTCTTTTATTTCATCTATTTGGCTAGGTTTATAGTGTATCACATTCCGACTTTCCATGTCAAACTGCTCTTCTGGAGTCTTCGGTCTGTCTTTAAAGGTATGAACCTCTACTTCAGTGTCTATATTTTTTGAGGTATGTGATATTGCCCCAAATATTGCTCCACACACAGCATCTGCCAAGTCCTTTGACTTCTTTCGTGGGTGGTCAACTCTATCATTTTTCATAATCTTTAACTGTGTTAGTTCATCAAATAATAAATCAATTGCAGGCATAGCAAGTCTTTCCTCATAAACAAGCATAGCCATATCCTCGTAGTGCTTCTTGGCAACAGAAACAGTATCAGTCTTCATTCCAACCTGCTTTAATTCATTTTGAATATCAAAGGATTGCCAACGGTCAAATGAAACCATGCCAATATCAAACCCTATCCTTCTAAGGTTCTGAATCCATTGCTTAACTTCTGAAAGATTAACTGGCCCTTCTACCTTTGGTTCCCACCACGCTACTGCATCTACTATTACAATTGGTGCTACCTGTTCGTAGTTATTAATTACTTGTATGTTTACCCATTTTTCTACATGTGCAATAGCAACTGCACACTTGTCGTGCTTCTGAGCAAGGTCAGCATGCACATAATATTTCTTAGTTGGATCTGGTTTAAATGATTCGTCAAACCTTCTAAAGTTATCCACAGGGTTTCTAAGTGTCATACATGCTCTTACTTTTTCCTGTTGCTTAAAGAATGCATCAGAAGCAAATGTTGGTACGCATGCAAAGCGCATCATTGCATCTCCAAGGTCAGTAATAAAAGCAATCTTAAAATCATCAATCTGTCTTGTTGGGTTTACTTCCCATGTAGGTCTTTTTAGTGCAAATACTCCAGGGTATTTGTATGAGATGATGTGGTCTTCATCCCAGGAAATTTCAAACTTATTGTTTGGGTCTGTGTCAGGTAGCAAGGGGTTAATAATAAACTCGTGGGTTCTTTCAACTACCTCTTTCTCAGCAACGACTGCGTCGTACTTCTCTGAGATATAGTCTCCTGGGTATCTTGGGAATGAAAGCAAAACAACTTTGCCAAGGTCTGGGAAGCGAGAGTCAACTGATCCACGGAAAGCCTTGTAAATATTTTCAGCAGTCTTTCCTTGTTCATTGCCTGTCCCAACTTCAGATGCAAAACCAGAGATCTCATCAAGCACTGCAAGAAGAAGGTTTAGTCCCTCATGTGATTCTCTTTCTGAGTGACCAGAGTAAACAGTTATAGACTTATCAAACTCAACTGAGTCTGCTTTTGCATAGTACTTTCCAGCAAACCATGGGGATCTTTCAATCTTTGATTTAAAACCTTTAAAGAAAACATTCTTAGCCTGCTGAGCGTTAATAGCAACGTTAATTAAATCAATAGCATCTCCTGCTGGCTTACCAAAATACTTTGCTGGGTCTTTTAGGCACAATAGTTTATATACTATATATGCACATGCTACGGTTGATACGAAGTCTTTGCCAGATCCCTTGCCAAGTTGCAGGATAATTTCATTCTTTGTATATTTTTCAAAGTATCTTGTTCCTTCTTCTTCTCCCATAATATCAACGAGATCTTCTTTGCGATAGATCTGGCTCATTGCCTCTACGATATCGTACTGTATCTCAGATAGTCCAGGCTGGCCCAGATAGGATTCACCCTCAACAAATGTTTTGGCGTCTACTGGTGTTTCCTGAAAATGGTTATCCTTAAGTACTTCAAGAAACTCATTGAACATCGTGGACAACTGTAATCACCTCGTTGTCTTTTGCAAATGAAGATAGTCTACGCATAATCTCATCACGAATTTGTGGGTATTCTGATGCAATGTCTTTTAATATTAAAACAAGAACTTCTTGACGTCTCTCAATCTCCATCATTTCTTCTGCAAGTTCTTTGTTCTCAAGCAGACCAGCCTTTTGTAGCATGTCAATACGCTTAGACTCAATATCCATGACAAGTTTAATTGCAGCAGTCTTTGCGCTAAGATTGTTTGTCATTGATGCTTCATCAATAACTTCATATGTGCGAGAAACTAACTTACTGTAGTGTGTATCAGCAGCAGCAAGTGCTTCTTTAGCACGAGCACGAATAGCATCATTAGCAGATGCCATAACTTTCCACTCATTGATAAGAGTTACGACTCTTTGTCTTGGTATTGAAAGTTGCTTAGAGATTACGGTTGGGTCATTACCTTTTAGGTATTCTTCTACTACTTGATTTACTTGATCAAGGTGCTTGACTAGATCATCTTCAGTTGACATATTTTCCCTCTAGTCTATTTATTTCATCCTTGATGTAAAAGATTGCTTTCTCAAGATCCTGTATGGTCTTTGCTTCATCTTTAAGTCCTGCTCTCCACAGATACTTAAAGGCATTACCAATGTTAAAATTACGATGGCGAGTTATCTCAATGCACTCAATACCAGATGGGTCTGAGGTGTAATGCAAAGGATTGTTAACTTGGTCAACTGTTATGTTTAAGTTATTACTCATCGTCTGTCTCCCAATCAAATGCTTCTGGAATTCCTTTTAATGCAGCAAATGCAAAAGCAAAACCAACAGTGCCTGCTACAGCAAGTGCTACTAACGCTTTTTCAACTTTATTCATCGTTTCGACCTCCTTAATCCAAACTTAGCAAGGTATACGTAAATAGTCTCTAGACTAACTCCGCACTCCTTTGCAATCTCTTCTGGAGTCTTCTTGTCCATAAGATATCTCTTACGCATAAAGACTTCTGATGTATATAGTTTAGCAGCCATAGTGCTATTTGTCAACTCCAATTGCTTTCCCCCAGTTTTTTAGAGCCCAGTGCCCAATACCACAAGCATCTGCGACATCGTTATCAGTAATAGTTCTATCATAGATAGTGTTAATAAATTTTATAGTTCTTTCTTTGCGAAGGTTTCTTTCATAAGTCTTGTACCAAGAAACAGATTTTCCAGGATGCTGTGCACGAATAAAAAGTTGCTCGTCCTTTGATATTTTTTTATTTCCTATGTAGTTTTGCCAAGTAATAGGAGAAACAGTACCTATTACTTTAGTTCCAGTCTGACCAGCAGCACCAAGAATTGCTCCTTGAACCAGGGCAAGGTCTGCAGCAGTCTTTGGGCTATTCATAAATACTGTGTGCTCAATAATGATTGCTTCAAACCCACCATATATATCAAAAAATCCTTTTACTTTTTTACCTGCATCCATAACTTTTTCATAGGTGTTGTTTCCTTCAAAATTAATCTTGCCAACTGACCCAAGATCTTCTCCAGCAAATAAAGAAAACGCAAGACTGTTAGTACTAGCGTCAATAGCGCAAATTGTATGTGGCTTTACTTCTAGGCCCCACTTATTTTTTACCATTTGTTTTTCCTTTTATTTCTTTAATTGCCCGACTTACTGCGTCTGGATTTACTGCACAAGAAGAACATATAGCGTCGTCATTGTATATCGATAGAGGGGTCGAGCAAGACTTGCAGAGCCTTGTCTTCCCTCTTCTTTTTTGTCTTTTTGAATGTAAATATCTTTCAGCAATTTTTTCTTTTGTTGCTAGATCTCTACAATCTCCAGAACAGTATATTTGATAAGATACTGACTGATCAAAATTTTTATCGCAAAACTTACAATTCTTCACCGAGAATCTCCAAGGGCGCTATTTTTAGTACGCCTGGACCTGCAGACTCACATGCTTTTTTAATTGGGCATGACTTGCATATCTTGGAGTTTGATCTATAGTTTTTGTTTGGCAGGGTTTTATCTTCCCATGTCTTGCGAACTAATCTCATCCAATCAAATGCCTGGTCTACCCACCGACGGTAATGATCGTTTACATCTACAGGGATCAAAAGGAGTTCATGATTATTTTTATTTTCATAAATCATAACACCAGTTGGTCTCTTTAAGATCTTCATATAGATAAGTAACTGCATTAGGTGACCATTCTTGGCCTTGCCTGATGCCTTTCTATATTCGAACCCTTCGTTCATCATTGTTTTAATTTCACCAATGAGTTCTTCGCCTTGCCAATTAAACATGACATCCCCATACCCAAAGATAGGAGGATCTTCATTTATAATCTTAAACTCTGTTGTTGCTTCATTATTTTCATCACGGAAAACCTTAACAATGCCAGCGTTAAGCATTGCGTTTTGAATTCGTGCATGTGATAGCGTTCCTGCAGTCATATTTGCAGCAGCGTATGCGTCTGCATTATCTTCAAACATTTGACCATTAAAAGCAAGATACCAATATCTAGCACACTCTCCGTGCCCGTATGCGATTGTCGATGGAGCAAAAGTCTTTTTTGTTGTGTGCTTATCTACACGAGTAATCGTATATCCTTCTTTAATCTTTGCCTCAAGTCCCGCTATATCCATGCGGTGAATTGGTTTTTCTTCTGGCTTTATCATTACAGTGTGCAGTAAATTCTTCGTCATCATTTCTCGTTTCTATTAGTATAATTATAGCAGACTAGCGGGTTATGTACTTTAGTGCAGACACCAAGTTATTTAACGACTCTGCTGCCGTATAATAAAGATTCTTCTTTCCACGATCTGACTTATCAACATTGGCCATCCAGGTTGCCTTAAAGGCCATCTTTGCTGCAATTGCCTGAAGCCTTACAATCTCTATGTGAGCCACATTCAAAGGAATATCTGGCTTTATAATAATCTTAGCAATAAAGGTCAAGGCAGTTGTTAATTCCTCATCCTGCATATAGTCTGCAATCTCTGCCAAACCATTAACCATCTCTATCGTTGTTTGTTGTTGTTCCATTATTCCTCCACTAGATCTTCTAATATGCTCATCTCAATTATAGCAAGTCTTACTTTAGAGTTACCCTCGCCCAGTACGACAACAATGGCTGGGTCTTTACCATTCTTCATAGCATCAGTTGTCGCCTTTGCCCAAACCTCTTTGTTTAAAGTAAAGGACTTTCCCACCTCTTTAAAGTCTACAACAAAGTTTTTCCAGGAAGCATCTCCCTTTTGAGTGTTGCGTCCAGAGTTCTTGTGCTGCTTGGCACCTATTCTTTTGGACTCACTCTTCTCTGTCATTGCCCTTGTATTTCTGCTTACCAAACTTAACTGTACTAAGATGCTTATTTGGACACATCCATGTTGCTGTTTTTGTTTCTGGGTATAGCCTTAAAGATCTAACATCACTTTTACATTCATGACAAATAAACTTTCCATTGTAAACAGTAAAGTTAGCCATTTAGTTTTGCCTTGATTGATTCTTGCAAGTCAAGATCCTCTCTTACACGATTAACAAATGCCTCTTTACCCTGGACTTTTGAGCCGTCTGGAAGGATGTACCAAGCACCTGTGCGTTCTACAATGCCGTTTAGTTCAGCAGTAGTAACAAGATCGCCGATGGTGTCAAGACCAATATCATCACCTCTAAAATAAAAATCATACTCGCCAGATTGAAACCCTGGGGAGGTTTTTGAGAACTGGAGTTCCCACTTAATCGTTCTACCAATTTTTTCTTCAATTAATTTATCTCCTACCTTGATTTTGCCCTTAATTGCTTGATTGTCTGACTCTGAAGAAAAGAGTTTAACAATACATGAGGAATAAAACTTAGTAGCCTGACCACCAGAAGGCTGCTGGCTAGTATACATAGCATTGATATTGTTACGAGACTGAGAAATAAGAACAAGCAGAGTTGGCTTAACTTTATTGTTTGCATAGTTAAGCATTTTCCATGCGTTACTAAAGTCACGGGATTCTGCTCCAATCTGCTTTGTGTTTTCCAAAGCCTTCATTTCATCTGTGTCCTTCTCAAAATAAATTGCAGGAAGCATTGATGTAATAGAGTCTACCACAATTAAATCAACTCCAGCGTTCATTAGTCCAACGCCTACATCTACCATATCACTAATAGTTCTTGCTTGTGAGTAAATTAGTTTTTCTGGATCTACCCCCAAAGTTCTAGCCCATTCTTCTGAGTATGACATTTCTGAATCAATCCAGGCACACAACTTTCCTTCTGCTTGTGCTAGAGCAATCATCTGAAGGCACATAGAAGACTTTGCAGAAGACTTTGATCCCCAGATAAGAACCTGTCTTCCATAAGGAAGACCTCCTCCTAGGGCACGGTTCAATCCAAAACTTGGTGTTGCTTGGTATTCATAATTAATACCAACCCCACTTCCAAGTCTTTTCCTTAACTTAGGATCAAGTTGTGCTAACGCTTCTTCTATACTAACTGACATGTACATCCTCCAATGTTACTGTTCCGTCTTTTGTCTTTCCAAAATCAAACTTATAAGATTTTCCTTCTTCAATGTGCATATATGCTTTTGCAAAAGATGTAGGGAAAACTGTAATAGAATGCAAGTCTCTGCTTGTGTCTGCAAGTGTAAGAGATGCCATCTTCTTTCCAGTCTTTGTAATCCTTGGCTTAAAAGAAACTACAAACATTTCATCATCCTTGTATGGCAACTGCTTATAACTTAAGAACTTTACAAGTGCATGAGATGATTCTTTTATCTCATCTGAAGGTATGAAAGAAACAATCCTGTTATCATTACACAAGACCAGATAAGAACGACCTGTCTCAATAGTTGTATTTTCATCATCAAATATACCGACACTGCCAGTTTTGTCCAAAACTTCAACTCGTGACCATCCTGTTCCTCGCTTAATTGATTTTACCATACCCATAAAAATGTATGATCCCTTTTCCTCAAAGTCAACAATATCCTGAATGAAGGCATAGTAGTGAGAAGGGATAGTAATATTAAACTCTGGAAGGTTTAAGTATTCATATAGGTTCTCTTTAATCTCCTGATCATTTCTAGGATTATCATTAAATGTTGCAGCACCAATTACTCTTAGTGCCTGTAGTGCACGACTGTTTACTCCGTTGCCCTTGGTAAATGTAAACTCTTCAAGTTCTTTGTACGAATTAAATGGTCGTGCTGATATGTATCGTTCACCAATTTTGTCAGATATGAACTTGATAGCACTGAGTCCAAACCTAATGCCTTTACCCTCAATTTTAAAATCAATATCCGAATCGTTAATGTGAGGTAACTTAACGCTAATGCCCATTCTTTTTGCTTCAATAAGATATTCAGTTCTTGCATCTTTGTCCTTTTCATTCTTTAGCACTGAGTACATAAACTCAAGTGGGTAATAATACTTTAGCCATGCTGTCCAATATGATAGAGTTGAGTATGCTACTGCGTGAGACTTGTTAAATGAGTACCCTGCGTGAGCCTCAAAGTCATGCCATAGATCACGAGCAGCGTTGGGAGCAATAAACTTTGATGCACCTTCTACGAACTTCTCTTTAAACTGATCAAATTCTTTAGCATCCTTTTTCTTTCCAATGATCTTTCTAACTTTGTCTGCTTCCGACATGGACATACCGCCAAGGTGTACGCATGCTTGCATAACTTGTTCCTGGTAAAGAATACAGCCATAAGTGTCCTCCGTAAATTCCTTTAGTACTTGGTGTGTATAAGATATATTTTGACGACCATGTTTACGATCAACATAGTCTTTTCCAATAGTATTCATTGCACCTGGTCGAACTAGAGCATTTGATGCAGCAAGTTCATTGAGGTTCTTAACGCCCATCTTGACAAGAAGGTTTGTATACGGTGCTGCTTCACACTGAAACACTCCTTTTGTGTGTCCATCTGACAACATCTGATACACATTTGCATCATCCATCTTAATCTTAAGAAGATCTATCTTCTTTCCATCTCGCTCTTTAATTATGTCAATTGTGTTCTTAAGAACAGACAAAGTCTTAAGACCCAAAGCATCAATCTTAATTAAACCAATTCTTTCAGCCTCTTCCATGTCAACACCAACAACTGGAATTCTTTCATCAGAACCAGTAGAAGATCTTGTCTCAAGTGGTGCGTATCTAAAGATTGGTTCTTTTGCAGTTACAACACCAGCAGCATGGATTCCTGTACCACGAATACGACCACGAAGTTGTTCTCCGTAAACTTCTACCTCTGGATACTTCTCACGGAACTCATATGTTGATTTTGATGTACAGAAATCATCCCATGTATCTACGGTCTTTAAAACCTTATTGACATCTGATAGTGGAATGTTTAGTACTCGTGCTACGTCTCTAACAATTCCTTTGCCTGTAAACTCAAGAAAGGTAGCAATAGATGCAACATGTCGATACTGTCTAACAAGATAATCTTTTACTTCTTCACGACGAGTATCCTGAATATCGGTATCAATATCTGGAAAGTCGTTACGTTCTGGATTAATAAAACGGAAGAACAAAAGGTTATGCTCAATAGGATCAATGTCTGTAATCTTTAATGCGTAGCAAACAAGAGAGCCAGCAGATGAACCTCTGCCTGGTCCAACCATGATCTCTTCTTTCTTAGCCCAGTTAATCATGTTACTCACAACAAGGAAGTATGGAGCAAAATTTTTATCTTTAATAATCTGCAACTCTTCTTGAAGTCTGTCAAGATACTCTTGATTTTCTGACAAACCTCTCTCTACCAAACCTTCAAGAGCAGCCTTTGCAAGTTCCTTGTCAGGACTCTTGTACTGTACTGGTAGCAGGTTTAGACCTTCTTGAATGCCGTAGTCTCCCACTGTCTCTGCTAATAGGATTGTGTTTGAGTATATGTCAGGTCTATCAATACCCTGCAATTCCATCGCTGCTTTAATTTCTTCATATGAAAGCAGGTGAATGTCAAACTTATTAAATGTAATCTGACGGTCTTCGCCGTAAAGATAATCAAGGCGTTCCATAATGTTGCCCTTTTTCTTTGACTTTTCATATGTTGCATCTTTTACGAACTTACCGTGTGTGTTCATAAGCAACTTAAACTCTTGAACTTCTTTTTGTGATGGATCAACATGGTGGCAGTCTGGTGTAACAATAACCTTAATGCCAAACTCATCTGCAAGTTCTATAAGATACTTGTTGATGTGTGCTTCATTGTGAGGCATAACCTCAACATAGTAATCTTCTCCAAAGCGTTCCTTAAACCAAGATAGATACTTCTTGGCAAGTGCAAACTCTTCTTCTTCCAAGGCTTTAACTAAAACGCTACTTGGGCAAGCAGAAGAAACAATTATTCCTTCTTTGTATTTTTCTAATATTTCAAAATCAAATCTTGGCTTCTTAAAGAAACCATCCGTCCAAGATAGTTCACTAATCTTGTTAAGGTTTTCTAAACCAATTTGATTCTTGGCTAGAAGGATAATGTGGTTGTAGACAAGATCTTGTTGACCTTCTCTTTCAGACTTATCTCTTGTATCAGATATGTCTGCACACATGTATCCTTCTAGACCTAGAATTGGCTTAATGCCATTTGCTTTTGCAATACGGTGCAGTTCCCTATGCCCAGATAAAGTACCGTGGTCAGTGATGGCAATTGCTGGCATCCCCAACTCAACTGCACGGTTCACGTATTCTTCTGGAGTAGCAATCCCATCAAATAAACTAAAATGGGTATGGACATGTAAGCCTACGTAGTTCATATTACCAATCTGCGTTGGTAGATGAAGTTACAGATGGACCATCAAAGCCCAAATAGTATGCTTCTTGCTCGGCATAAGGAATCTTCTTAAGTGCTGACTCAAGAGGATAAGGTTCAACTGTTCCCCATGCAAATGGTTCCTTGTCTGGTGCTGCAGGAATTAGTGTGTAATTTGTTTCAGTTCCCTGACCATTACGCTTTAACTTCCACAGTACGTTTGAGATGCTTCCTGTTTCTAGTGCATACTCACGAATTGTATTAAATGATGACTGCTTGCTGATACCCATTGACCAGATTGCAACATATGGTGCTTCAATTCCATCGTCAACTAATACGTTGCAATAGAAGCGAAGACGACCACGCCAACCTGCTTTTGGATCCTTGCGGTGCATTTCTTCTGCCCAGTCACGGCCTTCTGATTCCATTGTGTCTACAGCCTTGCGCTTGTAGTCCTTTGGATTTACGTGTTCCTTAACAACAAGTGCT
>Ga0181359_1000155_pt1 | contig 13911 bp, 9 predicted proteins | sample Fa13VDMM15SD_FD_141229 | JGI IMG/M metagenome (GOLD analysis project Ga0181359, IMG submission 141229) | Freshwater viral communities from Lake Michigan, USA - Fa13.VD.MM15.S.D | ecosystem: Environmental > Aquatic > Freshwater > Lake | place: USA: Michigan | collected 2013-09-24 | reverse complement strand
GAATCATGGTATTTTTGAATCAGTAGACACTGCAAATCCCTCTGCACCAAAAATGGTTCTTTCATCTATTAATGGACCAACAAATACTACATCTGATTTAATAATTGGAGAAGAAATTTTAAGTCAAAATGGAAATACCATTGGCATTGTTGCTGAAAAATTAACTTCATCACAAATTGTTTTTATATATAAAAATGATAATACCTTTAAAGAAGGTGAATCAGTAATTTTTAGGGATTCCAATATTCAAGCAATAATTACTACTTTAGATTCACCAAGTTTTAATATTTCTTCAAATTATACATTTACAGTTGGACAAAAAGGATCTTTTTACGACTATGGATTTATTACTAAAAAACCAAATGCAGATACACCAAGTAAGAAAATAATTATTTATTTTTCAAATGGTTTTTATGATTCTGCTGATGATGGTGATATCACAACGGTAAATTCATATAGTACATTTGATTATAGTAGTGAGATTAAAACAATTAATGGAATAGCAAATTCTGATATAATTGATATTAGACCAAGGGTTTCCTCTTATACCGTTTCCGAAAATGCAAGATCTCCTCTTGAATTTTTGGGAAGAACTTTTAATGCATCCGGAAATTCTGCGGCAAATATTCTTGCATCTGATGAATCAATTATAACAAATTTCTCATTCTACTTGGGAAGAATTGATAGAATTTATTTAACAAGAAATGGAGAATTTCAAGTTAAGTATGGAACTCCGGATGAAAATCCAGAAATGCCAGTTTCTGTCGATGATGCATTAGAAATTGCATCTATTACTCTTCCACCATACCTATACACAACACAAACAGCATCTATAAGATTCTTAGAGCACAAAAGATATAGAATGGTTGATATTAAACAACTTGAAAATAGAATTAAAAGTTTAGAATATTATACTACACTATCTTTACTTGAAACAAATACCACATCACTTTTTGTTTCAGATTCAAATGGATTAAATAGATTTAAATCTGGATTTTTTGTAGATAATTTTACTTCAACATCAACACAAGAAAATGCTGTTGAAGTTAAAAATTCTATTGATATACAACAAAAAGAATTGAGACCAAAACATTATACAACTTCAGTTGATTTAATATTTGGTCCAGTAGTAAATGTAGATCCAACAGCAGATAAAGCATTTTCTTCTGTTCAAGGAACTAATATTACAAAAACTGGTGATATTATTACTTTAGATTATGAGGAAGTTGAATGGTTACGTCAAACATTTGCAACAAGATCTGAAAGTGTTACTCCATTTATTGTTAGTTTTTGGAAAGGTATTTTAGAACTACTTCCAGCAACTGATACTTGGGTAGATACGGTAAGACTTGAAGCAAAAATTATTGATGTTGAAGGAAATTATAAGTCTACTATTAGTGATCTAGGTGCCGATCCTCAGACCGGATTTGTACCTACTGTTTGGAATTCTTGGGTTGATAATTGGACAGGACAAGAAATCGTAAACTCAGCAAAAACAAAAACTGAATCTTCTTCTGTAGTATTTGGAAGAGGTGGCTGGCCTAATGGTGGAGATACCGACCCAGCAACTTGGGTAGAAAGAACTACTACTAAAACCATTGAAGATACATTCCGTGAAGTAATAGATACCGGTATAAAAAATAGGACCGGTGTAAGAGTTGCAATTACAGAACAATTTGATCGTACTTCTCAAGGTGATAGAACTTTAAGTAGAGATCTTATTTCTTTTATGAGATCTAGAAATATTCAATTTGTCAATAAAAATGTAAAACCTCTAACACAATTATATGCATTCTTTGATGGTGTTGATGTAACAAAATATTGTGTTCCAAAATTACTAGAAATCAATATGCTTTCTGGTGTATTTGCGGTTGGAGAAACTGTGATAGGTGCAGTAAATGCAATTGGATTGGGTCCAGATTTATCAAACCAAGCACCAAGAATTACTTTTAGAGTTGCACAGGCAAATCATAAAGAAGGTCCTTATAATTTACCTATTACTACATTTGCAGAAAGTCCATATAATCCAAATACATTCTCTACTACAACTACCATTATTAACAATGCTGCTGGTGGTACAGGAGGAACTTTTGCAACAGGACTTGAAGTTCCATCAATTACAAGATTATCTGCGACATATTCTTCGACCTCAAGTATTTTAAATGTTGATACTTTTTCATTAGCAAATGCACCTCAAGGAGAATTTGGTGGTTGGGTAGAATCTGGAATGACTTTAATTGGTAGCACCAGTGGAGCTAGAGCAACTATTACAAATGTCAGATTAATTTCCGATCTGAGTGCTGTATTAATGGGAAGTTTCTTTATTCCAAATCCAAATAGTAATATTCATCCTAGATTTGCAACTGGAACTAAAGTACTTACATTTACAAATAATAATTTAAATAACCAGAATGTAGCAACAACTATTTCTGAAGAAGCATTCTCAGCAAGTGGAACTCTAGAAACAATTCAAGAAAATATTATTTCTGTTAGAAATGCTAGAGTTGAAAATAAACAACAATTTGAAGAAGAAGCAATTAGAAAAACATCTGGAACACAAATTGTTGGTAGTAGGATTGTCTCATCAGTTGATAGTGAACAAATAATTGGTTGGTATGATCCAATAGCACAATCTTTCTTAGTTTTAGAAGCAACTGGAGTATTTTTAACTAGTTGTGATGTTTTCTTCGAGACTAAAGATGATACTGATATTCCATTAACGTTCCAATTAAGGACGATGCAAAATGGATATCCAACTCAAAAAATTCTTCCTTTTTCTGAAGTTAGTTTTGAACCTAGTCAAATTAATGTATCAAGCAACGGATCTGTTGCTACTCGAATTAACTTCAAAGCACCTGTATACCTAGAAGGTGGAACCGAATATGCTATATGTCTTGCATCGGTCTCTACAAAATATAGAGTCTTTATTTCGAGAGTAGGTGAAAATGATTTGTTAACGCAATCATTTATATCTAATCAACCATATCTTGGATCTCTTTTTAAATCTCAAAATGCTTCAACTTGGGAAGCAAGTCAATGGGAAGATCTTAAATTTACTTTATATAGAGCTGATTTTGTAGGATCAGGAACTGTAGAAGTTTATAACCCAGAACTTTCTGCAGGTAATAATCAAATTGCTAAATTGTTACCAAATTCTCTTAATTTTAATTCTAAAAAAGTTAAAATTAGTTTGGCATCTACTATTACTAATTTAAATGACTTTGCTGTTGGAAATACTATTCTGCAAGTTGGTACAAATGCATCGGGAAATTATGTAGGAAGTGCAGGTACTGCAACTGGTACATTAAATATCATTAATGCTGGTATTGGATATACTCCATCATCTGGTGGTCAAACTTTTACTGGACTTAGTTTAGAAACAATTACTGGAGCTGGTAGAGATGCAACTGCTAATATTACTATAAGCAATGGTGTTGCAGTTGGAGCAACTATTAATGCCGGAGGCAGTGGATATCAAATCGGAGACGTTCTTGGAATTTCCAGTGGAGCATTAACTGTTGGAAAAAATATTCGATTATCATTGTCGGGTATTGCTAATATCAATCAAATTATAGTGGATAACGTTCAAGGTGATTTTATTACTGGAGCAGGAAAAACTGTTCAGTTTGTAAATAATTTAGGAATTACAACAAACTTAAATGGTGGCATAGGTATACTAGCTACTGGCACAATAATTACCGAAACTGATGGAAGACATATTAAGATAGATCATAAAAACCATGGAATGTATTTTAATAATAATTTAGTTATAATTTCTAATGCACAATCTGATATTAGACCGACTAAATTAAGCATTGCTCTTGCAGCAGATTCTACTGGATCAATATCAGTTGATGATTCAAGTGCATTTTCTACTTTTGAAAATGTTGGAGTTGGCACTACTAATGCAGGGTATTTACGTATTGGAGATGAAGTTATTTCATATACTTCAGCATCTGGAGGAGTTATTGGTGGAACAATTGTTAGAGGAACAAATCCAATAACTCATCCAATTGGAGCACCTGTTTATAAGTATGAATTAAATGGAGTTTCATTAAGAAGAATTAATAAAACTCATGATTTGAACAATGTAACGATTTCTAATCCAATTACTTTTGATTCTTATAATGTTAATATTGACATGACCACTGATGGTATTAATAGAAGTGTCGGAACTAGTTTCCCAATTCTTTATGCAAATCAAACAAAATCATCCGGTGGATATAATATTGGAGCAACACAAAACATACCTTTTGAAATTATTACTCCAAATATTCATAATGTGACTGTTCATGGTACTTCATTAAGTGCTGAGGTAAACACCGTTACTGGATCTAGTATTAGTGGAAATGAAATTCCATTTACTGATATTGGATTCCAACCTATTACAATTAATGCTCCAAATTATCTTGATAGTACAAGAATTATTGCATCTAAGGTAAATGAAGATAGTAAATTATCTGTTATGCCTGGAAATAAGTCAATGAATATAAGATTGACTCTTGGAACAACTAATAGTAAAGTTACTCCTGTAATAGACACCCAAAGAATAAGTGCAATATTTACTTCAAATAGAGTCAATGATGAAATTGAAAACTATGCAACCGATCCAAGAGTAGACTCTATTAATGAAGATCCATCAGCATTCCAATATATTTCAGGAGAAACTACATTAGAAACTCCAGCATCCTCTATTAAAATTATATTAGATGCACATATAAATCTTTATTCAGATATTCGTGCATTTTATGCAATTAGTGATAATCAAAACTCTGAACCAATTTTTATTCCTTTCCCAGGATATAACAATTTAAATTCCAAAGGTGAAATTATTAATTTTGAGGATAGCGATGGCAGTTCGGATAAATTTATTTCTTCATCTAGTGCTTTAGGATTTATTCCACAAGAACTTGAATACAGAGAGCATACATTTACAGCAGACCAATTACCTGCATTTAGATCATATAGAATTAAACTTGTTATGACATCAACTAATCAAGTTTATGTTCCCAGAATCCGCAATTTACGGGTAATTGCACTTGCCTGATATGGATTATATTAAAGTAAAGGGACATGATCATTTAATTAGAGATACTAAAACAAATTCTATTATTAATACTAATGTGTCTGAATATAATGAATATATTTCTAGAAGAGACTCTAAATTAAAAGAGAATCAAAAAGTACAAAACTTGGAATCTGATGTTGCTAATATGAAAGAAGATTTAGATGAAATTAAATTTTTGCTTAGGAGGTTAATCAATGAATCCTGATGAAGTAACACTTGAAAATTTGAACAAAAATTTTGAATATGTAAAATTTAGTAATCAAATAGATACTATAAATGATATCGAAGATCTTAAAAATCTTGCAAAATGTTATTTTAAATTATATCTTAAACAGCAAGAAGTTCTTGGACATCTTGGACAATTTCCAATGTTTAAATCATAAATATTTCTAAAGGAAAATAATAAATGGCGCAACCATCAACTAGACAAGAACTTATAGACTATTGCAAAAGAAAACTGGGCGCGCCTGTACTTGAAATTAATGTTGCTGATGAACAGATTGATGATTTGGTTGATGATGCAATTCAATTTTTTCAAGAAAGACATTTTGATGGAGTTTATGCTGCCTTTTTTAAATATAAAATAACAGCAGCAGATATTTCTCGTGGTACAGCAGTAGTAGGATCTAGTAATGTGGTTGGAATTGCAACCACTACTGCAACAACAACTATTGTCGGAACAGCAACAACTTTTTCATATACAGAAAATAGTAATTATATTCAACTTCCCCCCAATGTTATTGGTGTAAATAAAATTTTTACATTTGATGGGGCTAACACTACACGAGGCATGTTTAGTCTTAAATATCAAATGTTTTTAAATGACATTTATTTTTTAGGAGCTACAGAACTCTTAAATTTTGCAATGGTTAAAACATATCTGGAGGATTTAGATTTTCTTTTAAATACACAAAAACAAATTCGATTTAATAAAAGGCAAGATAGATTATATTTGGATATTGATTGGGGAGTTGTAAAAGAAAATGATTATTTTATTATTGATTGTTATTCGACATTAGACCCGAATGACTATGCCAGAGTTTATAATGATTCTTTTATTAAACCATACTTAACTTCATTGATTAAACGTCAATGGGGACAGAATATGATGAAGTTTACTGGAGTTAAGCTCCCTGGTGGAGTTGAGTTGAATGGAAGGCAAATGTATGATGATGCACAAAAAGAATTGGATATGCTTATGGAAAAAATGTCTAATACGTATGAACTCCCACCATACGATATGATTGGTTGAACTATGCTTAACCCATTTTTTCTTCAAGGATCCAAATCAGAACAGGGTCTAATTCAAGACCTTATAAATGAACAACTGCGAATGTATGGTGTAGAAGTTCATTATCTTCCAAGAAAATATATAACAGAAAAAACTATAATAAGGGAGGTTATTGAATCCTCATTTGATCTTGCATATCCAATTGAAGCATATATTGAAAACTTTGATGGTTATGGTGACAATACTACAATTTTATCAAAGTTTGGTATTCAAGCACTTAATGAACTAACAATTGTAATATCAAAAGAAAGATTTGAAGAATATATAGCACCATTAATTAAGGGACAGTCTAATATTAAATTATCTACAAGACCTAAAGAAGGAGATTTAATTTATTTTCCTTTAGGTGATAGATTGTTTGAAATTAAATTCGTTGAGCACGAACAACCTTTCTATCAACTTCAACAAAATTATGTTTATACTTTAAAATGTGAACTGTTTAGATATGAAGATGAAGACATTAATACTTCAATTGACTTTATTGATGACAACATTTCTGGAAGTGGTATCTCAACAATTTCTCTTGGGGTAACACAAAAATTGACTATGATAGGTGCAGGAGTAACTGCAACTGCTGCTGTTGTTTCTCTTGTAAGTGGTGGTATAAGATTCTTTACCGTTACAAATAGGGGTGGTGGATATACATCTGCACCAAGAGTCGCAATATCTTCAGCACCTTCTGGTGGAGTAACTGGTATTGGTTCGGCAACAATGATTGGTGGTATTGTTGTTTGTGCGGAAAATGTAAATCCCGCGGCAAGATCCGTTCAATCAGTAGAGGTTATTAATCCTGGTGCAGGATACACAATTGCTCCTCAAGTACTATTTTTTGGAGATGGAGTTGGAGCAGCTGCTACAGCAACTATTGGAAATAATATTGTTGGAATAATTACTATAACAAATGCTGGTGGTGGATATGTTGGCATACCCACAATTACATTCACTGGATCTGCAACAGTATCTGCAGCTGCAACTGCTATTGTAAGTGCAGGTGGATCAATTACTCAAATTAGAATTACAAATGCTGGATTGGGATATACTACATCACCAATTATTACTATTGCAAACCCACCACAAATTGTAGGTGTTGGAACTTTCATTTTTAATGAACTTGTAACAGGTTCTACAAGTGGAACAACTGCAAGAGTTAGATCTTGGAGTGTTGTAACTAATGTATTAGAAGTTGCATCCGTTTCTGGTTCATTTGCACCAGGAGAAACTATTGTTGGAGCAACATCAAGTGCTTCAAGAAAACTCAGAACTATTGACAATTTTGCAGTTCAAGATGGATATTCTGATAATAGTGATATAGAGATAGAGGCAGAAGATATTATTGATTTTAGTAACACTAATCCATTCGGAATGCCATAGTATAAATATTAGTTATTACTTGGTCAATCGATAATATCGGAACTTAAAAAAATGTTTGAATATTTCTATCACGAAATCCTAAGAAGAACTGTAGTTTCTTTTGGTTCTTTATTTAATGAAATCAACATTAAGCATACAGATAATTCTGATAATATAAAAAGTGTAATTAAAGTTCCACTTTCATACGGTCCTACGCAAAAATTTCTTGCAAGATTAGAGCAATCACCAGATTTAAACAAACCGGTTCAAATTACATTACCAAGAATGTCATTTGAATTTACTGGTCTAACTTATGATTCAACTCGCAAATCTACAACAACACAGACTTTTCTTGTAAAATCTCCAACTGACGGAACTGAAACCAAAAAAGTTTATCTCCCAGTTCCATATAATATGCAATTTGAATTGAGTATTATGGCCAAATTAAATGATGATGCTCTTCAAATTATTGAACAAATTTTACCATATTTTCAACCATCATATTCAATGACACTTGAATTGTTAGATGTTATTAATGAAAAAAGAGATGTTCCTGTGGTTCTTGAAAATATTACGATGCAGGATGATTATGAAGGTAATTTTACCACAAGAAGAGTTCTTATTTATACATTAAGATTTAATGTTAAAACTTATCTTTTTGGTCCCGTTTCTTCTGCAACGAGAGATATTATCAAAAGCACTGCTGTGGGATTTGTTGCTGGAGATAGTAACAGTACAACAAGAGATATTGTTTATACATCAACACCAAGAGCCACTAAAAATTACACTGGTACAGTGTTAACTAACTTATCAAAGGATATTGTTGCAACAGATACTTTAATTACAGTTAGCAGCGCAGCATCTATCGTTAAGGGTGTGTACTTAGAGATTGAAGGAGAAGAAGTATATGTAACACTTGTAACTGGAAACGTTCTTACAGTTGAAAGAGGTAGGGATGGCACCACAATTACAGCACATACTTCTGGAGCACAAGTTAAATCAATTACTACAGCAGATAACTTGTTAATTGAAGAGGGTGATGATTTTGGATTTAGTGGATCTATAGAATGAAAATGACAAAAAAATTTGATAAACTCAATGAAACTTTTAATGTAGATAGTGATATAGTTTCTATAGATGTAGAATCTGAAACCGTAACCGAAAAAATAGAGAAAGTTGCATTAGTAGTAGATGATGTTAAAAAAGATTATGATTATACTAGAGGAAATTTATACTCTCTGATAGAAAAAGGTCAAGAAGCAATTAATGGAATTCTTGAATTAGCACAAGAATCGGAGATGCCCCGTGCATATGAAGTTGCCGGACAATTAATTAAGAGTGTAGGTGACATTACAGATAAACTATTAGATCTTCAAAAGAAAGTAAAAGATATTGACGACGACAAGCCAAAAGGTCCAACCACAGTTAATAATGCACTTTTTGTAGGATCAACTGCAGAACTGGCAAAACTTTTAAAACAACAAAAACTAGATAATGAAAACGTTTAAACAATTTCAAGAAGAGTGGTCTAATAAATATAAAAAAGATATTGATTGCTCAAATCCAAAAGGATTTTCTCAACGTGCTCATTGTGCAGGGAGAAAAAAAAGAGCAAGAGGTGAAGAAACTAAATCTAAATCAGTTGAATGAATAATCCCAGAATTGCAAGAAAACCTGGACAATCAACAAATTCTAAAAAACACTCTGACCTTTATACCGATGAAAATCCTAAAGGTACTATTGGTGGATTAGGATTTAAAGATGTTGCAACAGCAAAACAATCAGTTTCTAAAATTAAAGAATCTGGAAAAACCCATGCACATAAAATTCAGGCAGCAATTGCTATGGAACAAAGAGCAAAAGTAATGGGTAAAAGTTCAGAAGCAGCAGTTTTTAGAAGTTTTATTAATTCTATGAAAGAAAAAACAAAAAAAATGAACGAAGAATCTGAATCCAAAAAGTGTAAACCAGGATATTATTATTGCTTTACTAACAAAGAATGCAAACCAATTCCACCTGGATTTATGATTGACCCTGCTGGAATGCTTGCAAAAGAAAATGGACATACTGTAGATGAAGCATGTTGGGTTGGTTATAAGCAAGTTGGGATGAAGAAGAAAGGAAAGAAAATTGTTCCAAACTGCGTTAAAGAAGAAGGTCTTCGTGCTTGGTTTGGTAAATCTAAATCAGATGGTGGAAAACCTGGTTGGGTGCAATCAGACGGATCTCCTTGTGCTAATGAACCAGGAGAAACCAAAACTCCAAAGTGTTTCTCAAGATCTAAATTAGCAAGTATGAGTAAAGGTGAAGTAGCATCTGCAGTAAGAAGAAAAAGAGAACAAGATCCAGGACAACAATCAAAATCAGGTGCTGCAAAGCCAACTTATGTATCCACAGATTCCCCCAAAAAGAAAATGAATGAAAATCATAAAGCAATTGCTAGTGGAAAGGAAAAGGATGAAGAAGGATATATGGCAAATACCGAGATGGATACAATTAACAGTGCTGTTAAAAAATTAAGAAAAAATATTAAAAAGGGTGACACACAATTGCCTGCATGGGTTCAATCTAAAATCACCAAAGCAGCAGATTACATTGATACTGCAGCAGACTATTTGGATAGTGAAGAAATGTCCGAAGAGTCAGATGCTAAAGGAAAAGGTAGTGGAACAAAGGATGCTTGTTACACTAAGGTCAAATCTCGTTATAGTGTTTGGCCTTCTGCATATGCATCTGGAGCACTTGTAAAGTGTCGTAAAGTTGGTGCTGCCAATTGGGGTAACAAATCGGAAGGTTATGAACTTTCCAATTGGAGAGATGAATTTAAAGCAATAGAATATGAGTTTGTAGATTTAATCAAACCAGAACCTTTAGTAAGTAAAGTTCTTGATGAAAAGTGCTGGGCTGGATATAAGAAGAAAGGTATGAAAACAATGTTTGGAAAGAAATATCCAAATTGTGTAAAAGAAGAAGAAAAAGATACATGTAATCATACTCATAAAGGAGAAGCATGTCCAACTCACGGCAAAAAAGAATGTCCAACTGAGGTAAGTGAGGCAACTCGTTTGCAAGCAGACACTGGTAACATTCTTGCAGTTATTCTTTCGTGGAAGGGTAAAACATATTCTGTTAAAATGTTCTTCCCTCAAGTTGGAATGCCAAATAGAAAGGATGTAACATCAGAAATTCAAAAAATTTATCCTGGTGCATTGGTTCTTCAATATAATGTTTCTTCACTTCAACCAGGAATGCCACTGATTCAAGTAGTAAATTCAAAGTCAAAGAATTACAACATGAATGAAGAGTCTGCTGCATGGCAAAGAAAAGAAGGTAAAAATCCTGAAGGTGGTTTAAATGCAAAGGGAGTTGCATCGTATAGAAGAGAAAATCCAGGTTCAAAATTGCAAACTGCAGTTACAACAGAACCATCAAAATTAAAACCAGGATCAAAAGCAGCAAATCGTAGAAAATCATTCTGTGCCAGGATGGGTGGAATGCCTGGTCCTATGAAAGATGAAAAAGGTCGTCCAACTAGAAAAGCACTTTCTTTAAGAAAGTGGAATTGTTAATATAAAAGGTTTACATTATGGTTGACAATATTTACTTAGGTAATCCTTTATTAAAAAAGGCAAATACCTCAATGGAGTTTACTCAGGAACAAATTCTTGAGTTTATGAGATGTAAAGAAGACCCCGTATATTTTGCAAAAAATTATGTAAGAATTGTAACTCTTGATCATGGTCTAATGCCATTTGATCTTTATCCTTTTCAAGAAAAACTTGTTAATAATTTTCACAATAACAGATTTAATATCTGTAAAATGCCTAGACAAACAGGCAAAAGTACTACTGTAGTATCATATCTTCTTCACTATGCAGTTTTTAATGACAATGTAAATATTGGTATTCTTGCAAACAAAGCAGCAACAGCAAGAGAACTTTTAGACCGTCTTCAAACTGCATATGAAAATCTTCCTAAGTGGATGCAGCAAGGTGTTATTTCTTGGAACAAAGGTTCATTAGAACTTGAAAATGGTTCTAAAATTATGGCTGCCTCAACTTCAGCTTCTGCTGTTCGTGGTATGTCTTTTAACATATTATTTTTGGACGAATTTGCGTTTGTTCCAAATCATATTGCAGAGTCATTTTTTGCATCAGTATATCCAACAATTACTTCAGGTCAAAACACAAAGGTAATTATTGTTTCAACACCACATGGTATGAATCATTTCTACCGAATGTGGCACGATGCCGAAAAAGGCAAAAATGGATATATTTTTACTGATGTGCATTGGAGTGAAGTTCCCGGTAGAGATTCTGCCTGGAAAGCACAGACAATTGCTAACACTAGTGAACAACAGTTTAAGGTTGAGTTTGAATGCGAATTTCTTGGATCTGTTGATACATTGATTGCACCATCTAAACTCAGGAACTTCGTCTATGACCATCCTAAGACCCGTAATGCTGGTTTAGATGTTTATGTGAATGCGTGTGAGGATTGTGATTATATAATGACTGTAGACGTTGCTAGAGGGGTAGGAAACGATTACTCAGCATTCGTTGTGGTAGATATTACACAGTTTCCCCATAAGGTTGTGGCAAAATATAGAGATAATGAAATCAAGCCAATGATGTTTCCAAGTGTAATTTATGAAGTCGCAAAAAATTACAACAATGCTTTTATCTTATGCGAAGTAAATGATGTAGGAGATCAGGTTGCTAGCATCCTTCAATACGACCTTGAGTATCAAAACATTCTAATGTGTTCTATGAGAGGTAGGGCTGGTCAGATAGTTGGTCAAGGATTTTCTGGTAAGAAAACTCAATTAGGAGTTAAAATGTCCAAGACGGTTAAAAAAATTGGATGTCTTAATTTAAAAACAATGATTGAAGAAGATAAACTTATCTTCAATGATTACGAAATTATTAGTGAACTTACAACTTTCATTCAGAAACATAATTCTTTTGAGGCGGAAGAAGGTTGTAATGATGATCTAGCAATGTGTCTTGTAATATATGCTTGGTTAGTTTGTCAGGATTATTTTAAAGAACTTACTGATCAAGATGTTAGAAAACGTCTTTATGATGAACAAAAAAATCAGATAGAACAAGATATGGCACCCTTTGGTTTTGTTTCTGATGGGTTAGATGAAACAAGTTTTGTTGATTCTGAGGGTGATCGTTGGTTTGCTGATGAATATGGTGATAGATCATATATGTGGGAATACAGGTAGCAGTGGAAATTGATAAGCAAATAAAATTAAGTCATTTATTACTTAATGACAGAAAATGTAGAGTTTGTGGTGAACTTAAAAATTTAGTAGGAGAGTTTTATAGAACACGTAAAGATAGAGGACCTGTTGCATCTTCGTATTCTTATGAGTGTAAAGAATGTGCCAAAAAAAGAGTAAATGAACGTAAAAAAAATAAATCATCTTCAATTGAATACAAATACCCTGATTGGTGATACTCACGGCTCGTTTCCCCAGTGTAAAGTAGTTTTTTAATAAATATTTCCAGACAAACAGAGAATTACGGAGAAAAAAATGGCGACTCCTCAATTATCTCCAGGCGTACTCGTCAGAGAGGTTGATTTAACAGTAGGAAGAGCTGATAATGTTTTAGATAACATTGGAGTGATTGCTGGTCCTTTCCCAATCGGTCCCGTAGATTATCCAATTGATATATCAACCGAACAAGATTTAATTAGTGTTTTTGGTAAACCACTTTCAACAGATTCACAATATGAGTACTGGATGAGTTGTTCATCCTTCCTTTCATATGGTGGAGTTATGAAAGTTGTTAGAACTGCTGGTTCAACACTAAACAATGCTAATGCTGGTGTTGGTGCAGCCTCTACAACTACTATAAGAATTGATAACTACGATGATTATATTAATAATCATGAAGACGCTACAAATTATACATACGCAGCAAAGAACCCTGGATCTTGGGGAAATGGATTAAAAGTTTGTTTCATTGACGATGCTGCAGATCAAATTATTGGTATTAATACAACAAACCCAGGAGCACTTGGTGCAACGATTGGATTTGGAGTTACTACATCTCTTTCTAATCTTGTAATTGCAGGAGCAGCTTCAACGTCAACATTTACTGGAGTTCTTAAGGGCATTATCACAGGTATTACGACCGATGCAACAAACGGAAATAGTAGTATTGAAGTAAAAATTGTATCAAGAGTT
>Ga0181359_1000154_pt1 | contig 13969 bp, 14 predicted proteins | sample Fa13VDMM15SD_FD_141229 | JGI IMG/M metagenome (GOLD analysis project Ga0181359, IMG submission 141229) | Freshwater viral communities from Lake Michigan, USA - Fa13.VD.MM15.S.D | ecosystem: Environmental > Aquatic > Freshwater > Lake | place: USA: Michigan | collected 2013-09-24 | reverse complement strand
ATGTCCACGTTCTGCGTTTCACCAGTTGATGCGGTGGAGGTCGCCACTGGTACGTAGTAATTGTTGGCCGCCGCCAGGGTGCTCATCGTTGGATCAGCACCAGTCGCACCGGTGAGGCGGTTGGCGTAGTCCAGCTTGTAGGTCTCAAAGCCAGCGACCATGCCGACGTAAGAACGCTCGAAGGCGGTATTCGACTTGGTTCCACCGAAACTACGGGCTGCACCGCCGCCAGTAGCGCCACCAGCGATGTTGCCAGCGATGCCGTTGTAGTCGCGTGAAGACAGGGCCAGGTAACGGTCAAAGGCTTGGACGCCTTGCTCGTTCATGATCGAGTCGCACAAGGCCACATCGTCATAGTCACCAGCAGCGGTGCTCACGGTAACGACCAACGACCCCTGAGCTGCGGCCACGTTCATGATGGCGATGTTGATGTCGGATGCCAGCTTTTGCTTGGCAGCTTCGCCAAGACGACCTTCTTGCAGGGCATCACGCAGCTCGAGTGCGTCCAGGATGAACGGCACGGACTTTTGGAAGCCGAGCGTCGCAGGGACGGAAAGCTGGGTGTAAGCCGTGAAGTTGCCCGTCTGATCCATGCCGTCATACGACTGGGCGATGTACGGCTGTGGACGATAGATGACGTTGTTCGTCCGCTCCATCATCGAACTCTCGGTGTTGTAGATGGACACGTTGCGGGACAAAACCAGCGCGTCGTTGAAGCCTTCGAGGATGTCCTCGAACGCGACGCGCTCTTCTTTTGAAAAACTATTGCTCATGAAAAACTCCTAGTGGTTTATTTGGATGCTGATCGCTTCTGCGCCTTGTACTGGATGACCTTGGTCATGTTTCCAGTACGCGCCGCATCTTCTCGCAGCCGTTCAAGGGTTGAGTCTACTGCGCCAGAAACTCTGCCCGTACCGGACACGATTCTTTCGGGCGGCGGTGCTGCTTTGCGGTTGGTAACTTTCAAGTCTTTCTCCAGTTTAGCGACCGCAAAAGCGAACTTTACGGGGTCTTTGATAGCTGCCAGTTCTTGCGCCTTTTTCAGATTCTTTCCGAGTGCATAGACGACCAGCGCGGGGTTATCCGCACCTTGGAGCATTACACCTTGCTGGGTGACGTTGAACAATTCCTGGGCCGTGGCCTCGGCATCGTCAAAGTCTTTGACTCGCAGTTCGGCTTTGGCCTTACCGTAGCCTTCCAGTTTGGCTTGCCAGGCTTTCTGCTGGGTCATAACTTCAGCTTCTTGCTTGGCGTTGACATCATCGGCTTGTCGCTTACGCTCAAACCAATGCGTCAGCGCTTCCTCGAACTTCTCGGCGTCATAATCGTGATCTTCTAGGCTTGGCTTTTTGCCCAGCACGACTGGCTTGATCTCAGTCTGTGCGGAGGTTTGGAGCTTGCCTTGCAGTTCTCGATTTTGGCGCTGTAGTTCTCGGTTCGTCTTGCGCAGCTCGCGAACCCATTCGGGTGCTTGAGTCTGTTCCTCGGGAGGTGGCGCTTCCTCCCCACTGATGGAGACTACAACTTCGTCGGATTCTTCGCTATCACCCCGGTCTGCGGTCTGAGCACCCTCGGCTTGCGCCTCAGATTGCTCGGTGACCTCGTCCTCGATGACTGCGGTATCTTCGTCGTTGTCAATCTCCTGATCTGCCTTTTCGTTCATCTATTGCCCCGTCTCAAACTCACCCATTGAAGCGGCTGGGTGGATGCCGTTTGTTGAATTATAACCTATTGAAATTTATCAAACAGGCTGAATAATCTGGTTTTGCATTATCTCTTGCACCGCTTGTGCATTAGCCATCGCCATCTTCTGAGCGGTCTCGTCAACCTGGCTCAGGGTCTCCAGGGTCTTGGCCCGGCTGAGTTCTGCGTCCGCCACAGTCTTGACCGTGTTGGCTCGCGCCTGGGCTGCCTTTGCGGTGGCTTCCTCGGCCGCAGCCTGCAGGTACACGGCATTCGGGTCTTGCGGCTGACCCTGCATCTCGGCCATGAGTTCCTCAGCCTCGTCGTCGGTCGGCTTGACCACGCCCATGCGCAGGAGCTTCTTGCGGAAGTAGGCGTTGGCATCACTGATTCCTTCACCTTCCATGTTCATCATAGCCATGGCTGTGATGACCTGCTGGGTTTCTGGGTCTTGAGTGATCTGGAGCATGCCAGTCAGCGCTCTGACGGTGGCGGCACGCTTGCTGCTGCTGGACGGGCCGACCTCAGCCACGACGTCAAAGGTGGCAGAGCTGAGGTCGTTCTCGTGCACGACTGCGCCAGTTTCTTGGTCAATGGTCGGGCGCATAAGTTCGACCATCCCAGCTTCGCCAGTCGGGGCGATCGTCTTCATCTTGCGCTTGTCTTCGATGTAGATTTCCTTGGCCATCGATAGCCAGATCTCCCCGCACCGCTTCATACCTTTAGCAAAATTGCTCATGTAGATGAACGTCTGCATGTCGACACGAGTCTGAATCATCTCGACGGCTTTGCCCGACGTGTTGCTCACCATCTTGTCTGCGCCTTGGGGATTCCCCAAGATTTCTTGCATGTCTTGCTCGGTAATCGACAACAGCGCAGCCATGGCGGGCGGAATAGTCGCGCTGCGGGTGTAGGCGACGGGGCCAGTCGCTGTCTGATTTCCATTTTGGTCGATGATCGGATTCACCAGAAGATACGGGTAGTCCTTGAGATTGTCCTCTGACCACATGACCTGGTGACCTGCGACTTGCTCAGGCGTGAGAATCGGCTTCTCGACACTGGACAGAGCTGAGATCTCGCCCAACTTGGACAGCTGCATATTCTTCAGACGCTGGGCGTCCTTGGCCAGGCGCACTGCGCCCATGCAACGCTCGATGTTGTCCACGAACCAACGCTTACCGTACACGACGACGACAGGAATGCACTTGCCTGCGATGTAGCCCACGTCCTCCAGCACCCGCCCTCCGCTCATGATGTACTTGTGCACTCGCTTGCGCTTTACGCGCTTCTGGCGTACCTCGACCGTACCGATGGCGGCGAGCGTAGCTTCGAGGGTCTCGTCGGCCGCAAAATCGGCCTGGCTATAGCGCTCCTCAGTGCCGTCGACCGCCTCGAAGATGCGGATCGTCTCGGCCTTTTCCTCGACTTTGTAATATTCAGCGATGAATACCACATCAGGAGTACACCAGTCGAATTCATATTGGTGAATGATCTTGGGCCAGCTAGCTGGATCGTCACCCCAGGTGTCCTCGTAGGCCTGACGTGTCATGCTGGTGACGACAAAGCAGAATTTAGCATCCGATTTGTCCTGGCGTTTAGATTCGAGATCGAAGAATACCGAGCTATCGGCATCAAAGATGGGCTCGATGCGGATCCGCTGACGATCGTCCTCTGAGTCTTCCTCGTCTTCGTAGACGGTGCGCAACCGCCAGGCGCCTATACCACCACCGACTGCCTCCTCGAAGGCGTTGTCGTAGGCTTCGTCGGCCACGGAAGCCTGCTCGTCGGCACGGTAGAGACCGTCGCAGACCTCGGCCAGTTTGTCGTTTTCCGTGCCGTCTTTGCTGACATAATCGACGGTGACCCGGTTGTTACGATATTCGTTGATGATCCGAATCACGGCCAGCATGATCTTGTTCACCTCGAATTTCGGCTTGTTCTCGTATTGATCGTTGAGTGGGCCTTCCCATTGTGCGCCACAAATACTGTAGAAGCGTCTATCCTGGAGGCATTGAAGCCGCTCGTCGCGCAAGGCGGTTTGCACATCGTCAAACTGCGTCATAGCTTCAGCGTGCAGATTGGCGAGGCGTTGGTCTGTAGAAAGTCGGGCCATGTGAGGATTCCCCAATTCGTGCGATTATCTCACCAACGGTGAGCGTTGGGCAATGGTGTGAAGTTGAACGGCTTGGTCGCACCGACGCGACGAACACCTTCGCAGGCGTATCGTAAAGCGTCGATTACGTGATTCTTCTTGTCCTCAAGCACCGGCAGGATCTTGCCAGTGAGAGGGTCTTGCTTGTAGCTGTACAGGCTCAGCTCGTCGATAGTGTGGATGCAACGAGGATGGACCACGATGTCGTAGCCCTTGAGGAATTCGATCCCTTCCTCGACAGATTTCGGGCCCTTGACAGCCGTCATGATCTTGGGGAATCCATTCTTGCGCATGTGGCTGATCGTCTCGGGCCTGGCTGAGTCGGCCACGATCGGCCACTTCTCGGCCTCAGGGATCTGCATGAACAGCTCCGGCGTGTTGACGATCTCACACCCGACCATGTAGGCTTCGTAGTCGATGAAGAGCGTGCGCCCAACGATGTGGCAGCGCACCAGGGTGGTCGGGTCGACGGCGAAGCCCCAGTCAGCGCCGAACCGATGAATAGCGTCAGGCGGTGCGTCGAAGTCGTCGACACGCCAATTCTTGAACACCTGAGCACTGCTGTTGCTAAGGTACTGTCCCATCCAGACGTGCTGGTACTTGTCCGGATCCCGACGTAAATCGTACTGCATCTCGTCACGCAGAACATCCGGGAACCATGGGTTGTCGGTGTAATTAACCTTCAGGACGGTGGAGTCCTTAGGCGGTGTCGAGCCTCGCAAGAGGGCATCCACCGGGTCGTCGGATTGTCGCGGGTTCCATGTGAACCAAAGCTCAGAGCCTGGCTTGCGGATAGTCGGCCGCAACAAATCAAGGCTCGACTGGCTCAAGCTCTGGGCTTCCTCGACCCAAGCGCAGTCATAGCCCTCGAGCGACTTGATGGAATCGGACGTGTGGTTCTGCATGCCCTGGAAGATGATAGCGCCGTCGCCCTGCCTAGACTTGATGACGACATCCTGGACTTCAAAGTAGGACCCGGCATTCATCGACTCGATCTTGGTCTCGAGAAGCCGCTTGACCGACTGGCTCAATGACTTCTGGATCTCACGGACGCAGACACTGCGCCGCCTCTGGTCGATAATGTGAGCTTCGATCATAAGCTCAGCGAACATGTGAGACTTGCCCGATCCTCGACCGCCCCACGCGCCTTTGTACCGGCTGGGCTCCATCAGCGGAAGCGCCCATTCTGGGGTCGGGAGGCTCAGAACGGTCATGGTTTGACGACGACCCGCTCGATGCGACGGAGCGTAAGCTCAGCATTGAGGTCGATCTTCTGAGGCGCATTGTACCCATGCATCGCATTGATCTCCTTGATGGCTCCGGTCATGCCGCCAGAATTGTTCGTATCTCGAGCTATTTCATAAGCACTGACAAGAGCCTTGACGCTCATTTCACGAGTCCAGAGTGCCTTTGCAGACAGTTCGGCCTTCAATTCTGCGACCCTTTGTGCCACCTTAGTGTCAGACACCAATTTACTGGCATTGACATGAATGCTGGAGTCCTTCATCTTGTCAACACCATATGACGTGCGATATGCGTCAGCTTGGGTCATGCCATCGGCGATGCACTGGGCGAAATGTTCTTGCTTAGGAGTCATGATTGCGTTTCTGCATGGCGGAACATGTCGACCGAAACCGATCTGCTCTCCCACGCCAAGTTAAAAGCCTCGACGGGTCGGCCGTCGAAGTGCCCGATGCGGACCGCATCAGCGAACGTTTTGATAGACCGGACCGCCTCGGCTCCGACAGCCCCGAAGTCGATGGCGACCCACCCGGAAATGCCTCGAATCATGATCAAGCAGGCCGCACCAAATTTTACACGACGCTGCATCCAGACGATCTGGCTGCGACGAATCACGACCTTGCCATACGGGTCGGCCGCCTTAAGCTCGATCCAGCCGCCTTGGCCGCCAGGCAGCACGAAAGACACGTCGGGAATTCCGACGCTGAATCGATCCTCGTGGCGCTGGGCTACCCAGTAGTCGTCCATCGCAAGACGCAACTGAGCCCATGCCGCCTGTTCGGGATTCATCATATTCTAAGTTTAGCACAAATCGTGTGAAATGAGCCACACAGGCTAGTGGTAGACTACGGGTAGCGGGTCGTCCGCTATCTTCAGAGGGGTAAATATTGAAATTCATCACTTACGACGAGGCGAGGGCCGACATGAAAGACGGGATGGACCAGAAAGGACTCACTATCTACGGGATCGGTCGATCAAAGATCTGCAGCGCTAGGAACCTGCGGCGGGTCTTGAATGGAAAGGCTCAGCTGACGCCCAAGATGGCCATCCTATTGGGCGAGATGACCGAGAAGGACCCGGTGCCTTGGATCGTAGCCCACGCCATCTATGAACTCGACAAAGCATATGAGGAGCGACTTTGAACACGAAAAAGACTGCCCAAGACCTGACCAACGACGAATTCCTCGGCGAGGCATTCAAGAATGTCAAGCCGGACGAGAAGATCTGGGTACTGACCAAGGCTAAGGTAGACGATAACAGGTGGGGCGGCCAGATCCTCGAGCCCGACGACCCGGCACCGACCAGAACAGACTGGAACAATTACACAAGCACGGCGACCCTGATTCATAGCTGCCACGGCCGACGCACGAAAGACACCTTCCATAGTGGGCATTTCGTAGTCCTCGACGACGCCGATATCGAATCGGTCGGATTCACACTGGAGCCGTCGTACATCATCGAGACCAGCCCGGGAAGCCACCAGATAGGCTACTTCCTGAGCGAGCCAGAACGCAACATCGCGAGGATCGACGCCCTGATGAAGGGACTGAGCGATGGAGGCTACTGCAAAGCCGACCAGTCGGGCAACAATGCCGTGCGGGTAGTCAGACTGCCGGTGGCCTGGAATACCAAGCGCGACGCCCCGGTGGTCATGAGAAGCTGGAGTCCTGGCGTACGCTACAGCCTGGACCAGATAGCCGAGGCGTTCCGGATCGACATCCGGGTGGCCGAGGCTAGCGACCCATTCGACGCATCTTGGAAGACACCCTACGAGAAAGTCAAAGAATCAGGAGTGAAGTTCAAAAGGCAGGTCATGAACATAGCGACCGGGTCGGACTACCACGACTCGATAAACGGGGTGGCCGCCCGACTGGTAACGCTTGACACCAGCCCCAGAGTGATCACCGAGATGATCCAAGCACTGATGTCGGTCGGGGCACAGACTAGCGCCAACCACGACGAAGGACGCTGGCAAGAACGCTACGACGACATCGAGCGATCGGTCGAGACCGCCATCCAGAAATTCGGGAGCAAAAAGATAGAGGACGTCAGCAAATCGGCATTCGCACTTTACGACTACGACCTGAGCAAGGCGAAGGCGACCGAATGGGTGGTCGACGGGTTCCTGGCCTGGGGGATCACCGTGATCGCCGGAGCCCCGGGAGTCGGCAAGACAAGCAAGATCGTGGCACTGGCCGCCTTGGTCGCTCATCTGTGCCGTCCCGACCACGAACTGAAGCCGGTCATCCGCCGCAAGGTGGTGTACATCACCGAGGACACGCTACAGGCCGAGCGCCTGATCTACTGCATCTTCAAGAATGGCGAAACCGGGCTCACCCTCGATGAGTTCAAGCAGTGGTTCGAGATCCGCAGCGCGGCCCGCCTGGAGCCCGAACAGGTAGCAGCCGAGGTGGAACTTTACACCAGGGTCGGAGTGAAGACCGGGAGCATGGGATTCGTCGCCCGACCATTGATCGTGCTCGACACCTCGAACGCGACTCTGAATATCGAAGATGAAAATTCGAACGCCGAGGTCGGGTCATTCATCGCGGCCATTAAGGGGGCATTGAACGGATCCCCGCTCTGGGTCATCGCCCACACCGCCAAGACCCTGGGCCGCTCGGACGTCAAAGGGCTGTCGGCTCGAGGGGCCGGGGCTTTCGAGGGAGACGCAAATGCGACGGCTTACGTCTTCCAAGAGGATGAAATCGAAGACCAGCGATTCATCAGGCTGGGAAAGCACCGTTACGAATCAGAATACCGGGAACTCAGCTTCAGGACTGCACCATTTAACGAGACTGTGCCATGCCTCTGGGGCGGGACCCAGCAGGTCGTCATACGACTGGCATATCCGGAGCATTCATCCAAGGCGATTCGGGAGATCGAAGTCGAAATGAAGAAACGCGAAAAAGCCGAGTCCAAGAGGATCGCTGGTAAAGATGAGACTTGGAATCGCATCCAAGACGACATCACCAGCTTCTTGAACGCCAATCCTGGATCGTCCAAGAACCAGATCGCCAAGGCGGTCAAAGGTATGAACGAACTCAAAGCCAAAATAATCGCGACCATGTTATCGGCCGGGTTAATAACATCTACCAAAAAAGGTGGACACGACATTTTCACGCTCAACGACGACATGTGAGGTTCTCCCCCTATATCTTCAAAAATCCGGTCTCCCAGGCATGAGCTGGAACCCAGAGGCGGTCATGGTCGTAGTAGGGTTTTTGGCCCTAGCCAAAACCCCCTACGTGACCTGATCCACCATACCTCTCCTCTCACCGTCACACCTTTTATGGGGAGGAGAGAGGAGACCTAGACACCCCAAGGGAGCGACATCATCTCTCACCAAGCCTGGCGATCTCCAGAAGGGCCCAGAATAGGCGACCTAAAAGAGAGCCTCTCGGAGCGTGTCAGAGTCCGCCAGGCTATGTTTATAGCCAAGGACCCTACCGAGTGCGACGACGAGGCTCCGAGACCCCTTTCTGACCTATCCCCGTATGGCGATGGCCCCGCATGTCGCGGTCTGACCCCCGATCTAGGTCAGGCTCTCACATCAGATTCATATGCTGTTACAATTTGTTACAATTTGAATAATTGCGGACGTTGTTCGTCCGTGGTACAATTCTCTTATGGTGTGGCGATAGACGCTCCACCAGCCCCCGAAACCAATAGCACATAGGACATCATCATGAACACCACCTTTAACAGCAACGAATTCATCGGCCAGCAAATCGTGATCGACGGCGACATCTTCACCGTCGAGTCGATCAAGGGCCGCTGGGTCAAGATCAGTGACGGCCGCAACATCAGCCGCGAAGAGATGATCGAAGGTCGCGACGAGTATCTCGAAGACCTCGACACCCTCGGCGACGAGCTGGACGACGAGGCAGTCGAGCAGGAACTCGAAGAGTCGCCAGAAGTCGAAGAGTCCGAGGAAAAGAGCGTGGTTAAGAAGAAGTACCGCGAAGGCTACGACAAGGTGAAGCGTGCCGACGGCCGCCGCTCGATGGACAATGGCGACCGGGTCAGCATCGCACTGCGTAACCTGAGCGGCGAGGGCATCAAGCGCATCGTCGAGAAGTTCAGCCCCGAGTCAATCGGACGCTGGGACCACCTCAACGACGGCATGCGCTCGATGAACGGCCGCAACATGTTGCGCCGCCTCGTCAAGCAGGGCAAGGTCACCATCGCCTACCTCGAATCGTTCTGAACCCCGCCGGGCCTTCGGGCCCAGCAGGGGGATTGCGGACGAGCAAGGATTGTGGTAAAATTCTCTTACGGTGGCGCGATGCACCACCGGTTTCACCCCATAGTAAATAGGAGCACCAAAATGATCATTTATCAAGTCACCTACGAATCCCCAGTCAACGGCACCCAGGCCTGCTTCTTCACGACCTTTCACGACGCCCAGGAGTTTGCCGACGTGTTCAAGGGCTCGACAGTCGAGCCTTGTGTTTTGCACAACAGGTCGCTCGTGGTCAATCGGGTTGACGAGCCGATCCCCGTCGTGGTACGATGACCCTGTCGGGCCTTCGGGCCCGACACCCCATAGCCAACACGAGGAGAAGCTGATGAAAAAGATCCTGATCGAACTCGCCCAGGCATGCCTGGCCGCCGCAATCATCGGGCTGCCGTTCGCGATCTGGTTCTGGAACATGAAGCCATGAACTGGGCCGTGATCGTGCGCCAGCTGGCGATCGCCAGCACCGACCCGTCGTCGCTGGGCAAGGGCCCCGGGTGGCGGCCGATGACGATGCCATCGGCCGAGGACCAGCGGCGAGGGGCCGCCCGGGCCGCCCGCATCGTCGCGTCTCGCCAGGCGTGGGTGGCGACGGTCAGCGATCACCCGCCCGCCCAAGCTGCTCTGGACGCATGGTGGACGCTGACCCTCGAGAAGTTCTCAGCGTGGCGGCCCGGCCCGGGCAAGACACGTTCCGAATGGTCGATGGCCCGGCACGACAAGACCGGCCGGGCCCTTCGATACGTGGCGGCCCGTCTGGCCGCCGAGGATCTCGGGCTTATCCCGACCACGACCAATGGAGAAAAACCATGACCATCAAATCGAAGAAGATAGCCTGGCCGGGCATGACCCCGGATGACCGGTGCGGTTGCGAGATCTGCCGAGGCCGCGAGGCCTTGCCGCCCGAGGATTTCAAGCCGAAACGCTACTGGCACGAGGTCGAAGCGAAGCCTCCGGAGCGCGTCGAGGCCCCGGCAGGACCGAGCGCCCCGGCTCCGGCTCCAAAGCCCGCCCGAGCCCGCCGAGAGGCCCCGACGGGTACACTCGACGAGCGAATCGCGGCGATCCAGGCACGGACCGACATCGGCCAGGGTCTGAAGACCATGCAGATCAAAAATCTGATGCGAAAGGAGGCTCCGGTATGAATGGAAAAATGCATGGCCGTCCAGTGTCGCCCGAAGTCCCGAAGTCGCCCGAAGGCACGTTTTCATTAATAATGGCCGACCCCCCATGGCCGACCTACGGGGAGGCTCTAAAACACTACCCCCAGATGCGGGTAGAAGACATGGCCAAAATACCTGTGGCTGACTGGGCGGCCCCGGACTCTATGTTGATGATATGGACACTCAACTGGCGCATGAAGTGGGCTCTGGACCTGATAGATGCCTGGGGGTTCTCGTACCGGACGGTCGGTTTGGTGTGGGTAAAGACAGACAAGTCGGGCACTAAGGTATTGAGTGGCAGAGGGTTTTATACTAGACAGTCGACTGAAATGTGTTTATTGGCGACTCGAGGGTCTCCTATCAAAACCGACACCCCAGGCGCACTGACGGCCACTGCCGAGCAGGTCATCATAAGTGCCCCGAGGGGCCGACATTCTGAAAAACCCGACGAGGCATACTTGGCGGCTGAACAGATGGTCGCCGGAAGACGTCTGGAGATGTTCTGTAGAATGCCTCGAGAAGGGTGGTCATCCTGGGGAAATGAGGCGTCATTATGAGGGTCGAAGTCAACACCCGAGGCTGCTTCACCATCAGCGCGGCCAGTCGCGACGCCGGAATCATCAAGAGGGTGATTCCAGGCGTGCGCTGGTCGACCGCGAAATCGCAGTGGTACGCCCACCCGAGCCGAATGGTAAATGCGGCGATCCTGACGCTCCCGGGGGCCGAGATCGACGAGGCCGCCCAGGCTCTTGCGACAGTGCCGACCCTGCCCCCCAGGCGCACATTCCCACCGGCCTACAAGTTCAAGACCACGCCTTACGCCCACCAAGCTCAGGGCATCGCCCACCTTTTCGGGTCGACCCGGGCGGCGGTCTTCGCCGAGCCTGGGACCGGCAAGACCAAGATGGCGATCGATGCGGCCGCCGCACTCTGGCGAGCCGACGAGATCGACGCGCTCCTGGTCGTCTGCCCGTTGAGTGTCCGCAGCAGCTGGCGTGACCAGATGGTCCTGCACAGCCCGGTCCCCTACGAAGTGCAGATGGTCGCCACGAAATTCGACGGCCGACGCCTTGGGCCCGGCGGGCTGCGTGTCATCTTGGTCGGCTGCGAGTCGCTCTCGTCTGGCGGGGCCGCAGACCGGACGATGGCGTTATTTACCGCGAATCCTGGAATCCGGGTAGCCATGGTCGTCGACGAGGCGCACATGATCAAGAATCAGGCCGCCACCCGGACCAAGAAGGTCAAGATCATGGGGGCCGCGAGCCGATGGCGCTGGATTCTGACCGGCACGCCGATCGCGAATAATATAGGCGACCTGTACAGCCAGTTCGACTTCCTGGACCCGAACATCATCGGGTTGCCGAGCTATTCGGTATTCATGGAGCGATACGCCATCTACGGCGGATTCGAGGGCCGCCAGATCGTCGGCTGGACTCGGTGCGAAGAAGTCCGTGATGCGATCGAGCCCTGGATTTTTAGGGCTCTTAAATCCGAATGCCTGGACCTGCCGCCCAAGGTCTACGAGCGCCGCGAGATAAGCATGACGCCCGAGCAGTCCAAGGTCTATCGAGAGATGAAGCGATATGGGATGTCGGGCACACTGACTACGATCGGCACGCTTGACCTAGCCCTAAGACTCCACCAGATCGCAGGGGGCTGGATGGCGCACGACGACGGCGAAGTCACCCAGATCAGCAAAAAGGTCCCCAAGATCGACGAACTGCTCTCGATCCTGGATGAATGCGAGGGCCAGACGACGATCGTGTGGTGCGCCTACCGGCACGAGGTCGCCGCAGTCGTTCAGGCCGTGAGCCAGCGAGTCGGGGCCGACCGGGTCGTCCAGATCCACGGAGGAATCGACGAGGCCGGTCGGGCTGCGGCCGTGGCCGCCATCCAGTCCGGGGCCGCGACGGTCCTGGTCGGCACTGCGTCGGCCGGGGGAGTCGGGCTGACGCTAACCGCCGCGACCGTGACCGTCTATTTCAGCAACACGTTCAAATATGTCGAGCGGGTCCAGTCCGAGGACCGCAACCATCGGATCGGCCAGGCATCGAGCGTCACCATCTTCGACCTGATCACCGCCGGGACCGTAGACGAAAGCATCGAGAAGGCGTTGGTCGCTAAATCCGATCTGGCGGCCTGGATTTCGAGAGGCGGACAGATATGAATAGTCCACACAGGCTAGTGGTACACTTCCGGTTCGGGGTCGCAGGATGCCCGACACAGTCAACAGATCACAGGAGAAAGACATGAGTAGTGTGTTTATCACACACGAGCAGCCCCGCTTCGACTACGGACCGGCCGAGGCATTCGGATCGCTAGAAGTCGTCACCGACCGAGTTTACAGCATGACCCCGGGTAATACGGTCAACGGCCAGTTGGCGCTAAATATCATCAGCGCGTCGAATGCGTTCGACCCGGACGAGGACTACGTCCTGCCTAGCGGGTCGGCGATCACGACCTCGCTTTTCTTCGTCCGGCTTGCGGTCCTAGGCCACCGCCGCATCAAGACCCTTCTCTGGAACCATAACGAGTCGGCCTATTCGGCCGGAGTCGTCGACCTCACCCCATTCATCGGAGCTAGCTATGACTGAACACGCACCCCTTTCCTTCAGCGCCTCGCACCGCTGGCTTAAGTGCTCCGGCTCGCTGTACTACGAGCGGACGCTCCCGGCCCGCCCAGCCGGGGCTGCCGCCGACCGTGGGACCCGGATCCACGAGGCCGCCGCAGCCCACCTCCTGACCGGGGCTGTTATCGAGCTGGAAGATGCCGAAGATGCAGACTGGGCCAGGCAGTATTGCGCCTACGTCACCGACCTGTTCTCGTCGCTTGGCGACGCAGTCATGCATGTCGAGGTCCGAGTCGAGTTGACGGCGGTCGCCTGGGGCACGGCCGACTGCATCATCGTGTCGCCCGGCCGAATCGACGTGCTTGACCTCAAGACCGGCCAGCAGCGGGTTGACGCGACCCAGAACCCCCAGCTGATGCTGTACGCACTGGCCGCCGTCCGCCAGATGGGGCTGTCGCCCGCCGAGATCCGGCTTCACATCGTCCAGCCATCGATCGGCTGGTTCGACGAGTGGTCGGTCGAGGCGGACGGCCCCGAACTCGAAGAGGTGATGAACCAGACCGCCGAGGCCCAGGCGTCGCTCGTGACCGAATCCTACTCGTTCAACCCGAGCGAAGATGCATGCAACTGGTGCCGTGGCAAGAACGTCTGCACGGCCCGGGCCAATCAGGTCGCCGAGGTCGCCGCACTCGTCGATTTTGCACCGCCGCAGATCGAATCGCTTAGGGTCGCCGACTATCAGCGCATCTTGCCCCATCTGGATGCGATCGTCAGCTGGTGCGACGACCTGAAGGCGCACTGCATCGAGTCGCTCCAGGCTGACCCCGATGCGATCCCCGGATTCGGACTGGTGGACGGCCCGACCCAGCGCCGCTGGATCAACCCGGAGGCCGCCATCGCCGTGCTGCTCGCCTCCCTT
>Ga0181359_1000153_pt1 | contig 14024 bp, 24 predicted proteins | sample Fa13VDMM15SD_FD_141229 | JGI IMG/M metagenome (GOLD analysis project Ga0181359, IMG submission 141229) | Freshwater viral communities from Lake Michigan, USA - Fa13.VD.MM15.S.D | ecosystem: Environmental > Aquatic > Freshwater > Lake | place: USA: Michigan | collected 2013-09-24 | reverse complement strand
GCAGGAGCAGAATTAGGAAAAAAAGTATATGAATATGCTCGAAAAACAAATCAAGCTAAACGTATACAAACTAGAGAAATTTCAAATTCTAAATATAAAGGAACAGTACTTTTATATCCTAAACATGTATTAGACCAGTATTTTGCACCAGAAGAAGTTATAGATTTACCATTTTAAAATAAAATTATATGCCAAGATTTTTTACAGAAGAATTAGATATAGACGTTGATGATTTTTTATCAAGTTGCTCAACAAAAGAAATTAAAGAAATCATTAATCTTCTTCAAGAAGAAGGACATTTAGAATATGGTTATAACATAACCGGTCGTGAATCCATAAACGAACGTATGTTCTTAGAATCTTTATTTAAAATAAAAGATAACTGGATGAATTTGTCTAAAGAAGAAGAAGACATTATATTAAACATATCAAAACGATTTTAATGTTTATTTGGAAAACTAAAAAATATTTATTATATTACAATTATGGAAAATAAAACAAAACAAGCTGTCCTTTCACTCAGCGGAGGAATGGATTCAAGTACATTATTACTTCATTTATTATCTAAAGGATATGAAGTAACTGCTTTATCATTTGATTACGGACAAAAACATAAAATCGAATTAGAGCGAGCATCTGAATTAGTTAACTATATTAATCATACTATTGATAATTTAGATTTTGATAAAAAAATTCAATGGGTGATGAGAAATAGAGATATAGAATTAGAAAATCTATACATTACAGAAGCAGCTAATAATATGACTCAAATTAAACATCAAATTATTAAATTAGATGGTTTATCACAATTACTAAACTCATCATTAGTTGAAGGTGGGACTGAAGTGCCTGAAGGACATTATGAACAAGACAACATGAAAGAAACAGTTGTTCCAAACCGTAATAAAATATTTAGTTCTATTGTTCAAGCTGTTGCTTTATCAATTGCAGATAAAAATGAAACTAATTGTGTTATTGCATTAGGTTTACATAGTGGTGATCATACAATTTATCCTGATACTACTGAAGAATTTAGATTAGCAGATTTAAATGCGTTTAAAATAGGTAATTGGGGTTCTGATAAAGTAGATTTTTATACTCCATATATGGAATCAAATAAATTTGGAATATTACAAGACGGAGAAAAATGTTGCAAACAATTAGATTTAGATTTTAATGAAATTTATAAACGTACTAATACATCATATAAACCTATGAAACATAATAGAGTATGGTATAGCGATTATAAATCAGCATCATCAGTAGAACGTATTGAAGCGTTTATTAAATTAGGCCTTCCAGACTCAGTAGAATATGCTGATGAAACAGGTCCGGTAACATGGGAAGTAGCTAAAAAACATGTTGAACAGATTTTGGATTCTCACAAATAGGGTATTATATTTATAATACAACATGAAGCGTAAACAAAAACTAGAAAAAGAAGAATTCATTGTTATGAATAGACACAATGAAGTATTTTCAGGTATGAAAAATGGAGGTGAATTCCAATGGACATCTAATTGGTATGACGCTAAACCATTAGAATATTCTAGTACAGCACTCATTAAACTGATGTATTCTAGTGTAGAATTAATCAGAATAGAAGATTTTTATTAAAAACAAAAAACAAAATATATGAATAAAACAATTTGGTATTTCTCAGCACCGTGGTGCCAACCATGTAAAGCATTTGGTCCTACAATGGATAGAGTAAATGAAATGGTCCCTGTAAAAAAAGTAAATATTGATTATGAACCTGATGCTCCTGGAAAATATGGTGTAACAAGTATCCCTACTATCATTTTAGTTGAAAATGAACAACCAGTAAAACACTATACTGGAGTAATGTCTTACAAAGGTGTTTTAGAATGGGCAGGAATTAATAACGCATAAAAAGCATAATATGAAAAAATTTCAATCAACAAAGTTATTTGACGGCTATTCAACATGTTTTCGTCAATGGAGTGCAGATAATACTCACTGCAAATTTTTACACGGATATGCTGTATCATTTAGAGTATGGTTTGAAGGTGAATTAGATCATCGTAATTGGGTATTTGATTTTGGTGGTATGAAACGTGCTAAAACTAAAATACAGGGTATGTCTCCAAAAGATTACTTTGCATACTTATTAGACCATACTACAGTAATTGCAGAAGATGATCCTTATTTAGAACACTTTAAAACAATGGATGCTGAAGGTATTATTCAGTTACGTATTTTACCTGCTGTGGGGTGTGAAAAATTTGCAGAATATCTTTACACAACTATCAATAATTTTTTAATGGAAGAAACAGATGGTAGAGTAAAAGCTGCAAAAGTTGAAGTATACGAACATGAAAGAAATAGTGCAATTTACGAAGAAAAATAAAATAAAAATAAAAATAAATATGGCAAATTTTTCAAAACAATGGTGTGAAATTAATGATCCTAGTATGTCTAGTGATTTCGACATTTTAGAAGAGGCAAATAATATCGAATTTAATCAGTGTGTTCCTATGATATGTGAAGGATATGGTTTTGTAGCAATAAGTAAAGATAAGTATGTTGGTATCTTATTAGCATTTGAAGATAATGAAGGCAATATTAAATGGGAATCTTATTACAACGTTATTAAATAAAATAAAAATATATGAAAACAATTTTCAAAAATGGAACTTACGAAAGAGTAAGTAATGAAGTAGCTGATTATGAAGTCAGAACAGGTAGAGCCAAATACGCCTCTAAAATGGATTGGAAGAAAAATGCACGATCTGCCGTTAGTGTTAAATCTGAAACAGTAACAGAAGCAGAACAAAAAGGTGAGCATACTAAATCTAAAAAAGCAATGAAAGCAGCTAAATTTAAAGCTAAACAACGTCAGTATGAATAGTAAATTAAAAGAAGCAACTACATTATTTTTTATACAAATAATATTATATGGTATACTTTGTATAAACTTTAGAGCAGTAGCTCAGGCGCAGTATCATGTAGCTGCGGCTGCTGATTTTATTGTAGCATCACTTAATTTTTTTGTAATTAGAAAAATTGCAAATACAAATGATGCTGTCCATCAATGGGCTGGTTATGTTTTAGGTAGTGTAGCAGGCTCATATTTAGGAATTTACATCTCAACATTAATACATTAAAACAAATTTTATGTCAAAAATAGACCCAAATAAATTATTAATATCAAGTGACTTCTATAGCGTACAAGGAGAAGGAAAAAGTACAGGTGTACCATCATATTTTGTACGTTTAGGAGTTTGTAACTTAACTTGTGGTATGTCTCGTAAGTTTGCTAATCAATTAATGAAAGAAAAATCATTAGAAGATGGTGAAATATTTAAAGGAGATTTAGAACTAGAAGGTAAAGCGACATGGACTTGTGATTCAACCAGTCAATGGTTATGGAGAGGTGAAGATAAAGAATTTCAATACTTAATTGATCAATGGAAAGAGCAAGGTATCTACGAAGATATTAAGAATGGTACTATCCATATCATTTGGACAGGTGGTGAACCTACAATTAAAGGACATCAAGAAGCAATTTCTAATTTCTTTAAGTACTGGATTGAAGAGCCTGGATTAATGGATACTATCAATCCATTTAGTGAAATAGAAACTAATGGTACTGTAGTAATTGAAGATGATTTATTTAAAATACTAGACCAAATCAATTGCTCACCTAAACTAACTAATTCAGGTTTAGAAGCTAAACAACGTATCAATCCAGACGCCATCAAGCGTGTTATGGAGCATTCAAATTATCAATTTAAGTTCGTTATCAGCACTGAAGATGATGTTAAGGAAGTATTCCGTGACTTCATTGAACCATTCAGTATACCGCTTAAAAACGTTGTTTGTATGCCAGGTTTAGATAGTCAAACAGACTTTCATGAACGTACTCAATTTGTATTAGAAATGGCTAAGAAGTATAAATTTGTAGGTATGACAAGATTACATATTTCAGCTTGGGATAAAACATTAAATGTATAAATTAAAAAACAATTAAAATTAAAAAAATATGCCTTATATTATTCTAAAATACGTAAACAGTAATGATAATAAACTTCCTGTCATCATGTTAGATATAAACGATGAAGTGTGGGAATTTAAAGATAAAGAAGAAGCAGAACATATTGCTAATGTCTTGTCTCAAAACTCAACTACTGGAAAAGAATATGAAGTTAAAAAAGTTTAAACATATTTATTGATATGAATAAACAATTACTTAAAGAAGCAATTAAACGCAGAGAAAAATCAATCCTGTTTTTTAATGCTTCTTGGTGTCCGGCCTGTAAAGAAATATATCACATCGTTGAACAGATTAAAACATCTAAACCTGATTATAAATTTTACGATTTAAAAACAGAAATGGATGGTGTGGGAGAACTAGAAGAAATATTTGACGTAGATTACTTCCCATCATTAGTTGTCATATCTGAAACAGGATACAAAGAATATTCAGGTGCTAGACAAATAAAAAAGTTATTGCGATAAAGCTTGTTTAAGCAAAAAAAATATGTTATATTACAAATACAAGTTATAAAATATGGAATTATTAAAAAAATCAAACGGAAGTTTACCCCGTACAGAACAAGAAGTAAACGAAATGATTGACAATGCATCTTATTTTTATGGTAAGTTCTTACAATCAGTAGGCTTTGACTATGAAGCTGATAAACAAACAAGTGATACACCACGTCGTGTTGCTAAAGCTTGGTTAAAAGACCTAATCGTAGGTTCAGTTACAGACGAACCTAACATTACAGTATTCCCAAATGATGAAGGATATGATGGATTAGTAATTCAATCAGGTATTCCTATTGTTAGTATGTGTGCTCATCATAACTTAGCATTTACAGGTTATGCTACTGTAGCTTACATACCTAAAGAAAATGTAATTGGATTAAGTAAACTTAATCGTATTGTAGAATGGTTTTCTCGTAGACCACAAATGCAAGAATCATTAACACAACAAATTCATGATTATATTGCTGCTAAAATGGATTGTGAATCAGTAGCAGTTAGTATTGCTTGTAAACATACATGTTGCTCACATAGAGGAATAAAACATGGTTCTACAATGTCTACAAATAAATTCAGTGGAGTGTTTATGGAAAAAGATAATCTGATCAGAGAAGAATTACTTCATGCTATTGAGATGAATGGAACTCCTATGAAATAAAATTAAATGAATATGCAAGTAAAAGAATCAAAAACAAATTGGCACTTCAATATTAGTTTAGCTAAATCATGTCTTAGGATAGTAGCAGGTATTACCTTAATTAGAGGTGAATTATTATTAGCTGGTATTTTACTTATATTAGCTGAAATATTAGGAGTAGTAGAAGAATTTTAAAATTAAAAAAAATAATATGGTTACAATTTACGCACACAAAACAGACCCTAAAGCTGTTATCCCTAAAGTACAATATGGTGATACATCAGCTTGTTTTGACATCACATGTACAAAAACAACAGTAATACCTGCAAAAGGCACAGCTGTAGTACCTAATGGATTAAATCTAACAATACATGAATCTGAAAGATATTGGATGCAAATTCAATTACGTTCTAGTAAAGGATTCAAATATGATTTAATACCACATTATGGCACAGTAGATGCTGGTTATACAGGAAATTTAGGTGTTAAAATATACAATGTTGGAGATACAGACGTTACAATTGAAGAAGGTGAACGTTATGCTCAAATAGCAGTTATTAAAAAACCTAAATACGAAATCATTGAATTAAACGATGATGAATTTGAGGAATTAAAATTAAGTCAAATGCGCGGAGACAAAGGATTTGGATCTTCTGGAAAATAAATAAAAATAATATATTATGGAATCATTAAAAAACTCATTCGAACATTTAAAAAATACAATTATCTCATCTAACCCTAATCCGTGGTATGCTATGATGATTGATGCTTTAGGTCATTTCGAAAACGAATTTAATCAGCATTTAGCAACTGTAAGTCCTACAATTAAGGCTGAAAAACCAGTAGTAGTTGAGGAACCAATAGTAATTGAAGAACCAATCATTGAGGAACCAGCAGTAGTTGAAAAACCAGTAGTTAAAAAAACAACTAAATAAAAATAAATAAAGGTTATGTATCAAGGTATTTACTACTCTCATTCTGGAGAGGATAAAGGAACATGTTATTTAAGGGATGATAAGAAAGGTTGGTCATCCTTTAAATACTACCCTACAGTCTATAAATTAGATCGTGATGGTGAGCATCAAACACTATTTGGTGACAGTTGCTCACCAATAACAGGTAAATTTGATTGGAATGATCCTACAATCCTAGAAAAAGACATCCAGAAAGAATTAGCTATATTAAGAGATTTATATTATAAGGACGATTCAGCCCCTATATCTCATAATACTATTTACCTTGATATTGAGATTGAAATTTTAGGTACCCTTACATCTCAGTCTATTAGAGATGCCAACGCTAAAATCACCTCCATAGCCTTAATTGATATTAATACTGGTAAGAAATATTGTCTAATATTAGATGATAAACAAACAATAGAATATGTAAATAAGGATAACAAGGAAATTATACCATGTCTAACAGAAAAAGATTTACTAAGTAAATTTATAGACTTATGGATTACTTTAGACCCAACAATTATTGTAGGGTATAATAGTGATTTCTTTGATATACCTTATTTATATTTTCGTATTAAAAAAGTATTAGGTGATGATTTAGTCTTATATTTATCTCCAATTAAAAAAATAAGTGACAATGCTTATAGACCACAATCTCCAATTACTTTAGGAGGTGTTAATAGTTTAGATTACATGATGTTAGTTAAAAAATATATCATGAAAGAAGAACCATCTTACAAATTAGGAGACATAGGTATGAAATATGTTAATTTAGGTAAAATAGAATATAATGGTTCCTTAGATAAACTATTCAGAGATGATCCAGATAAATTTATTGAGTATAACTTACGTGATGTCGAAATTATTGAGGCGTTAGAGAATAAATTACAATTCATTAAATTAACTGTCTTAATATGTCATTTATGTCATGTTCCATATGAATCAGTTTATTACAATACTGTATTAAATGAGGGTGCTATATTAACTTATCTTAAAAGGAAAGGAATAGTATCACCAAACAAACCTACTACAACTAATAAGTCTATTAAAGAACTTAATATAGGAGATGAAGTACAACATCAACGAGGCACTCCAACTGTTGAAGGTATAATTACTTATATAGATGAAAAATCAGGTAAATGTCAAATAAGAACTAAGTCTAATACTTTAAAAGAACGTAGTTTAAAATCAGTAAGAAAAAAAGATTCATATGCTGGAGGTTATCTTTTAGAACCAGTTCCCGGTTTATACTCATATGTTAGTGATGCTGACTTTACCAGTCTATATCCAAGTATTATTAAATCCCTTAACTTAGGTATTGAGACATTAATGGGGAGGATAATTACTAAAAATAACTATGAACAATATAATTCATTAGAAAAATTAAAACAACTAGAACCAGACACTCTTTTAAATATTGAAAAATTAAATAATAAAACATATTCATTAAAAGAATGTCAAATTAAAGTTCAAGATTTAATTGAAATTATAGAAGAAAATAATTGGTCTATTTCAGCTAGTGGAGCATTTTATCGAAACGATATTAAAAGTATATCATGTGAAGTATTAGAGGATTGGTTTAAACAAAGAGAACACTATCGTGAACTCAAGAAAAAAGCAGGTAAAAAAGAAGATTGGGAAAATTATAAATTGTATGACCTGTATCAACTTGCATTTAAGATCTTACAAAACGCACTATATGGTACTTACGCTATTAACGGTTGGAGATATACAGACGGATATAAAATATGTTCATCATCTATTACTAACAGTGGTCAAAGATTAACTAAAGAAAGTATTATATTTATAAATGACAAATTAGAACATGCTGTAAATAATGGTAGAAAAGAATTTGTAATTGCTTCAGATACTGACTCGGCATATATTGAGTTAAAAGACTTAATTAATGTAAAATATCCTAACATCACAGATGAAGAAGAAAAAATCAGTAAATTAATTGAATTATCTCAAGCACTCATTACTAAAGCTAATCACAACTTAGATAGCATATCTAAAAAAGTATTCAACATTCAAAACAAACACTATTTTGAGTTAAAACAAGAGGTGATTGTAAAGAAAGCTTATTGGTCAGGTAAACGTAGATATGCTATGTGGATTGTAAATAAAGAAGGTGTTCCTATTCCTCCAGATCATAAAGATGCTTTAGATATGAAAGGTTTAGATGTTATGAAATCTAATTTCCCTCCATTGTTTAGAAGTTTTGGTGAAGAATTAATCAAGAAAATATTATTTGATACTCCTAAATCAGAAGTTGACAAGTACATACTTGATTTTAGAAAGTCACTTGATGTAATACCTTGGAAAAAATTACTTAAACCAACTGGGTTAAAGAAACTAGACGAATATATATCTCAAAAACCAACAACCGGAGAAATATTTTCTAAATTAGCTTTAAAATGTCCAACTAATACTAAAGGTGCTATATACACAAACGATTTAATAAGATTTAAAAAACAAACTAAACAACATGATACATTTCAGGTAGGAGATAAAATGTATTTAGCTTATTTAAAAGAAAACCCATATCGTATAGAAGTATTAGGATTAAATGGTTATAATGACTCTCCTGATATCTTAGAATTTATAGAAAAATACATTGACAGAAATCAAATGTTCGATTCAGTTATAAAAAATAAAATTATGAATTTATATGAAGATTTAGGATGGGGAGCTGTTGTGTTCAATGAAAATATAAATAAATTCTTTAAATTTAGCTAAAAAAGTTTGGTAATATAAACAACATTCAATATATTTAATAGTATGATACAAAAATTAGAATTAACAGCAGCGATATCCAAGTATTATTTAAATGGCATGAATGAATCAGTCATATGGGATATTAAAGACAATATATTAAATGTTAAATTTTCATCTCCATCTAAAGAGATGTTAGGCAATGTTTCGTTTCACAATTTCCCATTAGAAGATTCTAAAATAGGTATAAGTAATACAACACAGTTAAATAAACTGATAAATATTACTAATAATTCGTTGGATATAAAGTATATTAAACACAATTACGTACCTTATAAATTAATTATTGCTGACAACAATTTCACGCTTAATTATACTTTAGCTGACTTAATAATCATACCAAAACCAGGTGATGTGGTTGGTAATATTACTTTTAATATTAAAGCTACAATAGACAGTGACAGTATACAATCCATTGTTAAAGCTAAAACAGCAGTAAATGAAAGTGAAATAGTAATAATTAAGCCAACATGCAATGATGATGGTGATTATTTGATTGAATTAGAATTTGGTGGGAATGTAGAACACGCAAATAAAGTTTCATTTTTTATACCTAATGTTGAAACCGTAAACACACCAGAAAACTTTAAAACACAATACAATTCAGATATAATTAAAGAGATAATGTATTGTAATAAGGATATGCATGTTGGTGAAATGAATATCAATTTAGATGGAATTATGAAACTAGAATTTTCAAATGAAGAAAAAACATTAACTAGTACTTACTACTTAATCGCCAAAGACTCTTAGACAACATATTTATATAAAACAAGTTATTTAAAATAAAAATTATGATAAAAGCAACATTCAATGCAATCATTGTAAAACCGTTCAATGAAGAAGAAACAACGTATGGAAATATTATAGTCCCCGATTTAGGAAAAGAACGAAATCTTAGTGGTACAATTGTATCAGTAGGTCCAGGTCAATATTCCTATTCAGGAGAATTTCTCCCAACACAACTTAAAGTAGGACAAAAAGTTATCTTACCTCAAATGGGCCCTGTTAAAGTAGAGCACGATGGAGAAGAGTATTATGTATGTGTTGAAAATACAGTATTAGCTGTTATTGAAGATTAAAATATGGGTGCAAGTTTAAAATCATATAAAAACTATATTAAAGAAGTATTAACCGAAATATTTGACAGTAAACCACTCAAAACATCATTTAAATTTAAGGATTACGGTAGTAATATTTCAACTGAAGATTTTGATGATGATCAAGAAAATCAAATTAGAGTATTATTTCATAAAATGAAACATGGGTATTATGAGTTAGATTTTATGGTAAATTATAGTAGTTTTTCTAATACTAATTTAGAATATAGTACAAAAGAATACTCAATATTACTTAATACAATTGCTCAAGCTGTGAATCAATTTTTAAATGAATACGAACCATTTGGTTTAAAGATGAGCGGTACTGAAAATGAATCTAAAATATTTAAAAACACTATATTTACTGGACAAAAGAATCGTCTATATAATTATTTTGTATCTAAATTAGATGATAGAGAAGATTATATGGTTGAACGAACACCAAACGGAGAAATAAATATAACAAAAAAATAAAAAAAATTAAAACATGAGTAAAGTTATAGAATTTGGGCCAGAGGCCAGGAGAAAATTATTTAACGGTATTGAAAAATTATCTAATGCCGTTTCTGCAACATTAGGACCTAATGGTCGAAATGTAGTTATTGCTAGACCAGGTGAATATCCATCAAGTACAAAGGATGGAGTTACAGTAGCTAAATCTATTTCACTTGAAGATCCAATTGAAGAATTAGGAGTACAAATGGTTAAACAAGCCGCTATTAAAACAGCTGATATTGCTGGTGATGGTACAACTACTTCTACTTTATTAGCATCTGAAATGATTAGACAAGGTTTAAATCAATTAAACAATGGAGCCAATGCAGTTGAAATTAAACGTGGTATTGACAAAGCTGTAAAGGAAGTAATTGATTTTATTAAAACTGAAATCAAAGAAAATATTTCATCTGAAGACCAACTTAAACAAATCGCTTCAATCTCAGCAAATAATGATATTGAAATAGGTGAATTAATCGCAACAGCGATGCAAAAAGTAGGTCGTGAAGGTGTAGTACACATTGAAGAAAGCAAATCAGGTGAAACATATCTTGAAACTGTAGAAGGTATGCAATTTGATAGAGGTTACAAATCACCATATTTTGTTACTGATAATAATTCAATGACAAGTACATTAAACGATTCATTAATCCTTATTGTAGATAAAAAAATCAATCAAGTAAAAGAACTTTTACCTATATTGGAAAACGTTTCATCTCAAAACAAATCATTACTTGTTATAGCTGAAGACATTGATGGAGAAGCATTAGCTACACTTGTTGTTAATAAAGCTAGAAACATTCTAAAAGTATGTGCTGTTAAAGCTCCAGATTTTGGAGATAGAAGAAAACTTATTCTTGAAGATATTGCTATATTAACTGGAGGTCAAGTTGTTAGTAGTGAAAAAGGAATGAAATTAGAAAAATTCAATACTGACTGGTTCGGAAAAGCAAGAGTAGTTACTATTCAGAAAGAAACTACAACAATTGTTGATGGTAAAGGTGATGAAGAAGCTATAAATAGAAGAATTGAAGAATTACAAATTCAAATTGAAAACTCTAAAAGTTTATTTGAACAAGAAAAACTTCAAGAGCGTTTAGCTAAATTTATTGGTGGTGTAGCTATTGTTCATGTAGGTGGAAATACTGAAACTGAAATGAAAGAAAAGAAAGATAGAGTAGATGATGCTTTACATGCCACTAAAGCCGCTATTGAAGAAGGTATTGTACCTGGAGGTGGTGTTACTTTATTACATGCTCGAAAAGGAATCAATCTTAGAGATAATATAGGCTCCAAAATTGTTTGGGAAGCATGTTCAGCACCATTCAAGAAAATCCTATCAAACGCTGGTTACGAACAAGAAAATATCTATACTTCACTTAACTCAGTAACTTATTTTAATCATTGGTATGGATGGAATTTAAAACAAGAATGCTTTAATGATATGAAAGAAGCTGGTATCATTGATCCATTTAAAGTAACACGTTGTGCTCTTGAAAATGCAGCTTCAGTAGCAGGTGTTGTTTTATTAACAGAAGCAACTATTGTTGATAAACCTGAAGAAAAGAAATCTAATGAAGGGTTTGGAGATATGGGAGGAATGTATTAAATTTAAAGTATGAAAGAAAAATATGTACAAATAGCTGAAAGACAAGTAGGCAAAGGTGATACATGGAAGTTATTAAGTGATGGGAAGATATATTCTTCCCTCACTATAACCTTAGACATGTATTTTAATATAATTCAAAAGCATGTTAAATTTATGCTAGATCCATTTGGTGGTAAATTATATGTTATAGATGAGGAAACAGTAGAACAACCATTAAAGTATAACATTTACGGAGATCATTAAAACAAAAAAAATAAGTTATGAAACAGCACACAATATTAAACGAAAAATATCGTCCTGATACTTTAGAAGGCTATATTTGCTCAGACGGAAATAAAGATAAATTTCAAGAATTTATAAATAATCAAGATATACCTCACATCTTATTAGCTGGAAGACCAGGTTCAGGTAAAACAACCTTAGCTAAAATATTAGCAAATAATATTAATTGTGATTATTTATTCCTTAATGCTGTTGATGAACGAAGCATAGATGTTATGAGAGATAAAGTTGGGTCATTTGCGTCAGCAGGATCATTTAAGCCTCTTAAAATAGTAATACTAGATGAAGCAACTCATATTCTTCAAGCATCACAAGTAATGTTACTTAACATGATGGAAACGTATAGTATAAATACTCGTTTCATCTTAACAGGTAACTATCCAGAACGTTTAATTGAACCACTTCGTAGCAGATGTCAAGAATTTGATTTAGAACCACCATCTAAAAAGGTCATAGCCAAACATGTAGACAATATATTAAATATTGAAGACATTAAACACACACCTGAAGATGTTGTTAGTATAATTAAAAAATTCTACCCTGATTTTAGACGTATCATCAATGCATGTCAAAAATATACTGTCAATAATGAAATCAAATTAGATAGTTCTATAACCATATCAGATGATTATAAAAATCAAATATTAGAAGCGCTTAAAAACCCGAAATCAAATGCATTCAATACAGTACGTCAAATACTAGCAGATGCTGATTTAAGTGATTATACCGACCTTTACAGGTTTTTATACGACAATATAGATGAATACACTAAAAATAATGTTGGAGAAATAATTATCTTAATCGAAGAATACAGATACCATTCTGTTGTAAGAATTGATCAGGAAATTTGTTTCTGCGCTTTAATTAGTAAAATCATATCTATTCTTTTATTCAAAACAATTAAAATAAATTAAAATAAAATGGAAAACCAAAAACAAATGAAGCTGAACATTGATTTAAAATCAGCAGAAACAATTTATTCATCTAATGGCAATTGTATATTCGCAGAAGGTGTGATATTGAAGAAAATTTCTAAATTTGTATCTGGAACATCAGAAGATGCTATAGTACCTATACCTGTATTTTATGATATAGAAAGTGGAGCTATTTTAACTGAGTTATTACCTAAAGAATTAAGAGAGGAGTTTGAAAATAAAGAACAATAATTTTACATTATTTGACTGGTTAAAAGAGATTACTCTAAATAAACATAAATGGAGCTCATTCAGTGAAGACGATAAAGCTTCATTTAATGTTTATATGATAAATCGTTACTTATCAATGAGTCAAGAATACATTGACATAGTTAACTATGTTCAAACAATCCCCTATACTGAAAAAGAAAAAGTATACAAAATATACTGTAGCATAATACCTAAGAGAAATGTTTGGTTAAAATATACCAAATCAAACAAAAAATCTAATCCAGATGTTTTATTACAGTACGTAGCAAAAGAATATGCTATTTCGCTTGGAGAAGCAAAAGAATATATTTACTTTCTAGGTAAAGAAGGTATCACAGATATTTTAACCAGACATGGTGTAGATGAAAAAGAACAGAAAAAACTTTTAAAAGATTTAATTATATGACAAAGAATAGTGAACTATATCCTGATTTTGGGAAAAATATTGTAAATGAGTTTGAAACTAATTAT
>Ga0181359_1000152_pt1 | contig 14039 bp, 16 predicted proteins | sample Fa13VDMM15SD_FD_141229 | JGI IMG/M metagenome (GOLD analysis project Ga0181359, IMG submission 141229) | Freshwater viral communities from Lake Michigan, USA - Fa13.VD.MM15.S.D | ecosystem: Environmental > Aquatic > Freshwater > Lake | place: USA: Michigan | collected 2013-09-24 | reverse complement strand
ATTAAAAATCCATGCTACAACGCCCTCGGTCCTCCCGACCTGACTAGCCCCCGCGTCGCACGTTTGCAGACCGGGGGTCTTTTCTTGCGTAAAACGCATTTGCGTATTATCGTGCAGCCATGACATTCCACTCGATCCCGCACGCTCCCAAAAGCGTCAAGGCGACGCAAGCGCAACTCGATGCGATCTACCATGCGTCAAAGAAGGGCTTGCGCGGCGACAACCTGGCCCTTGCGGCCAACATCCAGCCCAGCGACTACAACAGGCTTATTCAGTTCGATCAGGACGCAGAGCTTGCGGAACTCAAGGGCAGGGCCGACACCGAACTGGAACTGAGCAACGCCTTGCACGAGGCAGCGTTAGGCGGCGATGCAAAGTCGGCGCTGGAGATCCTCAAGCACCAGCACGGCTGGGTCGCCAAGCAGCAGATCAACATCGACGTTGACCAACGCATCAGCATCACGCAGGCTCTTGAGCAGGCCAACAACCGCGTGCTAAAGATCATCGACGCGCCGTACACAATTATTACGGACCAAACGCAGGAGTCAGACAATGGCTAAAGGCCCATCCCTGTCGGTCGGTCGCGGCGAGAAGCTATCGGTCAAAGCCGGCGCTGGCTTGACGGCCAAGGGCAGGGCTAAATACAACGCGGCTACGGGGTCCAACCTTAAGGCTCCCGCACCCAATCCCAAGTCCGACGCGGACAAGGGACGTAAGGCGTCATTTTGTGCCCGGATGGGTGCAGTGGCTGCAAAGGCTAAGAACGGCGAACGTGCCAAGGCATCACTCAAGAGATGGAAGTGCTGATATGAAACCTGGTCTGTATGCAAACATCAATGCCAAGAAAGCCCGCATAGCCGCAGGCTCCAAAGAAAAGATGCGTAGCCCCGGCGACAAGGGCGCGCCTTCGGCCAAGGACTTCAAGGAAAGCGCCAAGACGGCAAAGAAGCCCAAGCCTAAGAAGTGAACACCGCTAGCGCATCCTTGCCCTTTCACCAGTACGTCTGGGTTGATAGGGCTTTTATTCGTAAAGACGAAACAGGTTTTGAACCTGCGGTTTGGTTTGGGCTGCACAGCCACCCCGGCAGGGCTTGGGGCTGCACGGTAATGCTAGAGTGTGGGGCGGTCTATCGCAACCTGCCGCCTCACGCTTTAGCGTTCTCTAAGACGCCCCAATGCCCTTGGACGCTTTCAGAAGCTCTCAGGTGGGATTGCTACGGCTGGCAGTTTGCTCTCCACCGTTACGCATACCTTGTGGGTCTTCAGGCTAGAACTAAAAAAGGGGTTCTATGTGACTACCTGTTTACGGCTATCCCTGTTGAAGACGGGTTTAGCGACGACCCAAGCCAAAACAAAGAGTTCATGTTTATGAAAACCGCCGGTAATCGTCTTTTGATCCTACCAACTAACGATCTGCTGTTTGTGGAAAAGTCGTTTACGGTTGACGCAGGCTGGCCCAAGCTGCGGACTTCGGATACCGTTTGGACCTGCGAGGGTCTTTGATATGCACGTAGAAATCCAAGGTGTTTGATGCAAACGACGCAGTATAGCTCCGCCGAAGAGATGCAGCTTATGTCGCGGTTGTGGTCGCCGGCCATAAAGGACGATCCGCTGGCGTTTGTAATGTTTACGTTCCCGTGGGGCCAGAAGGGCACGCCGCTGGAAGACTTTACGGGACCGCGCAAATGGCAGAGAGAAGTGCTTTCGGATCTCAAGGAGCATCTTCAGCAGAACAACGGGAAGCTGGATTTTGACACCTTCCGCATGGCGACATCATCGGGGCGCGGTATTGGGAAGTCTGCGCTCGTCTCATGGCTGGTGATCTGGATGCTATCAACGCGGATTGGCTCGACGACCATCGTGTCGGCCAACTCTGAATCGCAGCTACGGTCGGTCACATGGGCCGAGATAACCAAGTGGCTAGCTATGTCACTCAACAGCCACTGGTACGAAGTTGCCGCCACACGCATCATGCCTGCCAAGTGGCTGACGGAACTGGTCGAGCGCGACCTCAAGAAGGGCACGCGCTACTGGGCCGTTGAGGGCCGGTTGTGGTCGGAGGAGAATCCCGACGCCTACGCGGGCGTACACAACTACGACGGCGTGCAGCTTATCTTCGACGAGGCTAGCGGTATCCCCGACAGCATCTGGGCCGTGGCAAGCGGCTTCTTTACGGAGAACACACCCAACCGCTTCTGGCTAGCGTTCAGCAACCCCCGCCGCAACACGGGGTATTTCTACGAGGCCTTTAACTCCAAGCGGGACTTTTGGCGAAACAAGGTTGTGGACGCCCGCAGCGTTGAAGGAACCGACAAGGCGGTGTATCAGCAGATTATCGACGAGTATGGTCCCGACTCAAGTCAGGCCCACGTCGAGGTCTATGGCATGTTTCCCAATGCCGGCGATGATCAGTTTATTTCTAGCCTCGTTGTAGATGAGGCGATGAAGCGCGAGCGGTACAAGGATCAGACAGCGCCCATCGTTATAGGCGTTGACCCTGCACGCTTCGGAGCGGACGCAACCGTTATCGCTGTACGCCAAGGCCGCGATATCATTGCTATCAAACGCCACCGAGGCGATGACACAATGGAGTCAGTGGGACGGGTAATCGAGGCTATCGAAGAGTACAACCCAACGCTAGTCGTGATTGACGAGGGCGGACTAGGCGCAGGCGTTGTGGACCGGCTCAAGGAGCAGCGCTACAAGGTCAAGGGTATCAACTTTGGTAACAAGGCCAAGAACCCCCTGATGTACGGCAACAAGCGTGCCGAGATGTGGGGCGAGATGCGCGAGTGGCTCAAGACCGCTTCGATACCTGGCGACCGCTTTCTTAAGACCGACCTCATTAGCCCGACTATGAAGCCTGACAGCAAGGGGTCTATCTTCCTTGAAAGCAAGAAAGACATGAAGGCACGGGGCTTGGCATCGCCCGACGCGGCTGACGCAATCTGCGTCACATTTGCTTTTCCGGTAGCTCACAGAGAATATCTTGCGAAAGATACGAAACGCGCCTATTCTTCGGGCAGCAGTGCAACCAATTCCTGGATGGGGTCTTAATATGTCCGTAAATACTAAGTCAATCGGCGTTGCCTTTGAAGACCAAAACATCGTTGGATCTGACAAGATCTTGTCTGCTAGCCAGTTGGGCTACACCTCGGACGCGCAAGGCACCGTCACGCAGGCGACCAGCAAGTCCACCGCCGTCACGCTCAACAAGTCCGCTGGCGTTATTACGATGAACAACGCATCGCTAGCAACCGCCACGAACGCTACATTCACGCTGAACAACAGCCTGATTAGCGCCAACGACACGGTCATTTTGACCATTTCAGGTGGTCAAGCTACCGCAGGCTCGTACAACGCATTTGCTAACTCGCTTGCCGCTGGTTCGGTCAGCATTACCTTGCGGAACATCTCCGGCGGTACGTTGTCAGAAGCCGTGACCATCAACTACGCACTTATTCACTGCGATTAAAATGCCCCTTAAGAAGTCTGCCAGCAAAGCCGCGTTTCGTGCCAACGTGAAGGCCGAAGCGCACGCCGGGAAACCGATTAAGCAGGCCGTTGCCATAGCCTATGCGACTAAGAGAGCGGCCCAAAAAGGTAAAAAGTAACGCTTATGGACAGCACGGGTATCATTAAAGCCGGTCAGGTAGCTAATGTCGGCGGCAATGCCCCCGGCGAAAAAGGCAACAGCGACCGCTTAAGCACTATGCGGACGCGCCTCGACATGGCGATTTCGTCCTATAGTGAGTCCCGTGAGGACGAGTTAGACGACCTGCGCTTTATGGCTGGCAGTCCTGATAACCAGTGGCAGTGGCCTGCTGACGTGCTTGCTACTCGCGGATCGGTGCAGGGCCAAACAATTAACGCACGACCCTGCCTAACCATCAACAAGCTGCCGCAGCATGTGCGCCAGGTTACAAACGAACAGCGCCAAAACCGCCCCAGCGGCAAAGTTATTCCCGCCGATGACAAAGGCGACGTTGAAGTTGCTGAAATCTTCGACGGCATGGTGCGGCACATCGAATACATGTCGGACGCCGACGTGGCCTACGACACGGCCTGCGACAACCAAGTCATATACGGCGAGGGCTACCTGCGCGTCCTAACGGACTATTGCAGCGACGATAGCTTTGACCAAGACATTATGATCGGGCGCGTTCGCAACTCGTTTAGTGTCTATATGGACCCAATGATTCAAGATCCGTGCGGATCCGACGCCAAATGGTGTTTCGTTACCGAAGATCTTACCAAAGACGAATATATGTATCAGTTTCCTAACGCCATACCCGTTAGTTCACTTATGGCACAAAGCGTAGGCAACCAAAATGTTAGCCAATGGCTTGGCGAAAACACGGTACGGATCGCGGAATATTTTTATTACGATACTGACCACAAGAAGCTCAACCTCTACCCCGACAATATAACCGCGTTTGAAGGCTCGATTGAAGACAAGCAGCTTAAGGCCCAGTACGGCAAGCCGCTGCGCTCGCGTATGGCCGAACGCAAAAAGGTTATGTGGTGCAAAACCAACGGATTTGAATTTTTAGAAGAACGTGAATGGGCCGGCAAATATATCCCCGTTGTCCGCGTCGTTGGTAACGAGTTTGAAGTTGATGGCCGTATGTATGTGTCGGGCTTGGTGCGTAACGCTAAGGATGCCCAGCGTATGTACAACTACTGGGTCAGCCAAGAAGCAGAGATGCTGGCATTGGCCCCCAAGGCACCGTTTATTGGCTACGGCGGTCAGTTTGAAGGTTACGAACACAACTGGAAAACGGCCAACACTAACAACTGGCCGTATCTGGAAGTCAATCCGGACGTTACAGACGGCGCTGGTGGTATGCTGCCACTTCCGCAGCGGGCACAGCCTCCAATGGCGTCTAGCGGCCTTCTACAGGCCAAAGCGGGCGCTTCAGACGACATCAAGTCCACTACCGGCCAGTATGATTCCAGCCTAGGAGCAACCAGCAATGAACGCTCCGGCAGAGCTATCTTGGCACGCGAAAAGCAGGGCGACACCGGCACATATCATTATGTGGACAATCTTTCTCGCGCTATACGCTACGTCACTCGGCAACTGGTTGATATGATTCCTAAGATTTACGACACACAACGTATAGCGCGAATTGTTGGGCTAGACGGCGAAGTCAGCATGGTCAAATTAAACCCTGACCAGCCAGAACCCGTTAAAAAGATCCAAGACGAAAACGGCATCGTGCTTGAAAAGATCTACAACCCTAATGTTGGCAAGTACGATGTTGTTGTAACGACCGGCCCAAGCTACATGACCAAGCGTCAAGAGGCGCTCGACGCCATGTCGCAGCTTTTGCAAGGCAACCCGCAGCTTTGGCAGGTTGCAGGCGACCTGTTTGTTAAAAACATGGACTGGCCTGGCGCACAAGAAATGGCAAAACGGTTTAAGAAAACCATTGACCCAAAACTTCTGGCCGACGACGACAAATCACCCGAATTGCAGGCCGCAGAACAGCAAATTCAGGGTATGGGGCAAGAACTCGATCAACTTCACGGTGTTCTTAAGAACATTCAGAACTCAATCGAGGCGCAAGACGTTGAAGTTAAGCAGTTTGAAGCCAAAATTAAGGCTTACGACGCTGAAACCAAGCGCATTTCGGCTGTTCAAGCGTCTATGTCGCCCGAACAGATCCAAGACATTGTCATGGGTACGGTTCACGGCATGTTGAGCAGTGGCGAACTTGTCAATGAAATGCCCGGTCGTGACGGGCCTGAAATGCCTGACGATGGCATGGAAATGCCGCTTTCAGATCAACAATTCATGTCCGAACAAGACATGCCTGAGCAAATGCCTATGCAGGGTATGCCTGAAGAAATGCCTATGCCTGAAGAAATGCCTATGCAGGAAATGCCACAATGACCGAGAAACCAGCCGACTTCATTGGGTATCTGTTTCTAGCGCGGGATGTAGCCCATTCTGTGCATCTGAACACCCGTAGCTTTTCCAAACATTCGGCTTTAGGCACCTTTTACGATGAAATTATAGATCTTGCTGATTCGCTGGCAGAAGCCTGTCAGGGCCGGCATGGCCTGATGGGACCGATCACTTTGCAATCGGCTAAAAAAACCGTTAACATCATCGTGTTCCTTCGAGAACAGTTAGCTGAATTGGAAGAATGCCGGTACGAGGCTTTTGACAAGTCAGACACTGCGCTTCAAAACATTATCGACGAGATTGTAAGGCTGTATCTTACTACCCTCTACAAACTCGAATTTTTGGCATAGGAGCCTCAGATGGCTAACTATAAATATCTTGAAGCCACGGACCAAGTCAAAACGGGCGCAGGCAAAATCAAATCCGTGTTTTGCAGTAGCGGCACCAGCCCAACTGTAGCCGTCCATGACACGGACAGCGGTACGGCAACGACCGCTACTACGCTCATTGCAACATTCACAGCCGCCACGCCTGGAGTTTATACCTTTACAGGAGACGACGGTGGGCTGTACTTTAACAAGGGCCTCTATATCGTGCTTGGTGGGACCACACCTAAAGTGACCATCGGCTTCGATTAGACCTCGACAAGACCGACTAGCCGGTTAGCTAGGTTTTATAGGACTACCCAACTATGGAAGAAATTCCCGAACTACCAGCGGCTGACCCCGCGCCAGATCAAGAAGCCACGGCGGCGCTTGACCCTGTAGACAATCAACTGCCGGAAGATGTAGCCAACGAAGCGTCTAAGACCTTTTCGCAAGAAGAACTTGATGCCATCGTTAGCAAACGTCTCGCAAGAGAACAGCGCAAATGGGAGCGAGAGCAGACCCAGCGTGCAGCAGAAATGGTCAGATCGGCACCCGCCGATATGCCCTCGCCAGAGTATTTCGACACTACCGAAGCCTACGCTGATGCGTTGGCGGAACGTAAGGCCGAAGAATTGCTCGCACGGCGTGAAGCAGCACAGCAACAGTCTAGCGTTCTCGAAGCCTACCACGACCGCGAAGAAGAGGCTCGGAACAAGTACGACGACTTTGAACAGGTCGCGTATAACCCGAACCTAAAAATCACGGACGTGATGGCTCAGTCCATTCAGTATTCCGACGTTGGCCCTGATATTGCATATTATCTAGGGACCAATCCAAAAGAATCTGATCGGATTTCCAAACTGCCGCAAATCTTGCAGGCAAAAGAGATAGGGAAAATTGAGGCCAATTTGGCTATCAATCCACCTGTTAGACGCTCTTCATCTGCCCCGGCACCGATTGCACCTGTTACAGCTAGATCCTCTGGATCACCTGCCTATGACACGACGGACCCAAGGTCTACCAAGACCATGACGGATTCGCAGTGGATTGAAGCGGAACGGCTGCGCCAGATCAAGAAGTACGAGGCGCAACGTAACCGCTAAGTCAGGAGACACACTGTGTCCAATTCGCTTCTTACTATCGACATGATCACCCGGAAGGCTCTGGAAATTCTGGAGAACAACCTGGTGCTTACCCGCAACGTGAACCGCCAGTACGACGACAGCTTTGCTGTTGAAGGTGCCAAGATCGGTTCTACGCTTCGTATCCGCCTCCCCGACCGCGCTCTGGTCACTGACGGTGCCGCCCTGCAAGTTCAGGACGACAACGAGCAGTTCACCACGCTGACCGTCAACAACCAAAAGCATATCGGCGTTAACTTTACCTCCGCCGAACTGACCATGCAGTTGGATGACTTTGCTGAACGTGTTCTGAAGCCTCGTATTAGCCAGTTGGCTTCGTCTATCGACGCCGACGTTGCTAGTGCGTACAAAAGCATCTATTCGTCGGTCGGCACCCCCGGCTCAACGCCTTCGACTTCGCTGGTTCTGTTGCAAGCTCAACAGAAGCTCAACGAAAACGCGGCGACGATGATGCCTCGCTATGCCACCGTCAACCCAGCCGCTAACGCTGGTTTGGTCGAAGGCATGAAGGGTCTCTTCAACCCAGTTGATACCGTCAGCAAGCAATTCAAGAACGGTATGATGGGCACGGGCGTTCTTGGCTACGACGAGATCAACATGTCTCAGTCGATCAAGGTCCACACCACGGGTGACTGGGGTACGTCGATCACGATCACTTCGACCATCTCGACCCAAGGCACAACCTCGCTTGGTCTGTCCTTCACCGGATCTTCCAAGACTTGGAAGCAAGGCGACGTGTTTACCATCGCCGGCGTTTACGCGGTCAACCCACAGACCCGTGAGACCACTGGTTCGCTTCAGCAGTTTGTTGTAACTGCCGACGCTACTGGTTCCTCTACGGCTACTGTGACCGTCTCGCCTGCGATCTACACCGCCGCCAACGCTCTAGCTACGGTGGATTCGTTCCCTGCTTCGGGTGCGGTTGTAACGATGTTGGGTTCCGCCACGTCGCAATACGCCCAAAACCTTGTGTATCACAAAGATGCCATCACCTTTGCCACGGCTGACTTGCTGCTGCCAAACGGTGTGGATATGGCTTCTCGTGCGGTTCACAACGGCATTTCGCTCCGCGTTGTCCGTCAGTACGACATCAACAACGACCGTATGCCTTGCCGTATTGACGTGCTGTATGGCTTCTCTACCATCCGTCCGCAGATGGCTGCCCGTATTTGGGGCGCGTAAAACTTTACGCCTCGGCTTAGGCCGGGGCGTAATCCTCTTTTTCTTGGAGAAACATCATGGCACTTCCTTCAGTTGGTGGCGGGTACCAAATTGGTGACGGCAATCGCAACGAGATTTTTCTCGGTGAGATGTCTGATCCACAAACCGCAACCGCAACCGCAACCCTGACCGCCGCACAAATCACTGGTGGCCTTTTGGTTGCCAACCCAAGCGCCTCGGCTGCGTCCTACACGCTGCCTACCGCTGCTTCGGTTGATAGCGTGCTGACCAACGCTAAAATTGGCAGCACCTTTACTCTGTCTATCGTCAACCTCGGCACCTCTTCGGGCGCTCTGACGATTGTTGCTGGCACCGGCTGGACCCTCGTTGGTTCGGCTACCGTGGCTATCACAAGCTCGGCTCAAGTGCTGGCTTACCGCACCGCAGCCAACGCCTACACGCTTTACCGCGTCGCCTAAAACAGATGTGCCCTACGTCATTGTGGCGTAGGGCATTTTGTCTTTCATAGGGTTCTCATGCAAACCTACCTTCGGCATCCGGTTCACGGAACAAAAATCGCCAATATTGATATGGAAGTAGAATACGACAAAGAGCATGGCTGGGAAGAGTACGACCCAGAAGCCTTTATCGAACCCGAAGTTTCTGCTAATGTTTTGGAAGCGAAACGGCGCGGCAGGCCACCGTTAAACAAAGAGGCATAGTATGACCACGGCAGGCGAACTGATAGACGGCGCTTTGCGGCTACTCGGTATGCTTGCTGAAGGCGAAACCCCTTCTGCCGCTACATCCCAAGACGCCTTGTTTGCCATGAACCAAATGATTGATTCGTGGAACACAGAACGGCTTTCCGTTTACTCCACACAAGACCAAGTGTTTTCGTGGGCACCGGGCCTTATTAGCCGAACGCTTGGTCCTACGGGTGATTTTGTAGGCAACCGCCCAGTCCTGTTGGACGACGCAACCTATTTTAAAGACCCAGCTAACGGTATTTCGTTTGGCATCAAGATTATCAATCAACAGCAGTATAACGGCATTGCGGTCAAGACCGTGACCAGCACCTATCCGCAAGTCATCTGGGTAAACATGGATTACCCAAACATCGACATGTACGTGTATCCTGTGCCTACCAAAGTGCTGGAGTGGCATTTCATCTCGGTTACGGAACTAACTCAACCAGCCACACTAGCCACCACGCTGTCATTCCCGCCCGGCTATCTGCGGGCGTTCCGCTACAATCTAGCCTGCGAGATCGCAGGCGAGTTTGGCGTTGAGCCATCGCCGCAAGTTTCGCGGATTGCAATGTCTGCCAAGCGCAACATCAAGCGTATCAATAACCCTGACGATATTATGTCGCTGCCATACAGCATCGTCGGCACTCGCCAGCGGTTTAACATCTTTGCCGGTAACTACTGATGAAGACGCCTATCTTAGGTTCGTCATACGTCGCCCGCAGCGTAAATGCTGCGGACAACATTATGATCAATCTGTTTCCGGAGATCATTCCAGAGGGCGGCAAAGAGCCTGCGTTTCTCAACAGAGCGCCAGGTCTGCGTTTGCTTGTAACCTGTGGAATCGGCCCCGTGCGCGGCCTGTGGCAACTTGGCGACTACGGCTATGTGGTATCCGGAACCGAACTCTACAAAGTTACTTCGTCTTGGGTTGCAACGCTAATTGGAAATGTTTCTGGCACTGGCCCCGTGTCTATGGCGGACAACGGAACCCAACTTTTTATTGCCTGCAACGGCCCTAGCTACATTTACAACTCTAGCACTTTGGCGTTCGCGCAGATTACGGACCCTGACTTCCCCGGCGCGGTGACGGTTGGATATCTTGACGGCTACTTTGTGTTTAACGAACCCAACAGCCAGCGCATTTGGGTAACAAGCCTTTTTGATGGTACTAGCATCGACCCGTTAGAATTTGCCAGCGCCGAAGGATCTCCTGACGGTTTGGTTTCGCTAATCATTGACCACCGCGAAGCGTGGCTGTTTGGAACAAACTCTGTTGAGGTTTGGTACGACGCGGGGTTGGTTGACTTCCCCTTAACGCGCATCCAAGGCGCGTATAACGAAATCGGTTGCGTAGCTCCGTATTCAGTTGCCAAGCTCGACAACGGTTTGTTTTGGCTTGGCGGCGACGCCCGCGGTACAGGTATCGTCTATCGCGCCAACGGTTACACCGGCCAACGTGTAAGCACTCACGCCGTCGAGTGGCAGATTCAGCAGTACGCCGACATCAGCGACGCGCTGGCCTACACCTATCAGCAGGACGGCCATGCGTTTTATGTGTTGGTGTTTCCTAGCGCCAACGCAACCTGGGTATTTGATGTGGCTACAGGCGCTTGGCATGAGCGGGCCGGCCTAGACAACGGCGTCTTTACCCGTCACCGCAGCAACTGCCAAATGGCGTTTAGTAGTGAAATTGCGGTTGGCGATTTTGAAAACGGTAATGTCTACGCTTTTGATCTTGACGTTTTTGCCGACAACGGCGAACCACAAAAGTGGCTTCGGTCGTGGCGGGCGCTGCCGACAGGCGAAAACAATCTAAAGCGTACTGTGCAACATAGCCTTCAATTAGACTGCGAAACTGGCAATGGCCTTAATACCGGCCAAGGATCAGACCCGCAAGTCATGCTGCGTTGGTCAGACGACGGCGGACACACTTGGTCCAACGAGCATTGGAAGTCTACCGGCGCAATCGGCGTTTACGGCAAGCGCGTATTTTGGCGCAGGCTTGGTATGACCACAAAATTGCGCGATAGGGTATACGAAGCGTCAGGAACCGATCCAGTTAAGATCATCATTGTTGGGGCCGAGTTAGCAATTAGCGGCACCAATGCCTAGCATTCAAAACATAACCAATATCCCCGCCCCCCGCGTTGAGTTTATTGACTCACGCACGGGTTTGATGTCGCGTGAATGGTACAGGTTTTTCCTCAATCTGTTTACGTTGACGGGCAGCGGCAATAACCCAACCAGTCTAGAAGATCTTCAGTTGGGGCCAACGTTTGAATTTACGCCGGATATGTTTGTCGTAGACAACCTATCTCCTGACACTGAATCTGCTATTGCCACTTTATCAATGTCGGTGAACGACTTTGGGCAAAGCCTTCAGACGCTTCCCGTGGATTTTGGCGGCACGGTTTCAAGCGTCAATGTAACGCTAGCCACAACAGGCACCGACGTATCTTTTAGCGCCGCCAACAGCACGACCGCGCCCGTGATTGCCCTAAGCATCCCCACAGCGTCTGCCGTTAATCGCGGGGCGCTGTCTGCGGCTGATTGGACCACCTTTAACAACAAAGGCAGCGGTACGGTTACAAGCGTTACGGGCACGGCTCCTGTGGTCTCCAGCGGCGGCAATACGCCAGCCATAAGCATGGCTGCTGCCACCACTTCTGTAGATGGCTACCTTACTGCCACTGACTTCACCACGTTCAACAACAAGGGAAACGGTACTGTTACCAGCGTTGCCGCGCTTACTTTGGGCACATCTGGTACGGATGTAAGTTCCTCTGTAGCTACAAGTACCACTACACCTGTCATCACCCTCAACATTCCCACAGCGTCTGCCGCTAACCGTGGGGCTTTGTCCGCCGCCGACTGGACAACTTTTAACGCCAAAGGTAGCGGCACCGTTACAAGCGTTACAGGAACAGCGCCTGTTGTTTCTAGTGGAGGCGCTGCCCCCGCTATTAGCATGGCCGCAGCTAGCACCACCGTAGACGGATACCTTACTGCCGCTAACTTTACGATCTTCAACAACAAGGGTTCCGGCTCAGTCACAAGCGTTGCGCAGACCTTTACGGGCGGCTTGATCTCTGTTGGCGGATCGCCAATTACCACGTCAGGCACACTGGCGCTCACGGTTGCGGGCACGTCGGGCGGCGTCGTTTACTTTACGTCGGCTAGCACCTGGGCATCTTCGGCGCTTCTCGCAGCTAACGCGCTTGTGGTCGGCGGCGGCGCAGGCTTGGCACCCGCGACGGTTACGACCGGCGCAAATGTTGTCACGGCTCTTGGTGTGGCTGTCGGCACGGCTGGATCGTTTGTCGTCAACGGCGGCGTGTTAGGCACCCCATCCAGCGGCACTGTGACAAACCTGACGGGTACGGCCTCGATTAACATCAACGGCACTGTGGGTGCTACGACGGCATCTACGGGCGCGTTTACGTCGCTGTCCTACACGACCACGCTGACGGGCGGCACGGGTATCGTCAATCTGGGCAGCGGGCAGTTCTATAAGGGCGCTTCGGGTAATGTCGGAATTGGAACCACTACCGGCACCTACCAGCTACAAGTTACGGGAACGGGACAGGAAACCGCGGCCCTAACTGACGCGGGTAATAAGGGCGGCTCAATCTATCTTCAGGCCACAGCCGTTGCCGCCGGAACAGGCGGCGCGGTTCTGTTTGGTTCTACCTTTGGAAGCCAAACACCGTTTGCGGCTATTAAGGGGTTTGTTGAAAACGGCGGCACCAACACGACCGGCTCTCTGCGCTTTAGCACTCGAAATGCCGTAGCAGACACCGCGCTTACAGAACGCGCCAAATTTACTATTGGCGGTGATTTTCTTCTTACCAGCACCGGCGGTCTAGGCTACGGCACAGGCTCGGGCGGCGCGGTCACGCAGATCACCAGCCGAACGACGGGCGTCACGCTTAACAAGACCAACGGCGCGGTTACCATGTTCTCGGCAGCGGGTTCTGCGGTGGCGGCGACCTTTACCGTAACCAACTCGACCGTGGCGGCAACGGATACAGTCCTCCTGTCGGTCAAGTCCTCGACTAACGTCTATTTGACGTTTGTTACGGCGGTCGCGGCAGGTAGCTTCAACGTCACATTCCAAACCACAGGCGGCGTATCTGTTGACGCGCCAGTGATCAATTTCGCGGTTATCAAAGCCGTGACAGCCTAATGGATTCTTAGTCTTCGCTGTGATACCCTACGCAAGACCAAATGCAATAGATGGAGTTTAAACATGACCGTAAATCTTTCTCCGCTTGCAGGTGCTGGGTGGCAGTTCTTCACTGATAGCGGTGTTCCGCTAGCCGGCGGTAAGCTGTACACATACGCGGCGGGTACAACGACGCCAGAAACTACATACACGTCTAATACCGGTTTGACGGCTAACGCCAACCCCATAATCTTAAATTCCGCTGGACGGCTAGCTAGCGATGTGTGGTTAACCTCGTCGGTAAATTACAAGTTTGTGCTTGCAACCAGCACCAATGTTACCATTGGAACCTACGATAACATTTCCGGCATTGAAGGCAATGTTTTGGCGTCGCTTGCCAACACGTCCAACAATGCGCTAGGCGACGCGCTGGTTGGCTTTAAGCAGTCTACTTCTGCAGGGTTTATGGCCGGCGCAACCGCCGGAACCGTAAACAGTAAGCTGCAAGAGTCTGTTAGTGTCAAAGACTTTGGCGCA
>Ga0181359_1000151_pt1 | contig 14108 bp, 18 predicted proteins | sample Fa13VDMM15SD_FD_141229 | JGI IMG/M metagenome (GOLD analysis project Ga0181359, IMG submission 141229) | Freshwater viral communities from Lake Michigan, USA - Fa13.VD.MM15.S.D | ecosystem: Environmental > Aquatic > Freshwater > Lake | place: USA: Michigan | collected 2013-09-24 | reverse complement strand
AAAACTCAAATCTATCAAAAAATTAGTGAAGCAGTTCAACCAATTCATTCTAGAAGCACGAACCACCCAAGCATCGCAGCAAGCAAAGCGTTTGGGGTTGGTAGGAAACGGGCACGGTGATTGGTATGATAAACAGGGAGCGTTAAAAGCTAAAACTGTAAAGGGTCAACTTAAAATGTTCACCCCAAGGCAGGGTGATGATAAAGATGGAGAAAAATCTTCCCAATCGGCAGCAAATTCTGGAAGTAGCAAAACGAATAAAACGGATGGATCTAAAACTTCTACAACTACTGCACGAACAGCAGACTATGAAAAACTGCAGCAAGTAGTTCAAAATCAACAAGCTAGACAAGAGTTTGATGCAATGGCACGTAAGGAGCCATTGACAATTGCTTTTGATAAGTTTGACAGTGATGAAGTCACTAATAATATTTTAGCAGCTGTAGAAGAAACTGCTCAAGGTTCTCCTTATTATATCTTCCCAAGTAGAGATGCAGATATCGCAAGACTAAAAGAAACTTTTGGTGATATTATTATTGACGATGTTAATGCAGAAACAATTTATGATGTCCTACAGTCCATTTATGAAAGTGGATACAATGCAATCAATATTATAGTACGAAAAAGTAGAGCACAAGAGATTGCCAAACTTGCATTAGAGCAGAATGGGGAATTATATCGTTATGTGATGATGAATATTATTCCTGTAGATGAAAGATCTATTAGAGAACAATATATTGCTGGTGATATTTTTAGAGAAGGTGAACTTGTAGAAACTAAAAAATCTTCTGGTGTTATTATAAGGCGTGGAGCAAATCATATCATTTGTCTTGATGAGAATAATAATACTTTTAGATCTTGGATTACTGAAGTAAAACTTGATTATGATACTTACTTATTACAATAAATAAATACAGAAATGTATAAGCATATTCAATGAACATCTGGGAACAGTCTTTTGAAAATCTTCGTCGCCCTTATTTTGAAGAAAAAAAAGGCGATGGAAATCTAGCAAATAATTATCCTCCTTATGGTAAAGTTACCAGAGGAGATGTAATTGCTGGTGCAACTGGTAAGGACCAGATGGGTGGAAAAAAAGATGGTGGTGGATATGATAAGGGATATAAAGCAATGCAAAAAGAAATTGAAAAGTTGGACAGTGGTAAAAAACCTGCTACTGCAAAACGTTACAAAGAAATGAAAAATGAACACTCCAGTTGGAGATCTGATTTTAAAATTCTTGATGAAGAAGGATGTGAAACTGATAATTCTATAAAACCTAAAAGAGGTATTAAAAATAAAATCACGATTAATCCAGAGTTAAAGACTGAGCAAATTACAACTGGTCCAGTAATGAAACCTGGATCTGGATTGGGTGGTGGTAAATTAGTATATCCAAAAGGACAAGAACCAAAAACGACTGGAGCAAAACTGCCAACTCTTCAGCAAGCACATTATGAACCAGAAGGTAAAGAGATTTCTGAAAGAGAAATGACTTCTAGTGATATGCAGAAGGAAAAAAATTTAAAGAAAAAGTATGATCCTTCTGGCATGAAATCTTCTATGAAGAAGCAATATGGTACTGAGAAGGGTGAGGAAGTTTACTTTGCTACAATTCGTAAGAAAGCGATGGAGCAATACCCAGATTTAGTTGAAAAAAAACATGACACGTATCTAGAATTAGATATGGAGAAGCGTCAAAAGAATAATGAAAAAGCGATTGCTGATATGAAGAAGACCAAGGCTAATAAAGATATGGTCAAAGCAGCAAGTAAACATTTTGAGGAACATCAACGTAATCTTGAACTAGATTATTATCTTGATGAAGCACTTAGACCAGCTTCAGAAAGAATGCAGAGTATGCAAACTGCTGCAGGTAGAAAGAAACAAGAGCAACAAAGAGAAAAAAAATCTAAGTTAGAAGCAGAAGCTGATAAGATCCTTGCTGGTTTTAGTAAGAAAGGAACTGGTACTGCAAAGACAAAAGCAGCACCAAAAGCAGCAGCACCAGAAGCAAATAGATATTTAAAAACTGGGCAGAAAAAAGATACTCTTGCAATGAAAGTTAAAACGGCAATGTCTGAAAGACGTGAAATGGATGAACCTGGGGAAGAAGATTGGAGACCAGAAGTAAAAAGACATAATAAAATGGTTGGATATAAACCAAAACCAAAGAGACCATCTATCGAAAATGATCCCAGGTATGGATCTGTAAAAGATAAATAATTTAGGGTTATATTTCAAAATATAAGAGGGTATCATGAACGCAATAGTTGCAGTGGTAAAACCACTACTAATCACAATCGCAACACATCCTGCTGTAAAGCAGTTGGTTGTCGATCTTCTAACCAAGTATGTAAAAACAACCGACAACTCAATTGACGATGTTGTTCTTGCATTAGTCAAAGAGAAACTATTCTCACCACAAGCATGATTACTTGCCTAGTTACAAACTGGGGATTTACGATCATATTTGGTCTATTGCTATCATTTTCTGAATGGTTAGCAAAGACAAAGCGGTTTGAACACAATGGAATAATAGATTTTAGTTCTCATTACTTAAAGAATATACTAAAAAATAAATAAATAAATAAACCAACTTTGCCACAACTTCGGTTGTGGTATTTTTATAAATATTTCAAGCAAAACCGATAGGAAAAACTAAGATGGCAATTTGGGGAATTTCAACTCAAAGTGAATATGCTGCTAATTATTATGCCATTCCTAAACATCTAATTGATGTTGACAGAAACAGAACACCTCATAATTGCTTTGCAGATGAAAGGGGTTGGGTATACAGACATTACGGTGATAAGGTATACTCTGGATTATCAACTTCATACTATGATGAAGTTTTAGTTAGTGTTGCAGGATTGGGTACAACAAGACATCCAAACGGAAGCAGAATTACTGGACTAGGTGCTGCTACACCAGTTGCGGTCTTCTTTGAAGATCTAAACGTTGCATCACCAATCAGCATCGGTGCTGGTGGCACTGATAGAATTGTTAGAGCTGGTGGAGCATCAACTACAGGAATTAGTACTGGATTTGTCCATGTTGTTTGGAACGAACCAGTATTCTGTTCTGCTGGTGCTACTGTAAACATTAGAGCAACAACTGGTGCAGGAACTTCGTTTGTTGTTGGTACTGCTGTATCGATGACACCAAACGTTCAAATTCCAGTTTATTTCGGAACTCGTACATCAGGTTCTAATACTGGTTTTGGTTATACTATGATGAGAAACTTCAATGGTCAAATTGGTAATAGAATTGCTTTCAGATTTACAACCAATCTAGGTATTGGAACTATTTTAAACATCCATGTTGCAGGTAACGTGGTAGGAACAATCACGGACTTCCAAAACACAACTGCAGAAAAAACTTTTACTTCTGACATGATTAGAAATGTTGGCGGTGCAGGAACATTCTTTGGCGGTGGTATTGCTGGAGTTAGCACATATCCTAATGCTGTAAGAGGCGTAGGCATCGGAACAACCACACTAACACTTAAATAATTTTAGATGAGATTTGATGAATTGAATGAAGATAACCATCTCTTATTCGCCATAAAGCATTATGAAAACCCTCATGCTTCCACTATGGAAGAGTTTGAAGAGGATTTGAAACGCTTCAAATATATCAAGAGATTGCTAAAAAAATATCTTGAGCAGAATGAACTGAGACACCATTTGATTTTAAACCACTTGATAATTTGCTTCAATGTTTTTGGTGAAGCAACGGTTCCTCTTTTGTTTTTTAAAATTGAAAAGGAATACTGGTCTATTATAAAAACATTTTTAATTTTTTTAAATAAAATCCCAGATTACCCTAAATCAGGATTAGATGATATTTTAATTCATGATGAATGTCGCAGAATACTTAGTTCAATCTAATGGATTTTTCTAAATTGAACCGTATCATAAATATTCTTAGAGAAGATATTATGTCTACCGATCCTGGTGGCACTAGCAAACCAGGATTTAGTTCATCTGCAGAAAAACCTGTTGCAGGTTTCGATCCTGTTATGGATTTGCGACGTAAGTATGGTAAAAAATTGAATCTTTTTTATCGTAAACGTTTAGGAGAACTAAGAGATGCTAACAAACAACGACACAAAAACTAGAATAGCTGTCTTGGAACAAAAAAGTATAACCCAAGAAAGATTGATTGAAAAAGTTGAAGATGCCATCCAAGTAATGAAGGATGTTGTTGAAAACGTTTCAAAAATGCTTGCCGTTCATGATGAAAGAATAGAACAGGCATCAAAGAGTGATAGTATCATTATTTCTATGCTAAAAGAAATGAAGCATGATCTTGACGCAGAAGATATTGATCTAAGTGCTAGAATTGATGAGATTAGTATAAAGGTTGAAGAGATCAAAAAAATTAAATGGATGACCATTGGCATCGGAGTTTTTGGTGCTGTATTGGTTGGAGCAATGTCAACTGTTGCTTCTGGGTGGTTGACACCAGGCGAATTGGGGTATAGAATGGAACCTAGGTATGTTCCAAATCCCGAAAACATTAAAAAATGAGTTATGTTGATGTCAAGTACATCTGTTTGATTTCTTCAAGATTACAAAAATTTGCTAAGAAAAAGGAAAATTTATACAACTTTAGATGTCCTTATTGCGGAGATTCTCAAAGGAATACAAATAAGACAAGGGGGTATTTCTATCAGTGTAAATCGGATTACAACTTCAAGTGTCATAATTGTGGAGTTTCAAAATCTTTTACATATTTTCTAAAAGATATTGATCAGTCTTTATACGACCAATATCTTTTAGAAAGATATAAAGAAGGACTAACTGGAAAATCCACTAATACACCAGACCCAAAGTTTGAGTTTAAACAACCAGTCTTTATAAAGAAGACAAAAGTAAATCTACCACAAGCATCCGAAAATCCAAGATCAAGTGATTACCTAAAAAAAAGAAAAATCAATCCTACAAACTTTTTCTACGCAGAAAAATTCAAAGAGTTTACAAATAAACTCAAACACACATTTAATGATATTCGTAATGATCATGCGAGAATTATCATTCCCCTTTATAATGAAGAAAAGCAACTTATAGGTTTTCAGGGTAGAAGTCTTGATCCTTGGGCACAACCCAAATATCTCACTGTTATGCTTGATGAAGATGCTCCCAAAGCTTATGGACTTGATACTGTAAATAAAGATGAGACAGTTTATATTACGGAAGGTCCATTTGACAGCACGTTTATCGAAAATTCAATTGCAATGTGTGGAGCTGATGCTAATCCTGTATTGTGGGGTATCAGTGATTGTGTTTACATATATGATAACGAACCACGCAATACAGAAATTGTATCAAGAATTTCCCACACTATCGAAACTGGACAAAAGATTGTTATTTGGCCATCATCAATAAGTGAAAAGGACATAAACGATATGGTTCTGTCTGGACATAATATTCAAGACGTGGTAAAATTAAATACTTACTCAGGTCTAGAAGCAAAACTAAAATTCACTAACTGGAAGAAGAATGAGCAACGGAATAACAGTCAAAAAACGAGACGGTTCTATTGAAGGTCTGAACCTCGATAAACTACATGTGATGGTAGAAGAAGCCTGCAAAGACATTGCAGGTGTTTCTGCATCGCAAGTAGAAATTAATTCCGGTATTCAGTTCTACGATGGCATTACTACGGGAGAAGTTCAAGAAATCTTGATTCGTAGTGCTTCAGATTTGATTGATTTGGAAACTCCAAACTATCAATTTGTAGCAGCAAGATTGCTTCTATTTGCGATTAGAAAGCAGTTTTGTGGAAGAATAAAGGAAATTATTTCTTTGAAAGATCATATCCACAAATGTGTTGCTTCTGGCGTATATGATAAAGAAATTCTTTCTAAATATACCGAAGCAGAAATAGATAAGATTGATACTTTTATCAATCATGATCGTGATTATTTGTTTACATATGCTGGACTACGACAGGTTGTTGATAAGTATCTTGTACAGGATAGAAGTTCTGGTAAGATTTTTGAACTACCACAGTTCATGTATATGTTAATTTCAATGACGATCTTTGCAGAATATCCTTATGAAACAAGATTGTCATATGTCAAACGATACTACGACGCAATCAGCAAACACAGAATCAACATTCCTACCCCCATTATGGCAGGCGTTAGGACGCCACTTAGACAATTCGCTAGCTGTGTTCTTATTGATGTTGATGACACCCTCAATAGCATCTTTAGCAGTGATATGGCTATTGGGAGATATGTTGCTCAAAGAGCGGGCATCGGTATCAACGCAGGTCGCATCCGTGGCATCAACAGTAAGATCCGAGGCGGAGAAGTTCAGCATACTGGCGTTGTTCCGTTTCTCAAAAAGTTTGAGTCAACTGTGCGATGCTGTACGCAAAACGGCATACGAGGCGGAAGCGCGACAGTCCACTTCCCAATCTGGCACAAAGAAATAGAAGACATTCTAGTTCTTAAGAATAACAAAGGTACTGAAGACAATCGTGTCCGTAAACTAGATTATAGTATTCAACTTAGTAAACTTTTTTATGAAAGATTTATTCAAGATGGTGAGATCACGCTTTTCTCCCCACACAATGTTCCTGGACTTTATGATTCTTTCGGAACAGACAAGTTTGACGATTTATACGTTCAATACGAGAACAATTCGTCCATTCCGTCGAAAACTGTTAAGGCACAGGAACTCATTCTTAGTCTCCTCAAAGAACGTGCTGAGACTGGTCGTATCTACATTATGAATATTGACCATTGCAATTCTCATAGTTCCTTTAAGGATAAAATTGAGATGAGCAATTTGTGTCAAGAAATTACTCTTCCTACTAAACCACTTCAACACATTGATGGTGAAGGTGAAATTGCACTTTGCATTCTTTCTGCAATTAATGTTGGTAAAATAAAATCCGATGAAGAGTTAGAAAATCTTTGTGACTTGTCTGTACGTGCTCTTGAAGAATTGATTGATTATCAACAGTATCCAATTATTGCTGCTGAAAAAGGAACCAAAGCACGTAGATCTCTTGGTATTGGATTTATTGGTCTAGCACATTATTTGGCTAAACTTGGATACAAGTATGATAGTCAAGAAGCATGGAATGCTATTCATGGACTTTCCGAAAGTTTCCAATACTTTTTATTGAAATCTTCTAATCAATTATCAAAAGAAAAGGGTCCATGTTCGCTATTCACAAATACCAAATATGCTGATGGAATGTTACCAATTGATACGTATAAAAAAGATGTAGATGAAATTGCTTGTATTCCTTACAACCATGATTGGGAATCTCTTAGGGCATCTATTTTGGAACACGGTCTCAGGCACTCAACATTGTCGGCACAAATGCCTTCGGAGAGCAGTTCCGTTGTGTCAAATGCAACAAATGGAATTGAACCACCTAGAGGATTTTTGTCCATTAAAAAATCAAAGAAAGGTCCACTTAAGCAAATTGTTCCACAGTATCAAACTCTTAAGAATAACTATACGCTTCTTTGGGATATGCCTAGTAATCGTGGTTATATCAATATTGTTGCTGTTATGCAAAAATTCTTTGATCAGGCAATCTCGGGTAACTGGTCATATAATCCAGAGCATTATGCCGATAATGAAGTACCTGTGTCGGTAATGGCACAAGATTTTCTGACTACATACAAGTACGGTTGGAAAACTAGTTACTATCAAAATACTTATGATAGTAAAGGTGATGAAATGGATAATAAATCTGATATCAATTCACTAATATTTGAACTTTTAAATGAAAATGAAGAAGACTGCGAAACGTGTAAAATCTAATAACTTTAGAATTAACCCACCGCAAACGAAAAAAATGGCCATCAACGGAATGACCGTTTTTAATGATGCTCAAGTTGACATAAAAAAAGAACCAATGTTCTTTGGACAACCATTAGGTATTCAAAGATATGATACTTATAAGTATCCAGTATTTGAAAAACTAACTAATCAACAACTTAGTTATTTTTGGCGTCCAGAAGAAATATCCTTACAAAAGGATCGTAGTGACTACCAGACACTAAGACAAGAACAAAAACATATTTTTACTTCCAATTTAAAGTATCAAGTTCTTCTTGATAGTATTCAAGGTCGTGGACCTAGTATGGCATTTGCTCCATACTGTTCATTACCAGAACTGGAAGGTGCTATGAAAGTATGGGAGTTTATGGAGATGATCCATAGTCGTTCTTATACTTACATCATAAAAAATATATATGCAAATCCTTCTGAAGTTTTTGACACAATTTTAAATGATCAAAAGATCTTAGATCGTGCTAAGTCTGTAACTGAAGCATATGATGATTTCATCAATGCTGCTCATGCATATGATAGTAGTAATCAATGGAAGTTTGTAAATGAAGGAGTTCCTTCTGCTACGGATGAATTGTATGAATTAAAGCGTAAACTTTATAGAGCAGTTGCTAACGTTAACATTCTTGAGGGTATTCGTTTTTATGTTTCTTTTGCATGTTCTTTTGCTTTTGGCGAACTGAAAGTAATGGAAGGATCTGCAAAGATAATCTCACTTATTGCTCGTGACGAAAATCAACATCTTGTTCTTACTCAGAATATTTTGAACAAGTGGAAAGAAGGTGATGATCCTGATATGGAAAAGATTGTTGAAGAGGAAGAAGAAAATATTGTTGCAATGTTTAGGAAGGCAGTTGATCAAGAAAAGGAATGGGCAGAATATTTGTTCCAGGATGGATCAATGATTGGATTGAATCAAAAACTTCTCAGTTCTTATGTTGAATGGATTGCCAATCGTCGTATGAAAGCGATTGGATTAAAATCAATTTATGATATTTCTTCTAAGAATAATCCACTTCCTTGGACTGAGCATTGGATCTCTTCTAAAGGTCTTCAAGTTGCTCCACAAGAAACAGAAGTTGAAAGTTATTTGGTTGGTGGTATCAAACAAGATATGAAGAAAGATACTTTTATGGATTTTCAATTGTAATGGAAGAGTGGAAAGAGAAGGTACTTAAATACGAAAAACTCTCGGAGCACAACATATGAACCCAAGTTCGGCTAAAGCGAAAGGAAGAGTTCTCCAAAAATGGGTAAGGGATAAACTCATTGAAATGCTTGATGTTCATCCAGAAGATATTGAAAGTCGTAGTATGGGTGCTGGCGGTGAAGACCTTATCATGGCTCGTGCTGCTAGGTCAAAGTTTCCACATAGTATTGAATGTAAGAATGTAGAGAAGCTAAATATTTGGGAATCTTATGAGCAGGCATCCGCCAACTGCAATGACTATGAACCTATAGTAGTCATCAAAAAAAATGGGAAAAAACCATTGGTGGTAGTAGACGCAGAGTATTACATTCAATTATTCGGAGATAACAATGGCAAAAATAGACCTTAATAAATTTTTTGAATATTATGATCCAAAGAATCCAAAGCATGTTGCAGCAGTAGACGAATTTGAAAAAAGTTTAGAACAAAAGCAACCAGATTTAATTCAAGATGAATCTAACTGGATAAGAATTTTCAGGGAGAAATCACCAGTTCCTGCACAACCAGGAGTTTTAGAAGTTCCATATTATCCTCAAACAGATAATTACAGAGATGCTGATCGTACTTGCAACTCATCTGCTTGTGCTATGGTATTAGAATATCTTAAACCAGGTACTCTAAAAGGAGCAAAAGGAGACGATGCCTACGTTCAAAAGGTATTCGCAATTGGTGACTCAACAGATCACACAGTACAAACCAGTGTTCTTGAGAGTTATGGTGTTAAGTCACACTTCAGTTACAATCTTTCTTTTGCTGATATTGATAAAAGTTTATCTGTTGGAAAACCTGTTGTTGTTGGCATTCTACATAGGGGCTCTCTGTCTGCACCTACTGGTGGGCATATGGTTGTAGTTATTGGTAAGAAAGGTCAAGACTACGTTGTGAATGACCCTTATGGATCTCTTAATGATGGTTATACTGGTTCTGTAACCAATGGTAAAGGTGCTGTATATAAGAAGTCTGACTTAACTTATAGATGGTTAGAGAATGGTAAGGATAAGACTGGTTGGGGAAGAATTTTTAAATAAAATTTAAAAAAGTAAAATGTTACGCGAATGGAATACTCCCTTTAGAGAACCATGGAACCCTGTTATAAAAAAATGCTTAGATGCAATAGATTTGCACACTAAATTGTATTTAGAAACTGAAAATTCTTTTCATTTATTTCAATCAAATCTTCTTAGAGAATATATTACCAATTTAAAAAATTGGATTATTGAAAATGAACCAGAAGATTGGCATAGAAGTCTTGACAAAAGATAAATAATCACTTATAATGAAACATCGCCTTACAGCGATTACATCATGAGATTTTGATGTGAAAATTAGAGCCCAGGAGATTGCCCCTTGAGAAAGGGGAAGTGCGCTTTCTCTATTGGGATGTAGAATTCAATCAATTTTAATGCTTTTTAAAACACTTTCAATTATTGCTTTTGGTCTTATCGGATTAGCACCCTTACAGGCAAAGGCAGCGAGCGGATGTTCCCTCGCATCACATTATGGAGTTGGTGATGGATATCATGGGCAGACGACTGCTAATGGCGAAAGATACAATGCTTATGGCAAATCAGTAGCACATAAATGGTTACCATTTGGTACAAGATTAAGGGTTACAAATCAATCAAATGGTAAATCGGTAATTGTGCGTGTAAATGATCGCGGTCCCTACGTTGGAAGTAGAGATCTTGACTTGTCATATGGTGCATTCTCTTATATTGCTTCTCCAGGTCAAGGCGTTGCTAATGTTTGCTATGCAAAGATTTGAGTAATTGAATAAATATGGGTGAGAACTGCAGATCTCACCCTTACTATGAAATTTAATTTTCACTTCGGCAAAAAAAACCCCACTGTTACCAAACTAATCGTAGTGGGGATAACACTAAGTACAATTATTACTACACTATCACATTGTACAGGGGTCAAGGAAGAAAAGATATGGGATCTTGTTGACGAAGTTCAAAGACAACTTCCAAACAGCATCGTTAGAGACATAATTCTTCGTGACCCCCAAAAAATAGAACGCCGTGTAATACGAGACATAGACAAAGCAATAGTAGATTATGAACGCTTTACAGGTGATGATGGAACTGTTAGAATGCTACCACCACGACACTCCGAGTTGCTAATTGACGAAAGAGTATGCTATACTAAAGAATGTAAATCTTTGGGTGGTGAGATTAGACTAACTGCTCCATGGTACGTGTCTCAGTAACTCAGTGGAATAGAGTAACGCTCTTCTAAAGCGTGAGTCGTAGGTTCGAATCCTACCTGAGACGTTCCTTTACTAAGGAAAACTATAGCATTACTATACCACCCAGTTGCTATTGTAGCTCAGATGGATAGAGCAACGGTTTTGTAAACCGTAGGTCGTCGGTTCAAGTCCGACCAGTAGCTTATAAATAAAAATAAATATTTTTCAGTATGTTAAAAACTAGTGGAGATCATTTGAAAAAAAGTCAAGAGACTTATGGTAGTCATTTGGTTTGGGCTACTTATGCTGGCATCAAGATGATTTTAGTGGGATGCTCTAGTATTATACATGGAATTGTTCCTGCATTATTTCAAGGAACAGCAGCAAAAACAGTGATTGATTTTTATCATAAACGTTTAGTAAATCATCCAAATAACGAATATCAAATCTATATTAACAAATATACCAAATGATTATTACTAGAGATGTAATTAATAAAAATATAAAATTTTACGACTACGATATTTTAACTTCTAAATCGTTTGAATATGATTTTAATTATCTATCAAAATGTATAGATTTATATAAAAATTTTTTATTATTAAGTGGAATTCAACCACAGAAAACTGTTATAATTGGAGAAGATATTGGCATATGGCAAGTTGCAGCATTATTTGCTTGTTATGAACTAGGTTTAACTGTTATTGTTTTTGATTTATTCAATATTAATCTTTATGTGCATAAAAAAACACCAAATTTATTAAATTTGGACGTAAATTATAATAATACAATTCAAAATTTATTACCTATTGATTACTTTATTTTATCTTATAAAAGACTACCAGTAGAGAAAGAAATAAGTACTAAGCATTACTATACAATACAATATGCAAATAAAACCCTAGTAAGATATTTTGATCATGATGATGTAAATAAATCTAAAATTTGCAATACAGTTTTATCGCAAAAAGAATTTATTTTAACTAAAAGTTTAACAAGTGGAACATCTGGAGCTCCAAAGTGCATACAGCATACACATGAATTTTTATACTCATTGATGTATAGAAACAGTAAGCAATTTTATGGAAAATATATTAATACAAGAAGTCTTAATCATGGAAGCAGTATTTTTTGTTATTTGATGCCAGCAATTATTAGTAAAAATGTAACACATTTTTATTTGGTTAAAGGTTTTCCAATAACTTACCTCGACCCAAATACTCATATTACAGAAAAAAAAGATAAAGAAACTTTTATAATATTTGAAGAAAGAATTCTGAAAACAATTGAATTTTGTAATAGTATTGGTGGGGCAGATCATATATCAACTTGTGATGCTTCTGTGTGTGAAGCAATGTTTAAACAGATCAAATCTAATTATTTTTCTCGCACAAATATTCATGTATTATCTTATATAAAATCTGAATGGGTAGATAATTATTATAAAACTGGAATAATTGGAGATATAATAAGTAATTTTGGTAGCAATGAAACTACAGGTCCTGTGTTCTTAAATAAAGCAAGCGATAAAAATTTTTCAGAAACTTTATATAGAAAAAATGATGATTATTTTGATGTAAAAATAGTTGATGCTGGTGTAGAAGTTTCTATGCCAGTTTATAATAAAACTATAACCATGACGGACAAATTTGTTCTAGAAAATGATAGATATAACCATCAAGGAAGAAGTGATTTATTAAGGATTAATGATTTGCAAATAAATTTTAAAGATTACACATCAATTTGTAATGAATATTTTAATTCTAATTTAATTATAGATCAAATCAAATCTGAAATATATCTTGCAATTTGGGAGGAAGTAAATTTTTCTTTAGAAATTAGAATGAAAATCTATAAGTTGAATAGACGGTTAGTAAAAATAAGCGAGGGAAAACATAAAATATCAAAATATAATATATTAAAATATTCTGAATACTTTAGTGGTATAAAAATTGATATGGAAAGTTTGAGAGATTATTTTAGAAATCCAAATGAAACTTATAAAAAACTCACTTAGAAAAGAATTGATTTCATTATGCAACGATGAAATAGATAAGTTGCTTCCTAGTCGTGCATGGTCTATCAATCAAACTACGTGGAATAAAGAATTACTTGGAGATGATTTTCATGGCGTTTGTCTTTCTGCTGATGTTTCTTCCTTCACAGAAAGAAAAATAAAAACTGAATTGTTGAAGTTGCTTCCAGAAGCAGACAAAATTACCATGAATTATAATGTGTTTCTTAAAAATTCTGGCATCCGATGGCATAGTGATGCTAATTATAAATTTGGTGCAACATTATATTTGAATGAATGGAATAATAAGTGGGGTGGATTATTTCTATGGGAAGACAAAGAGGAAAACTTACACGCTATTTGTCCTGAACCAGGCACATTAGTAATAAATACAGAAGAAGAAAACCATTCTGTAACTCATTTGTCTTCTATTGCCCCATATCCAAGAAGGTCTTTACAGATTTGGGGAACCATGCTATAATATTTAAGTGTGAAGGAAGTGCAACGGGCATGAGAAATCTGTAAGTCCTTTTTTGTCGGTGTGGCGGAATGGTAGACGCGCTGGGTTTAGGTTCCAGTGACTAGTTCGTGGAGGTTCAAGTCCTCTCACCGACATTTGCGAAATTAATTCAGCGGTAGAATGTCTGCCTTCCAAGCAGAACGTCAGGAGTTCAAATCTCCTATTTCGCTTCCCCAAATTCTTGGGGATACTAAATAAACCTTATATTTGTAAATTTTAATACAAACGTATGAAAATTAAATCTATTGTTGCTGCTGTCGTTGCTGCTTCTGCAATGACTGCTCCTGCATTTGCTACTCCGAATAAACAGTTCTCTGATGTTTCCCCCACTAACTGGGCATATC
>Ga0181359_1000150_pt1 | contig 14219 bp, 26 predicted proteins | sample Fa13VDMM15SD_FD_141229 | JGI IMG/M metagenome (GOLD analysis project Ga0181359, IMG submission 141229) | Freshwater viral communities from Lake Michigan, USA - Fa13.VD.MM15.S.D | ecosystem: Environmental > Aquatic > Freshwater > Lake | place: USA: Michigan | collected 2013-09-24 | reverse complement strand
GTTCCGCCCTACGCTCCGAAGCTATTGCCCGAACATCGTATGGAGAGGGGAACACAAACGGAAACCATTTGCGAAGCTGAATCATTTCTTTTCACGTTTAATCGCTTCTTCATATCCACGCAAAATTAAAGACCGGGCTTCTGCCGAATCCGCCGTACCCGCCCACATAGGCAGGTTGTTCCAGATCACTACATAGTCTTCTGGTTTGCAATACTGTGCATTGTTCTTTAACCATGCAACCATTTGTTGATGGCGCTCGGATGGGTTGTGAATTGTGTAGCCAATTCCATAGAACTCGCGCACATGGCAGCCATTCTTGGCTACGGCTCCAACTAGCCCCAACAGCAGTAACAGAATGAGCCAACGCATTTATCACACCATACTCCATGCAATTATGTACGTACCATAAATGACGAAGGCCACAAGACAGGCCGCCGCAATGAATGCTTCGGCCCAGTCCCACATGGCTTACTCCGGTACAGGCTCTTTGGGAACCTGTGCTTCAGCTTGCTCTTTGATCTTGAGAATCAGAGGCCAAACACCCGTCTTACTGGGCAACTCGCCAAGGGTCTGCAAGATAAAGTTGACTTCGTTGATGTCTAACTGGATGTTCATGCTGCGGCCTGCTGCAATGGTGTCAGGTTCTCAGTTGTCCAGAAGTCTTTTGCTAACATGATCTTGAGGTGCTCTTTGTTACGAGCAACGCAGTCAGTCCATTCTTCAGCAGTCATGCCTTCGGGCTTGCCGCCGTTGATAAGGTTTACGCTGTCCATTGCTGCGCTGTAGTGCTTGGCAATTTGCTCTGCGGTTGGGGTTTGGGATTCAATAGTCATGATTTTCCTTTTAAGGGTGGGTTAATTTGTAAGCGTCAAACTCTGCTTTGAGTTCTTTGATTGCGGCTATCAAAAGCGGGATGGTATCGGTATAACGCAGAGACATATACTCAGTTTCATCGCCTTCGCGTGTGTCAGCTACCGAGTCAACCGCTTCGGGCAAAACAGCAATCACATCTTGGGCAATCAGGAATGGGCGGCGTGTACCTTCTGCATCTTTCTTGTACTTACCCATGACTGTGCGAAGCGTACTGACCTTAGCCATTGCATCTGTGATAGGTTCAATGATGTCTTTTAAACGCTCGTCAGAAATAGCAGCCCAAGAGGTTGCGCCTGAAGTTAACTGCACACCGCCAGTATTAACAGTAAAGCGAATTGTTCCGCTGCCACCCAAGTAATTAGTAGCGCCTGCAAAATCAACATATACGTTGGTGTCTCCTGCTTGACCAAACTTTACTGGGCCATTGATGACCAAACGATCTGAAGAAGAGGCCGTTGCGCCAATAGTGAACTTACCATTGTTATCAAAGAAACCCCGTGGAGTTCCATCCCCATCAGACAGCACGATGTAGTTGCTTGCTGTGCGAATGTCTAGGCTACCTTGGTTGCCTGAGTAGCCTCCAATGATTGTGTTCTTTGCGCCTGTAGTTATGTAGTAACCAGAGCCACTGCCCAAAAACGAATTTAATGTTCCAGTTGTTGCAGAATATCCTGAGGCATTTCCTACATAAGTATTTAAGCCATTTCCAATTGAAGCTAAATTATGTGTATAACCCGCTTGCTGACCAAGAAATACGTTATAGCCTGAAAAAACATTTGTATACCCCGCTTGGTATCCAACAGCCGTATTGTTGGTTGCTGTGGTGTTGCTAACTAAGGCTTCTTTGCCTACTGCAACATTGTTTGCGCCTGTTGTATTTGACAACATTGCTGTATATCCAATGGCGGTATTGTTAGATGCAGTGGTATTTGACTGCATTGCGGCAGTTCCTAACACCACATTTGCCGCACCTGTTGTGTTATCTCTTAACGCACTATCACCAACCGCAGTATTTACATTTCCTGTGGTAGTTAATTTCATTGCAAACGCACCAACTGCTACATTGCGTTCTACAGTAGTTGTAAGAAGTGCTTGATATCCAACTGCAACTGTTTGGTATCCAGTCTGGTTTGTATAAGCCGCCTGATAACCTACAGCAGTGTTGTTAGATGCTGTGTTATAGGCTAAAGCTTGACTACCCATTGCAACATTGTAATTTCCAGTTGAATTACTTCCTGATGAGTTTCTTCCAACAGAGACATTTTCTGTACCAGTTGTGTTTGGGTATCCTGCTTGCAAACCTATAAATGTATTGTTAGCACCTGTTGTATTACTGTATCCAGCTTGATAACCTACGGCAGTTAAGTTATTTGCTGTGGTGTTTGCTCTTAAAGCCTGATACCCAACTGATACATTATTAGCACCTGTGGTGTTGAGGTAAAGAGCCTCCATACCCAGTGCCGCATTGAAAGATGCTGTGGTGTTGGCGTTAAGCGCATACGTTCCAAAAGCAGAATTACCATTACCAGTGGTATTGCTTTTTAATGATTCAATGCCAACCATAGAATTTTGAATTCCAGAAGTCATTAAGTAGCCAGATTGATACCCAACGGCAGTATTGCTATATCCAGATGTTTGCGAATATAGTGATTGATGTCCTATTGCAGTTGTAAATCCAAATGTGCCATTTAGACTATAGGCCGCCTGATAACCAACCGCAGTGCTGTTAGATGCTGTGGTGTTTTCTTGAAGTGCGCTTACTCCAACTGCCGTGTTGTTTGCGCCAGTTGATGTAGATTGAAGTGCAAAATATCCTAATGCTGAATTATCACTTCCAGTTGTAGCAGAACCTAATGCGCTTCTTCCAACTGATGAATTTCTATTTCCTGTGGTATTACTAATAAGAGCACTATTTCCTAGACCCGTATTATTTGCGCCTGTTGTATTTGCCGCCAAAGCACTAGCACCCACCGCAGTATTGGTAGCCACAGCACCCGCACCACGGCCTACTGTTAGACCTTGAATAGTGGCTCCATCAGTAACAGTCAACGTAGAACCAACCGACAAAGAAGTGAAGTACGAAGCCGCATCAACAACGTTTGTGCCGTTGTTGTAAACCAACGTGGCCTTGCCCGCAGGAACAGAGATGCCTGTGCCTGAAGTGTTCTTAATTGTTTTAGCGCCTGTGCCGGTATTATTAATGAGGTAAAACTTCTCAATCTGGCAACCAGAACCCAGTATCAAGTTACGCACAGAACCTATGCCCGTGGAGCTTTCTGTGATGTTTAAGCGCAGATTTCTGGCCGCTTGGGTTGTTGCAGAGTCTGTTAATGTAATTGTTACATCTGCATCTGATGGGAAATCTACGGTAGCTTGACCCGTAATAGCCTCTCCCAATACAGCATCACCCAGATTTACGTTGGTAGCCGTTCCCCATGTGCCTGAGTTTGCCCCCGTTTCAAGCAATTCTATTTTAAGTGCTGACCATGTACTTGCCATTTTTAACTCCTAATTCGTTGAAACATCAGCCCAAGCTGCTGTCTGTGTGTTACCAATATTCTGCCAACTTGCGGTTTGCGTGTTACCGATATTCTGCCAGTTTGCGGTCTGCGTGTCATCTATAACACTCCATCCAAACGCCTGTGAAAATGCGTTAACCGCCCCAGTTGCCGATACGCCCGTTAAGGCTATTGACTTGTTAATTCCTACCGACCCCACTGCGCCTGTTGCAGCTACACCTGTCAAAGCCGGAGAATGCAAAACACCCAGTGTTCCAACCGCACCCGCCGATACCACACCTGTCAAAGCTACGGAGAACGCTGGAACCACCGTCCCAACAAACCCGCTGGCAAAAGTCCCATCCTCAACAATAATGTACGATGGTGCTACCGTTCCTACATCACCCGTTGCCGACACACCCGTCAGAGCTATCGCTGTACTGCCTACTACTGATCCTACCGCACCGGTTGCTTGAACACCTGTCAGGGCTATTGCTTTTTCAATACCTACTGACCCTACGGCTCCCGTTGCCGCTACGCCTGTGATAGCTGTCTCAGTGCTTGCTACAACCGTCCCAACCAACCCAGATGCCGTTACACCTGAGAGAGCTACCTCAACACTTACCTTTACTAACCCAACTTCGCCCGTTGCTTCAACGCCCGTGATGGCAAGTTCACCGCCGCCCCAGACACTACTACCCCATGTACCATCGCCCCATCCAAGAGACATGACATCAAGTTGTAGACAAACGCAATAACGCAGTTGTCGTTGAACTTGTCGGCATTGTTAACGTAAACACCCCAGACGTAATGGTCTGGCTGCTGAATGTGTGAACGCTAACCGCTGTGTTGCCCTGTGTAGAGTTGTAAATCAACACCGCATCAAAAGCAGCAAAGGTCACAGGTGTTGCAGTGGCCCCGTAGACAATACTTGCCGAAGGAGTCCAATAAGCCACCCCTGCGGTAGCTGAAGCATTGGTAGCTACAGGCACATTGGCATTGGTAATTGCCACACCACCAGCCGAATAGTTTGCTGACGATACTTCATTGCTTGCGCTGTAAGCAGTGGTTGATGCGTTAACAGTAGCGCCCACCAAATACAAAGCCGCCTTAAACGTATCTTTTGTGGGTGCGGTTAAGCTACCCCTGCTGGTCAACGTAATAGTGCCAAATTGATGACCGCCGTTTAGTAACTCTCCCATGAAAGAGGTACACATACTTTGAGTATTCGCCATGATTTATCCTAGTGATGCTGCTTCAAGACCCGCCAACATGGATTTTTTCAAAGCCACATGAGCAGAACGATGTACTAATTCGCCGTCCAACCAATACTCCACCCATGTGGTGGTTTCGTTGTCATTATCGATGGTTCCTTCACGCTTTTCAAGCAGTGATTCGTCCATGTCACCTTTGGTTGTTGTAACAATCAATTTGAACTCCTGATAAGAGCCGCCGTAGCGGTGTTTGCTGGCATGGTAATTGTAAATGTAACGGTGGATGTTTTGTCAGAACCGAAGTCCAACACAGCTATCGACTTGTTACCTTGGGTAGAGTTGTAAATCAACGCACATCTTGCGGTGATTGCCCCAGTCCATGAGATGTTTGGGAATCCCACAAAAGCTGTGTATCCAGAGGTGCTGACTGTGATGGGTGTTAACTGTGCCCCGCCAGCAAAGTAAGTGCCTGTGTTAGGTACTTCATTGGTTGAATTGTATACAGTTGTGTCTTCATTTAAATCCGCACTGGCTGTGTACAGGGCAATTCTAATAACGTCAGTCGTCAAGTCATGAATACCTTGATACAACTGCGCCTTAAAACTGGTGGTTTGGGTCTGGATAATTGACATATCAAGTCACCTTCTGACGGAACTGACCAGAACGGTAAGCGTCTTGACGCTCCATACCATCACCCAAACGCTTGGCCAACGCAAGAGCTTCCATAAACTTCTGGTTGTACAACTGCATCATGTCGGTTTCACCCTTCATGTAGGTGTAAGCCTCAACCAAAGATGCGTACAAAAGCACGGGGTCAAAGTTATCACCTAGCCAAGACGTACCGCCTGCGTTAGTTACAGAAGCAACAGGGACGGAAAAACCAGAACCTGTACCGCCAATTGTGGAAGCTGCTGCGCTTAATGTGTTTCCAACAACGTAACCTGTACCACCCTGCGTTAAAGTAACCGCAGTCACTGCACCGCCAGAAACCACAATGTTTGCAACTGCGCCTGAACCTGCGCCCCCAGTTAGAGGCACGTTTAAGTAGGTGCCGTTAGTGTAAGCACTGCCCCCTGTAATTGCACCAAGACTGGCTACAGGAGATTGAACAATTGAAGGTGGATAGAAGAAATAATGCAGCTCAGCCCCGTATGCGGCGTCGGGTGTTGGGCCAAGAATAAAAGTCAACTCGGCTGCGTTGTCTGAACGTGGGCCAAACAAAGCATAGTACCTAGGAATCCCAGTGTCTGTAGGCTGTGGGTATGCTTGCCGAATAAAGTTAACGTCTTTGTTTAACAAGTACTCGTACTCACCGCTGGCGTTAATAATAGCCAATGAATACACCGCTAAAAAATCCAACGGGCATTGCAAGTACTTGTTGTTCGTTGTGGTTGCGCCTGTCACATTCTGGCGAAGCGACGGAAACTGTACCGAGTTGAATATGCGCTGCTCAGCCTGCTGAACGAACACGGGGATATTAGCCACGAAATCTGTTTCCGTGTTCTCCGTGTACGCCTGAATAGCAGCGCTGAGTGCGGCGTAATTCATGCCATCGGCCCCCGAGCCATAGTTCCCTTGGTCGCCGCGCCGTTACCACGGGTGACGATACCGGATGTCTTAGTGGTTTCGTTACCAGCCGCTTTGCTGATATTGCCAATAGACATATTAACGGTGTCAGCTTTACTGCGGTTTGGGGGGATGCCGGGGTTCTCGGATATGCCTACAGGTCTGCCATCCATTGTGTGTGGCTTAGCGTATGCAGAAGCAGGTAGATTGTTAATCTTGGCCATGATTAGTCTCCGCGTTGATTAGCTACTTTAGCCATGCCACGACCATACTTGAGCATCATCTCATTGGTCTTACCGCCCTTGGCAAGCTTTGTAGGCTTTTTGCCGGGGTGCATGTTTTTCTCGTGCTTGCCGACAGCAGACTTAATCATCTTCTTGTCTTGGGCTAAATCTTTCTTGTCCATATTAGACTCCTATGTAACGGTAAATTGATTCGACTTACTTAAATTTTTTGACGCAGGTATTACCTGCAAATTGTACGGGGTATGTAATCCTGACACAAGTTTACCTTGCAAGGGAACTACATGGTCAACATGCCATTGAAAACCAAAAATTTTGGTACGTAACGCCGCCAACGCGTAAATTTCTTCAAACATCCAATTGTCTTCAAGCGTCAGCCACTCTGGGGTTCTGTTTTCTTTAGCTGCTTGGTATCTTCTTGTTTTTGCAGTCCATTGTGCGGAATGGTCTTTACGGTATTGCGCACGCATTTTTCTAACTTTTTCGGTCTGCTCATACATTTTTTGATATGTTACTTGGTACGTTCTAAGTTTTTCACTGTTTTTACGGTAATTTACCAAGTACTCTTTTCTACTTGTTGTACGTTGCCTGTTCATTGCGCACTCAATACAGTCAGCATTGACTACAAAACGTATCCCAGAATGCCCGTTTTTACACGGCACACCTTGATATTTTTTATCCCCCGCAAGTAAAGCTTCTGACTTGTTCTTCATGAAACGCTCACTGTAACTGTACCAACAAAAGCAGTAGCCACAAGATAGTTTGGCGTCAAAGCGACATCAAAATTACTCGACCCACCAACAGGGTTCCATCCCCACTGAACATCCCGCGAACCACCAGTCAAACTGCCACCAGCGTTTACGCCTGCCGTGACGTAGGTTGTGTCCTTGCGCGGATTACGCACAGCCTGCGGATCATCCACTGGGTACATACCCAACAACAACTGCGGTTGATCGGGATCAAAACACACATTACAAACAAGCAGATTATAAATCTTTGTCTTCTGTATCTCTTTACGCAGTGCCGTCAATTTGAACTGTTGGCCACACCTATCGCACATGGCGATACTGTTCTTACCAGAAGCAAACCGATTGCCCATTTACGTACCGCTACCAATAAACATTTGCCTCGGAACAAAACGAACCGACGCCTTTTCACGATCTTCATCAGAAGCCAACTGCCAAGCTTCATCGTACTGTTGTTTCAAGACAGGCAAGCGCTCAGCGCCACCTTCAATCTTAAGCGCCAAGTAATAAGCCAAACCCGCCACCATACAGGGCAGGAAGCGGAAAGGTACATCCATCGTGCGTACACCGCCGCCAGCATCATCAATACGGCGCATGCGCCAGTACACAAACTGATACGTTGCACTATTGTCTGGGGTAGGCCAAACGGTTATAGAGGGTAAATTCTGCGTGTACACAGACACGCCAGTTAAATGTGCTGCGGCAGTTGTGCCGTTCTGCCCACGGAAGCAGTTGTTGAGCACGTTGCCGGAAATGTAGCCGTACTGAATAGTCTCGTTCTCAATCAACAAGAACCCAGTAGCTGGAAGTCCAGCAGTGGAAGTCAACGTAATTGTGGTAGCCGTGGCTGTGATTCCGCCGTTAAGCGTGGTGCCAATCGAAGAAGTCTGGCCGTCCAAACGCTGATACCACACTTGAATAGGACGGGCTTGTTGCAGTTTGTTGGGAATCGTGGCATAGGTAGAAACACTGATACGCGTAATTGTCAAGTCAGCCTGCGTAGATACGTTCCCCGCGCCCGTACGAATGACATGCTCAAGTAGATCCACTGTATCTACGGGTAGTGCGTAGTTGTTCAGACCCGGAGTCAGGTTAATTGTCCCCTGCTCAAACGTCCACATGTTGACACCACGGTTTGCCCAATCAGCAAACATCAAATTCAATGAACGACGTGCTGTACGTAAATCGTAGCCCGTACGCAACTCCGAACCGGCACGTTCAAATGCTTCCTCAACCAACTCAGTAAGGTCAAGATTAAACGCTGTGGTTCCAGAAGTGGTCATCTAAATCCTGCCGTTTTCTTTGCAATAGTCTTTGGTTGCGCTACGAATTGTTTTCCGGCTTTTTTGCCAGCACGTTTCGCACGCGTTGTCGCAGCATACTCACTTGGACTGAGACTTTTAATCGCAGCAGAAGGAAGGTATCTTTCACCTGTGTCAGAAGATTTTTTACCACTTTTGGTTCTCCATTTCTGGTCGCCCCAATCTTTCAAAGACTGTTGCGGTTTAGCTAATCCACCACCTGCCATTTTCTTCTTCCCAGCACAATGCGCCTTCTGTGAAAACCCCTTGGGGTTGTCGCAATCAATCGACGCTTTGTACTTTTTTGACCATGTCATTTATAGCCACCACCTGCGGCTTTATACCGTTTAGCCATGACCTGCGCTTTACGGGCTGACCACTGACCTGCGCCAGTACCAACAATTGCCGCAGCTTTTACGCTGTTAAAAATCCGTTTACGTAAACCGGGCTTGGTGTAATTGCCAGCCTCATTCACCTTGGATTTTACTTTTCCACCCTCTTTGTACTGGGTGAAGTCAGTGTCGTCCCGCCGGGCTTTCTTAGCGCCCTTGGGCATCTTAGAGGGGGCGATGTCCCCCATACCGCGGCTGGCCATCATTTTGTACCGCCTTTAACTTTCTTGGCTAAAAACAATTTGTCAACCATCTTTATCCGCTGGGGTTTGGTTGTAACTTTGTTAATAATAGCTAGCCGTTTGGGTTCACTTGCGCCGTAAAACCCAGCCTTCTTTAAAGACTTAACTACTTTAGCAGTTGGTTTTACGGTCGCCATGATGACTTCTTAGCAGGCTTTGCCGCCGTACTTCATCTTCTTCATGCCGCCAGCTTTCATGGCAATCATGGTGCCTTTGGTTTTGCCTTTTTCAGCAATACCGTCTTTGCTAGGGGCGGCTGTTTTAACCTTGCCCATTGCCATGCCACCATTTTTCATGCCTTTGCCATCATTGAGAAAAGCGGGTTTACCGTCTTTCATGGGCATACCGCCACCGGCCATTTTAGTTGTGCCCTTTTTCTTAGCCATGATTGCCATCATGCCTGCGTTCATTTTGGAAGCCATAGTATCACCACCTTTTGAAAATTTGCGGCCCTTGTCCGCAGTTGTAAAATCTTTGCCCACAGATTGTGGAACGCCTACTTTCTTAGCAAACGATGGGTTGTTAGCCACCGCAGCCATGAAATTGTGTTGCTTCTTACTCGTTGACGGCATCTTTTTTCCTGCGAATCAACTCAGCAAACGGTTTACCCGCAATCATTTCAGTGATCCGCATCACTGTCCAGACTGCACCAATAAGACCAAATACAGGGGTAAACATTTCCAAAAACGATCCTACGGTTGCAAACACCGAAACAATATCCAGCGTGCTTTTGACTGTGTCTGAGTTAGTGCTCATACTATTCGCCCCTTTGTTTTGCCCTTTGTAGCGCAACCATCAGCCTCGGTTACATAGCCGCCATCCTTACAGTTCCACGCCCTCAAAGACTTATTGATGCGTGAGTTCGGATCGTTTGCTGTCTTTGCACTGGTCAGTTTCTTTTTCATGCCACTCATCCTTGCACAGAAGGAGTCGCGCCGTGAGCCGCCTTCCGGCTGGGGACGTTTCAAGTTCATGCCTTGCGCTTTGGCGGAGGCTCGCCCCTTGGCGTTCAAGCCACCCTTTTCGGACTTCCCCTCTTTGCGTTGCCATGCTGGGCTCTTAGCCATAATAAACGGTCACGTGTGCGCTAGCTGGCATTGAAACATAAACGCCGTTGTAGAACTTGATGCCTTCCCCCGGGATTGCCAGCGAATCAAGCGCTTGGTTTACTGAAATATTAAGTGTTAAACGAATTGTGCCAGAGTTTGTAGTGGCATTATCGTAAAACTCAATTTCTCCGGCTACACCGCCGGGGGATATAGAAAAACCTTTAACCCGTGTTGGGCCAGCAAAAATAACACCACTTGCATCAAGGTGCCCGGCTTTTACGTCTGTCTGCATCATAATTAATCTCCTTAAAAAAGGGGCCGAAGCCCCTTGGGTTGATTAAGCGATACGAGAGAACACGTATGCAGTAGCGCTAGAGAACATGATGCGGAAGCAACCAATGCCGGTCACGCCAATAGGGACTGTCAACAGACCTGCACCAGCACCAGAGCCAGCGGCAGCGGCGGCAGACAAAATACCGTTTGTAGCTACAGCAATAGTCACAACGCCTGAGACTGTGCTTGCAGTGTTGTCAATGTACAAATCCAACACAGTACCTTTGGTAGCGCTAATAGCAGTGCCAAGGTCTGTGCCAGTAGGCAAGGTAATAGTTACAGCCGCGGCTGAAGTTACTGTGATGTAACCTGTAGCAACTTGTGCTGCGGTGGCTGTAGCCGTTGCGTTAATGGCGGCGGTTGTGGGATGGTTTTGATCTGTGAAGACCAGATTGGTAGCCGTCAAATTGGTGGCCGTTACAGTTGTAGCGGCCAAAGTAGTCACGCTAGTAGCTGTGCCAAACGTAGCGTCAACTGTAACTGCGCCAGTGGTTGGGCTGATGGTGATGGATTGAAAGCCATTTTCGGAACGGACTGGGCCGTTAAACGTGGTATTTGCCATGATTTTTCCTTACATACAAGTTAGGCGCATCAATCTGTATGTCGTCAGCCGGGACTGTTTGATGCACCGGATAGCCCGGATTACTGTGTTTATATCACGGTATTTTTAAGTGTGCAACACTTATTTTTCTTGTCACAATTTGTTGGCATCATACGAGCATGAAATACCGTGTCGTCCCTGTTGATACCCGTCAGCCAGAGGTGGTGCAGTTGTTGGCATTGCTTCAAAAAGCATGTCTTCCCCACGACAAAATTTACCCAATCACACAAGGATACTGGCATGTTGTTTACTCGCAAGATGGTGAAGCCGTTGGCTTTGGTGGTATTGTCCCCTCTACTCGTTGGTCTGACACTATGTACCTATGTCGCGCAGGCGTTGTACCAACTCATCAAGGACAGGGACTCCAGAAGCGGCTTATCCGACAGCGTCTTAAAGTGGCCAAGAGACTAGGTATGAATTGGGTTATTACGGACACCCACCAAAACCCCGCATCCGCTAACAGTTTGATAGCTATAGGTTTCAAAATGTTTGAGCCATCTAAACCTTGGGGTTTCAAAACGGCGTTGTACTGGCGGTATCGGATCAAACATGCCGTATAAAGACCCAAAAGTTAAGCAAACTAAACAAAAGACGTACGCAAACACGTACTATGAAAAAAATAAAGCAACTGTAATTGCTGCAAGTAAGGCCTCGGCCAAGGCGTACAAAGATCAGTGGCGTAGCTTTAAAGCTACATTAGCTTGCATAAAGTGCGGGCAAAACCACCCGGCCACTTTTGACTTCCACCATGTAGACAGCACCACAAAAGAAGCCTCAGTCAACAAACTGCTGAAAAACAGGGCATTTAAGCGGGCTATGGAAGAAGTTAAAAAATGCATTGTGCTCTGTGCCAACTGCCACCGCATACACCATCACGACGAGCGTATAGCTAAGAAAGCCAAAAAGAAGAAGGGGGCCGAAGCCCCCTAGTATCACTTGTTGTCAGCAGCTTCTTCAGCGGCATCTGCAATGTCACCGTCAATCTCTTCTTCAGTGTCGTCTTCGTCATCAAACTCGTCATCGTCAGGTGCGGCTACGTACTCAACAGCCCAACCGTAATTTTCTTGAAATTGCACGAACTCTTGAAAAATCTGAATCATGTCAAAGTCGTTAGTCTCAATAGACAGCTTGTTGTTACCAAAGTAACCAAATTCCATTTCAAATTTCATGATATGCCCCTATGTTTGTGCAACCACAGCGGCTGCAATCTGACTGTAGTTTAACTTTATGACAACAAAAAGGCCACCCGAAGGTGGCCTCAAACTTACCCTTGTGGGGCTGTTTTATCAGGTTGAACCGGGTGAACCGAAGACACCCAGTGGATCAGAGAAGCCAAAGCTGTAACGCTCGCGGGCTTTGTAACGAACGTTACCTGTATCAAAGTCACCGTCCATTGACGTAGTCAAGGCCATACGCTCAAAGTGCTTCAGGCCGTTAGGAACGTCTGTGCATAAGAACCAAGCATTGGTGTCTGTCAGGTAGTGGTTAATTGTGTAACCTTCAGGGATTGAGCCGTTGTTCTTCAACGCGTTGATGTCGTTGTCAGCGGTACCAACACGAAGGTTAGTCTCGAGCAAACGAGTAGCAACGAACTGAAGTGCTGGAGGCACAACCAATTTTCTAGGTTTAGCGGCAATCAACAGACCACGCTCATCAGTCCAAGCAGCGATCTGAATCACAGCGTTTTCCAACGATGTTTCATTCAAGTCAGAGTTGGTTGAAGGACGGTTGCTGTTAGTACCACCAGACACCAATGGGTGCGCTGTAGAGAACAGAGCAACACCATCACCACCAGCGTAAGCATTGCTGAAACCGTTGTTCAAAACGGATGCAGCTTTAACTTGCTTGGTGTAAGCCATAGCACGAGCCAAGCCTTTGGTGTAGCGAGCAGACAAGCTGTCGTACAAGTTATCTTCAACCGCTTCTTCAGTGATTGAGAAACCCAAGGCGATGGTTTCGTGGTTATAGCGAGCCGTGAACGCTTCTTGCGCATTGTCATAAGCAATGGCTGAACCTTCGTTCTTGACTGGAGCAGCAGAGAAGCCAGACAGTTTTGTCTCTTCTTCGAAGCTACGCTCAGATTTCTCTGTTTCGTAGATTTCTTTGTGCTCTTCGCCGTAGGTGGCATACTGCAAGCCGAACAAAGCGTTCAAGCCGGGGAGCAGTTCTTTAAGTAGTTGTGCGCGTGAAATAGCCATGATTTAACTCCTTAGACCGCTGTGCCAGTGTAGTAGGAATGAGTGCCAAAGTTAAGTTTGACAAGCATTTCTGGATACTGGGTGAAAACAATAGTGGAAGCGGCTGGAATAGCCGTAACACTGCCGGGAACTGCAATCGCAGAATTGATGGTCACTGTTGTTGCACCAGCAGCCGCAGCCACAGATACAAACGAACCAGACTGAATGTACTGACCATTAGCAGCAAGATAGCCAACTTCTGTACCTACCACCAAGGCGTTAGGTAAACCAGAACCAGTCAAGGTAATGGTAGTAGAAGAAGACGAACCAGTTGCGCTAGTTTGAATGGAGGTTTCCTCAACCAAACCAACTGCACGCAAAGCTAAGTCAACACCTGTGGTAGATGCGCTATACAGAGCAGCAACAGCAGAATTACCTGTGTTGACGTTACCTGCATTTTGAATCAAACCAAAGTTTTGGCCCAACATAGCAGTAGAAGCGGAAGCAATTACTGTTGTAGCGGAACACATCACCACTTTAAACACTGTGTCAGGATCATCACAAACGATAGCCCTTCCAGTAGCAGTAGTACCAGCGGGCCAAAACTGAGCAAATTGCGTTTGCTTAGTTGTAGGGTTTACATACTCACAACCCAAGAACACACCAACCAAACCGTTGCCGGTAGAGTCAGTAGTGTCAGTGTTTTTAACAATAGAACCACGAACAATATTGACCAAATCACCGTAAAAGATGTTTGATGCAAAACCGTACTGGATCGAGTAATCGCGGGTAGAACCAGCGAATACCTGTCCGCCAATCAAATTGATTGGCTTTAGCCCGTAAGGGGCGTCAACAACCGGATAAGCCATAAAAGACTCCTATAAATTATTTAGAACCAGAACCAAATCCTGTTCCGCGACTTGTTGTTGACTTGCGGTCAGCAAACAAGGGCATCCGAGGGTCGTTATTTCGCATGAAATGATTA
>Ga0181359_1000149_pt1 | contig 14238 bp, 21 predicted proteins | sample Fa13VDMM15SD_FD_141229 | JGI IMG/M metagenome (GOLD analysis project Ga0181359, IMG submission 141229) | Freshwater viral communities from Lake Michigan, USA - Fa13.VD.MM15.S.D | ecosystem: Environmental > Aquatic > Freshwater > Lake | place: USA: Michigan | collected 2013-09-24 | reverse complement strand
CCCAATAACGCTTGGGCTTATCGGTGAATTCGCAGGCGGCCACCGTTGGGAGTTTATTCCAAAGCTCGGTGAGTTTCATCCTTTCGGAATCCCAATCACCAAACCCTTCATTGTCTCCAATGAAATTCATTTCCAGCTAGGTCCAGTTAACCAAGCCACCAACACCCAGCGTGTACCCCAGATAGGCGCACGCGCACGATGTTCGATGTAGGACGGAAACCAGCAACCCGCGCCTTGATCCCGAATAAACCTAGCGTTCTCGATGTCAGCCTTAACTTGCAATCCGCCGCCCAAGTACTCGGAAGGATCGGACAGATTGACCACCATCGTCATCTTGCGAACCGGTGCTTCGGATGTGTAGGTGTCGTAGTGCCACCAAAACTGCTGGAGTGGATTGTACTTTAGGATTTGCAACTGCTGCACACCCGTAATATCGAATCGGTAATGCTCGGCGTTTACAGCCGTTGTCAACTCATTGACTATCGAATAAAGCCACTTGTAGTGCGGAGCCATCGGAACCCAGCAAGATGAGCAACTTCTGGCAAACGACCTGCGCGTAGTCCCATCCTTCTTCATCACAGTCGCACGCTTCATCCCGATTACCTCAGCATCTTGCCGTAGCATCATGCACTGCGTGGGTGTCAACACATAGCGGTCTACTGCCGCCGTTAATACTTTTTGCTTAAACTCACTCACGGAATAATTGGATGATGTACTCGACCATCTTGATTGTGATGTAGGATGCCGTTGCCACGATAGAGACGAACAAAGACATAAACAGCGTTGTCCAAGCGAAGAAGGTGAACAGATCGCCCAAGAAGTTAACGATGTGCAAAGTCATACTTCCATCATCCTCAAAAGTCGTGGCGTGTCGATGTTAATTCCACCAGCCCTGCACCACCACGTTACCGTCCCATTCTTAAAGTCGCGTAGCAGTTTGCGGATCTCGATGGTGTTATTGTATTCGGGACATTCGTTTAGATCCCGCCCAGTGTAACAAGGGATAACCTTCATCCCTTTCACCGCTCCCCTCCGGCGCAGCAGCCGCAAGTCTTCAATAGCTCGCAGTGCCACCTCTCCCGCCAGTTGTCGCATTCTGTCATCACGATCTCCTCTGGTTAGTTGCGTGCTTCTCATTTCTTCTTACGTTGAGCCTTATGCCAAAGAGCGTATTGGTTCCACAGTTCGCAAGCCTCCTTGGCCGCTTCCAAGGTGTCAAACAAATCCTGCAACGGCGGAAAATCAGTCGGCGGGCGCGATCCATAAAGTCGCGGACCAATGACGTTACCCGCCATCGTGTGTAGCCGAAAGCGACCACACTCCTCCACGACCTTAATCTCCGTCACCGTCCTAGCTCTTTCAGCTTGGCATCGTCATACTGGATGCTTGTCAAAAGTTGTATCATATCATTCGACTGCCCAGCGTAATGAATGATGTAGGCATCCTTGTGGCGGTCTAGGCCGTACTGGTCCTCCACACTGGTCATGCAGTTGTAGGCGGGATCTAAGCCCGACAGCGGTATGTCCCAAAGGTGCGCTTGGATGTTCGCCCAGGTCTGCATCCCGAAGTGGTTAGGTACAGTACCCAGCGGGGGTAGGGATAGTAAGCCAACGTGTTTGCGCCGGATGGCAAACACGCCGAAGTTAAAGTAGTAGGTCGGCGTAATCGTTCCGCCATACTGCGCGGCCAGCTTCTTCATGCCCTCCTTGCGGTCTAGGAAATCACCCTCATCAAAGGCAATAAAGCCGTCATTACCCTCCTCCTTGGGGTTAGCAAAGTCATCGCAGTCTTTGGCCACAAGACAATCGCAGTCGATGTAGATGCACTGCTCGTAGCCTCGCCCAACCAGTATGTTTGCAAGGAGCGACTTGTTATAGTCCTTAGGGTCCATAACCGATCTGTTTATCAGAATAAAGTCCATCTCGTTGCGCTTGGCAAAATCCTCGATACGGGGCTGGGTGAGCGCGAGAACCTTATCCCACTCCGTCCCAAACGCCATCGTAACTACAGCGCGTTTCATTTTTTGACCAAGCCCTCCAACGCCTTCGTGATGACGTACTGAACCACTGCCTCTTGATCTTTCTTTAACCGTTTTAGCCCAAAGGCGTGCAGAGCCTTGGCCGTCTTATCGTCATAGGTTACATCGACCAGCACTTGCTTGGGCGCAGGCCGTGATTTTCCAAAAGTAATTTTGCCAAGATCCTTCATTTGCGTTTTCTCCGTTTCGGTTTCACTTCTTTCCAAACATCAAACTTATCGTCCAGCTCGACCGACCAAAGCATCAGCGTCTTGTATAGGCCGTAGCCAATCCCTAATCGCAAGATGGTGCGGCTGATGACATCCCCCAGCCAATACAGAACCCATGACAGAGCCAGCTTCATTTATCGCTGCAATCATAGTCTTCCCAAGTAACACTCCCGCACCCCTTGATCGCCTCATCCCTAGTCTCAAAGGTATCGTAGTGCGACCAATCTTCCTGCCTGCCTTCACCAGCCTCGTCATTGTAAACCGCCCACTCTGGTTTGCCGTCATCATCAAACTCTTTCTTAATCCATCTCATAGTCGCGGAACCTCCTTCTTAATCTGTGCGAGCGTAAACAAGCACCGAACCAACGCACGCTCTAAATGGTCAGCCGCCGTCTCGCCGTTGTTGTCTGGACAAGGCGATGACTTGTGTAGTTGCATCTGCGCTGTGGCCAAGTGCCGGACGGCTCTGGCGATATGGTAATCGTGAGTCGGCCTATCCTTCTCCAGCCAATCGCCGTAGGCAGACTTCTCTGATCCCCTGCCCATAACGCGCCACACTATGTCGGCGGCAGCATCACCCATCTCGGCTATGGTAGGCGCAGTCATTTGGCAAGACTCCGATAAACTTGGTCTAGCAATTCCTCTAGCCACAGTACGTCTTGTGGGTCGATCATAGCTTCATCCCAGGAGGTGTGTAACCCTTAACCCAAGCCCATACTTTCTGCATAGCGCAGAAGGCAATGCCAGCTTGGTAGAGTTCGTCTTTATCCCAAACCTTAGTCATGATCTTGCTGGAATCATTTGATGCCAGCACGATTGACACGCCTGCTGCTTTGGGGTTTTCGGAGGCCGAAAGGTAAGCAAAAATTTGGGCGCAGTCCGTGTCATAGAATGGCTCATATTTTGGATTAACTTTGCGATTCTTTAAGTCGACGATAGCGTCACCCACATCGCGCAACTTGACGTATGCGTCACATCTTCCGGCATACCCCGCGCCGACAAGTGCCTTCTCGCACCAGTAGGTCTTCTCTACGTTTTCGTCCGCCCACTTCTTGAAGGTTTCGATGTAGGGCTGGAGGTCTTCATCTTTGCACACAGAGCGTCCCATGAGGATATTCTCGGCTTGTTCGTGCATTCTTGTGCCATGCTCGGCTGCCTTCGTTGTTGATTCTTTAGAGTCCTTAACCACTCTTCGAGCGTAGGTTTCGAGCGTTTCATCTGCCTCCTTCGGAAGTGTGAGCGAGGACATAATGGCTTGCTCTATCTTCCAGCTTGTCAGTTGTGGTTTGTCTAGGATTCCGATAATAGATGTAACGCTAGGCAGCAACCCCAACTTGCGAGCATCGGCTACGGTGGTGTTTCGCTCGTTGCCATTCTTGCCAATAATTACATGAGCAGACTCGCCTTTTTCTGAGTACCAATGACCCGCCTGATCCGTTTGGACCAGACGGGAATTGGTAGGCTCTTTAGATGTGATTGTAAGAGCCATTACAATTAGAACGGCATTGCGTTTCCATCTGCGTCAAGCTCGACCTTAGTGGCCGTGGACTTGCCCGCAGCGGTCGCAAACTCTTTAGAAGCGCGGATCTTATCCTGTAGCCACTCCGGCATCTCGCTAAACTGCCCACCCTCGCCCTGCTCGATTTCATAATACATCTGAGCGTTGGTGGTGTTAGCTGGAGCCTTCATACCCTTGGGTAGCTTGGACGCACCCGCAATGGCGCAATACTGCCTGCCCTGCTGGCTCGTCTTGTGGATGAGGGTAAGCATGGCTGGCTTGCCCAAGAGGTTCTTTAAGCTGAATGCCTTTAGCTCTGCCGAGGTAAAGGTCTGCCCGCGCCACTGCTCTAGCAGTTTGCGTAAGCTAGCCTTCTCGCCAAGACTGCGGGTCTGCTCGATGGATACCACCATCGGCTTTGACACCTTAGTTGTCTTGCCATTTTCTACGACCTCAAACTCATCAGTCTGGTCGGGCAACTCAAAAGTAAGCCGCACCTTGGGCGACCATTTCTCTTCGTTGTCCCAGTTGGTTTTCTGTGTGCCTAGGTCGACTAGGCTGTACAGCATCCCAACCGTAGCTCCTGCTTCGGGTAGTTTGCGCTCTTGTTTTGCTGATTCACTCAATGTTAGTGCCATGTTATTTCTCCTTTATTTATTTGGGTTTGTTGTTGTTGGGGTAAGTTGGTCTAGGTCGTGAGGGCTAGTGACATAAAAACCTTTTACATCGGTCGATGGCATATAGTCGATCTTTATTTCTCTGGCTGGGGCAAGTTGCCGCGCCAGCTCGCAAATATCATCAGCGGTTAAAACTACTAGCCATTCTTTGCGTCCATTGCGCCGAAAGAACACCGCTGGAATCTTGCCCGCCGGACAATCCCGCTTGGCCTGCGCCATCCACTCTTCGGGTTTTAGGGCTTGGCATCGTTTGCCTTCGATATGAAATGGAAAGTTATCGCAGACTACATCCCCGCTACCGCCCTCTGGGTTGCCAGCGTATTGAACCGTGCGTCTAGCCTTCTGCCAGCCCTGTTCCCGCAAGTATCCCGCCAACTCTCTCTCCCCTTGCGCTCCCTTAGCTCGGCTATTGATTTTGCCCATTGGCTAGTGTCTAGCCAGCCACCCCCAAACCCGTCAACACAAAATGTGCTACCGCCTAATTGCGGTTATACTTATTAGCGTCTCTAATGTCCCTATTAAAGTTTCTCATCATCTCAAACACGGTCAGTCCTTCTCGTATTTCTGGATTCTTGTTTAACCACGCCATAGCTTCCTCAAATGATTGCACATCGCGCATGGCTTCCTCAAACTTTTCCCATGCTTGCGACTCGTTCATAGGTTCTGGAATACCCGCCAGCTTTGTCCTGTCGATGGACAAGTGGTAAATGTGATCGACTTACATTTGGAGATAGGAAGCAACCAGAATAAGTCATCGGTCATCGCCCACATAGCCACATAATCCACGTTACTGATGGCGCGCTTGGGCGTATTATATCCATTGCCAGTGCTGGTCGAGAAGCGATACCTAGTGCGCCCAGGCTCAACATTCTGCGCGGTCTTAACTTGGATGCGGAAGAACTTATTATCCTTCTCTGCTACCACATCGTAGCCAGCAAAATCTTCGTAGGGTAACAACACCGAATACCCGCACCGCAGTAACGCGCCGGTGACGCGAGCCACCCCAACTGCTCCAATTTGGCGTGATGATAATTTCATCCTTGACGGCTTTCGGTTTGTGCTAGAGACTTTTCCCAATGAAAGCAATAATAACTATAACACTGATGGCGATGCTTGTGGCATCGGGAATGGCGGATGATGAGGATTGTGGCAGAAGTGAAATGAGTAATTTCATAGGTGGTGTTTATAGGGGAGAAGGATCTTTTGCCATGACAAGGAATGTTGCCAATGGACCTTCTGGTTCAATCATACGATCTGGCAATACATTCTTTACTCCAGAGGGGGTTTGCAGAAAGGTTGGAAATACTTATTTGTGTTATGACGGAGTAGTGGTTTCCACTGGAAAATCATTTGTTGGATATGACCATTTTGTTGCGAAGGCTGGGAATACTTATGTTGGTGATTATACTTCAGTTGGAACCGGGTCTACAATTTTGCGACCTAGTTGGGCAAGCCGTTAACCCTGCCCAAAAATAGCTAATCTATTCCTTATTCTATTTTCTAGGCCACCAATAAACTTCTTGCGTTCTGGATTCTCCGATGCCCTGCGGTACTCGTCATCAAGTTGAGCTTTGCTTGCTTCGCGCATAAGTGATCTTGGCTCAACTTGGTTAATTGCCTGCAATGTCTTTGGTCCCATCCCACCATCCACAGCCACATTCTGCCCTAGTGCATTCAACCCTTGCTGGATGTACTTCGTTGCACCGCCCAGCCCACGATTAAACGCGAGATCCTGCGTGAACGGCTGGAGTGGTTGTGGGAGTTTTTCAACGAGTGGCGCGGTGTATCCTTGGATGTACTCTGCCGCAGCTTTCGCTCTTTCTTGCGGAGGCAACGCTGAGATTCTCTTAAACGCTTCTGGGTGGTATCGGTCATTGATTCCAGCTACTTCGTAGCTTCCACCTTGATCGCCAGAGGGCAACTTATATACAGCAAGATTACCTTGGTTGTCCTTGCGACCCTCCCAATCAACTGTTTGCATACCAGCGTTAATAAGATTTGAATAATCTGGCGTAGACGAAGAAGACGATTTAGGTCCAACAAAATTTGGTTTTGACTCAAACAATGATTTTTCAAGATTATCTCTACTCATTTTATCCTCCAGTTCTGAAAACCTAGCAGCAGAACGCATCTTCTCTTGCATTTCGACTAACTTGCGCCCCTTTTCGTCAACATAACCAACACCCGTATTTACGGCTGGGGCAGTGTAGTCGGATTCTATTTCGTTCCTAATCTTGCTTTTAGATATTCTTGATTCAATTGTTGCCATTATTTTGATTGTTCTTCAACTTCTTCAAGAAATGCGTTAATGTCTGGATTGTTATCCTTTTTATTGATATTTGCCAACGTGGATAGGGCGGCAGCAGATGAAGATACTGGCGTGTTCAAATTACTTGCCAGCCAGTTCACATATTTAGGACTTGTCATAAGTCTTGCCGCTTGGTCTGCCTGTAAAAGCACGCCAAGTACGCCTGCTGCAAAGCCAAACTTGCCAGCCGCAAGAGATCCCTCAAGACTTGCAATAGTTGCGGGGCCAACAACAGCACCAGAAGTTCCACTAGGATTAGCCATTATTTGACTAGATTCGCGTATCATGGACGAAACTTTAGCTACATTATCCATGTTCTTTTGAAACTCTGAGCCGAATCTTCCAAATAGTTCTTTTCTTGCCAATGGATCGAGCGATGCGTAATTTGTCAAAAATCTTGATGTACTAAAGATTTCACCAGTTTCATCCTGCGCCCCAGGCAGAGCGCGTCCCATTCTTGCAACGAATGTTGAAACAACAGCCTTTTGATCGTCCTTTTCTACTGTTCTTAAAAGCTGTCTTAACTTGGACGGACCATCCTTTGACCCGCTAATAATTGACTTGTAAACATCCTCGCCATTGTTTTTTGTTAATATATTCCCGACATTTTCAACACGATCATGAAACGCGCGAGTGTAGTTATTGGCACGATTGTAAGCATTTCTTGCTGATTCGTATGGCGCAACTGCATTATCTATATCTTTTGTGATTGATTTGTAGAGTGCCTTGTATTGCGTTTGAACAATTGTGTCTGGCACTGGTCCCACATTCGATAATTGTTCGCCAACTTCTGTTCTGAAATCTCTTAAAGTCTGGAACGGAATCATTCCTTCTTCGTTCTTGCTAGCCTTTAAGGCATCCTGAATCGCCAGTATTTTCTTATTGGCAAAAATGTTTTTCATTTCTGGGGATTGCTCGAATCTTTTTGCAAGACCCCTTAACGTGTCCTCAGTATTGCTAACAGTAGCCTTGCTCTGCGGAAATAATTCATCTGCCTTATTATATAATTCAGACTGCACTTTTCTTGCGGTGGGCAAAAATATATTTTGATAGCTTTGGCTTGCGCCCCGACCAGCAAGGACTGGTTCTTTTACTTTAGATAATTCCGCCCTTATTTGCTCAACTCGACCACCAACTTCCGCTTGTTGCTCTAATGCTTTTTCTCTGAATTTCATTGCGCCACTAGGGAATTTCCCGAATGTAGTTTCCATTTGCTGTAGTTCTGGCGATCTAGTCGCTTGTCCTGCTGACGGGCTTGTGCCAGCCGCCCTGTATTCTTGGATTGTTTGCGCTATTTGTTCTGGTGTTTTACCGCCTCGCAAAATTCTTATTGTTGCGCCTCTGCTCGATTCTGTTATTCCAGCGGGAGCAAGAGCCAAGGCTCCTACTTTGCCCAGCCCTAGCTCCCTTCCTGTTCTGGCAACTTGCGCCATGCGGCTAACGGAACCAGGAACCACAGAGCCAGCGATGCCAGCAACAGCCTGTAACGGCATTGGAAGGTCAGCATCTTCAGCTAGGCCAGCAGCCATGCCGCCCGTCATTGCTGAAGCCGCCTGCGTTCTAGGGGATGCGTATAAAGCCTTCCCAATTTCTTTCAAGAATGGACTTTTTGCAACATCCGCAATAATTTTCCCACCAGACATTATCGGGACGAGTCCAGACGCGCCTTCGATAGCTCTCTCCTGCATTGTTTCAAATGCGCCGCTTGGTTTTGGTAATCCAATGTTGTTTTTAACCTCTTCCAGAACTTCGCTCAAAACAGGCAGTTTGCCCATGCCAGTGTTTTCGGCAACAATTGCATTATATACTCTGGCCCCAATATCCGTTAAAAATCCAGCAGCAGCTCCTGCTTTTGCTCCCATTCCTGGCACTCTAAGCGGAGTTCCGAGAATAGCTCCACCAGCAGCCCCAACTGTTGTTGGATTTATTGCTGCGCGAGCAAGAAGCCCTGCCTCTCGCATTGCGTAGTCAGAAATTCCTGCCTCTTCTGTTGCGGGAGCAGATACTTCGTTCTCGCCGTCTAGGGGTCTAAATGCCATAGCTTACGGTTCCAGTATCCCTCTCCGACCTCCAATTATGACCGTATCACCGTTCTTTTTTCCAGCCCTTCTTGCCTCTTCTTCGGTTGCAAATGAGTTGGCTGAAGCAGCTTTAGGGGATGATATAAACGAATTGAAATCCTCTGGCTGCCCGCCCGCACTAACAAGATCGGAAAGTCTTTTTACCCTAAACCCACTAACAGATGCGGTTGAAACAATTTTTCTTGCCAATGCGCCTTTTAATGAAAGCAGCTTTTCTTCTGCGTATGGAAAATATGGGTTGGAAACTATTTCGTTCATTAGTGCGGCATCTTGATCCGACATTGCACCTGGTCCAGCAATAGCCAATCTTAACTGGCCTCGCAATCCACCTCTAATTGCCTGCGCTCTTGCATAGTTTGCGATACTCTTATCATCCTTTAGTTTGATTAGGTCATCTATGTTTTGAGTTGCAGACGAGAAATCAACTATCGCTTTTCGCATTTCATTCGTTGCCTGTTCGTCTCTACCAAATCCCTCAAGGCCGGGAATAGTGCGCGATGACTCTAAATCTTTTTTGAGTTGTTGTTTCTGGATCGGCTCAAACATTGAGTAAGCTGACTGAATAGCATCTGCTTCTTCTGGTGATTGCGCGCCTGCAAGCCTTTGCTTGTATTCTTGTATCATTTTTGCGGTGTCTTCAAACCTTCTTTTAATTGTAGATGTTTCGCCAGCAGCGTATGTTCCTCCAGTCGGAAGCGGAACAGCCCCTGTTAAACCCTCTAAATCTTTTCGCATTGCTTCGCGCGATGCCAAAAAAGCGGCGCGATCTAATTGCATTTGTTCTTCTGCTGTTCCAATTCTATTCATTTCGCCAATTGCAGCTTGTTGCGGCATGACGGGTCCAGCAATTTGTGGTTGTAATGGAGTTGCTGCTGCCGATATGTTTTGCTTTCTTTTTGAAAGATCGGATAGCAATTCATCTTGTAGTTGTAAATTTCTTTCAGATTCTTCAAGTCTTCTTCCTAGTGCGCCAGCAACTTCAGAAGAGTAGCCTGGTTGGTTTCTCTTGCTCTCTTCGTCCATTTTCTGAATTTCAAGACGAAGCTTCTGCATCTTGAGAGCATCTTCTTCTGCGGCCATCGCGAGCCTTGCGCGCTGGGCCTGGTCATAGGATCGACCTGCTTCAGTTATGGCTGGCATAAATTAGTAGAAGAATGCCCCCGAACCAGGCGCGCCAAAGAATCCACCAGGGGCTGCAACTTTTCCGAGCGATGCTACTCCTCCAGCAATATCAGCAAACTGTTGCGCCCCACTTTGCTGTCTGGAAATCGCACCAACCTGCGCACCATAGGTGCTGGCTCCGTAATCAGCCTGCGAGCGATAAAGCTGGTTAAACGCATTAGTAAGCTGAACTGGAATCTGCTGATCTACTGCTTGATAGAAATTCGCAGCCGTAGACGGCTGTTGATTAAACCCACCAGGCAAAGCTTGATTGGCTTGGATATACTGTTGCATCGCGCTCTGTTGCTGTGCTGTACGTGCGCCAGCAAGGTTGGCGATGGAAGGTCCGCCAGCAACAAAGTTGGAAGCTGCACCCAGCCTGTTTTGACGCAATGCGTCACGGAACGCTATATCAGCTTTGAGCGCATCACCACTCGACAAGCCAGATCCAAGGAAGCTCTGCGCTGCCCCGTAGCGTGCCAGCTTGCGAGCCTCGCCAGCCGCACCGATCTGTGAGGCTTCTTGCACTGCCGGTCCAAGGCCAAAGACGTTGCCACGGGCAGTCTGTGCTGCGCGGATAGATTGCTCGTAGCCACGCCGTTCCTCTGCACCAATGGTCGATCCAAGGCGAAGTTGATTAAGAGCCTCGTCCTCGATGGTTTGACGAATCTGCTCAGTCTCCGGCGTGGTCGTAGCACCAATTGGCTCAGTAGCCATCTGGCGATACTGCTGACCCAAGCCAACCGCAGTGCGGTAGGAATCTGGATCAATCTGGAAAAGCTGTTGTGAAGCACGCTCTTCGGGTAGCTGGACAAAAGACCTAAAGGCAGTTATCTCCTTTAGCCCTTCGGGGCTATCCATCGTGATAGGCTTGAAATTCTTTTGCATATCCTGCGCGCCAGTAACTGCGCTGGTTACGCTCTTCAAGTCATCGTTGAGTTGCTTGACGAACACCTCAGAAGAAGTGCGTCTGGCATCGCCAGCGGGAAGGCCAGCAAGAAGTTGATTAGCCGTGTTTAGACGCTCTTGAATCCCAGCAATCTGAGCGTTGCCACGATCAATTACGCTGTTGAGGCGGGATAACTTTGAGTTATTGTAATCGTCAACGATCTGCTGATCGGAGACTTGAAAGTTTAGCATTGAGCCAAGATCAGACGATCCATAATTACGACCAGCAGAAAGTTGTGATAGGGCTTGGTTAAAGGCTGGGCCTGCGGGACCAACAGTTCCACCCCCAGATCGTTCGCCAGTAAGAGCGCGGATTTGATCGGATAAGGTGTCGTATTGCTTTTCCCTTGAAACGATTGGATCAACTCTTTCTTTTATTGCCTTATCTATCTGCATGTTTGTTACTGAATCATTTGCATCTGTTATAGCTGCGTTAAGATTATATCTTCCGTTTCCTATTGCATAGCTATCTGGATTTAATCCCATTGCCGCTATGTTGTTCCTAACTTCTTGGCTTGCTGCCGCGCCAAAATTTTTATCGTTATACCCGACCTCTCCAGACCTTCCACTGTAATACATGTACCTAGCCCCAGCAGCCGCACCTCCACCATGTTGGCTTGCGCTTTCAAGGTTGGCAGCATTTATTGCTCCTCTAATTTGTTGTGGTGTCATGTTAAGCAGTTAAATTTGGATTACCAATGTTCGTGCCAATCGTGCCATAGAAATCAACTGGTCCTGGTTGACGGTTAAACGCTACATTCTGCTCAACTGAGCTATACGGAGATGCCCCGTAAAGACGCTCGAACTGGCGGGTCATCTGGTCGCCTAATCCGCGATTCAAGGCATACGCCTGTGGGCTAGTCTCGTACTGCCTGCGCAAACCTTCCAGCGTGCGCTGCGGTCCGTACTGCCGTTCTAGCTGCATCCCAGACTGAACCCCTGCCTGCTGGTCTAGGGCTGATAACTGCCGTTCTAAACCGCGCTGGGCTGGTAGATATTGGACGCGAAGTTTGTTCTCAAGTGCTGCCATAGCTGGAGCTTTTTCGATGTAGGTATCAATGTTCATGCGGTAGGCCGCCGCATTAGCCTGCGCAACCGCTGCTGGATCGGGCGGAGGAGGCGGTGAGGGAATAGAAGGCGATCCACCCATGGTGTTAAACCCTAGCCTTTCGCATAAATGTCATATAGTCGTAACTCCTTGGTTTGCCAGAACGATTAAAGGTGATCCGCTCGCGGGGACCAAAACGCTCCCAAAGGAGCAACAGCAAGCATCGTAAGGATTTAGCACCTTTTGAGGAGATAGTCAAATCAACAAAAACATTCTCACCATCTTCAGTATGCTCATAATGCTTAGGCTCTTGCCCATCCTTTAGACACCTAGCCAGAGCCACGCCTGCGATGCCGTCCTTATCCTCCACAATGCCAACCATTCCCTGCCTCTCAAACCAGCCGTACCAGTCAGCCAGGTTAGGCCACATGGACTCCGGCACGCCACTCTCCTCAATGTACTCAACAGCCGTCATATCGTCTTTTGCACCTCAATGGTATCGGGGTTGGCGGCTGCGGTAATCTGCCTAACCGCCATCTTGTTTGCCTCAGAGGTAACACTGATGTTGATTAACCGCCACTTCTCGTACTTGCGCAGATCGGAAGCAATGCGTTTCTTAACCGAAGTAGGTAGAACGGCTGGCAAGACAAATGGCAGTACCAACACAGTGCTGGAAATGTTTAGGTTAGCCTGCACTTCCACATCGCCAACATCGCTGTCCCGCTGGATGGCAATAGTAGCATTGCTAGAATACGAATCATCAAAAATAATCTCGAAATTGCTACCATGTTTTTGAGCAAATGGATCGCCAAAGTCCATATCGCGGGTACGGACAGACGAGCTAAAATCAAACGTGCCAACGCTTGTGCCGTTGGATTGGATGCCAAAGTCCACATAATCTGCTGACGTAGTTTGAGCTGGTGTCTTGTATCCGCTGTACTTGTTAATCTGGCCGGTGGTCAATTTCATCATTAACCGCAAGCCTTCGCTTTGGAAGTTGGTCAAGGCAAACTGCATTACCTTCGGTGTCCAGGTTCCTTCAAACGCACTCAAGATAGTGTTATAGACCAAGATCGTATCGTTAAAGTTATTGGAGCCTGTAGGTACGGCTAGTAGATACCTATTGTCGTAGTAGGCCGCAGTGCTAATCCCAACCTGCGCCGTATTGATTTCTTGGATTACGTCCTTAACGACTTCCGAGATAGGTAAGCCAACTGAGGTAAAGTCATCCGAAGCAGACCGAATAAGCGATCTGATGCCATCATCAGACAAGAAGAATATGTCAGCCCCTACTTGAATAGCTGATGCCCCAGCCACGCACCCGATGTTATTGGAAATAATCGATATGGTCCAATCAGCCGCACTGGTCATGTCGGGCGGGATGGTGATTTGGAATATCCTGCGCCGCTTGAATACAATAATGCGATTCTCAAAGTAAGGCACAATAGCGGTAATCTCATCACCATCATCGCCGTTAACTACCACGCTGTTTGTCAAATCCCACACGGAAGGATCTAGGATGTCCGAGGCGTAAAGTGTATTGCGGTTTGCACCAGAGCCAACGCCAAACAATCTGTTGCCAGCATTGATAATCGTCTGTAACCCCTGGGGCGGTGGGCTGGCCGTAGCCGTAGCCGTAGCACCAGAGCCGTTGCCAATAATCGTAACCGTAGGCGTGTAGCCGTAGCCAGAACCGCCATTGACTACCACCACCCCCGTCACCGCTCCGCCAGCTACGTTGGTAATTAAAGTGGGCAATTCCCCGCCCCAGTTAGGGCCGGTGATAATGGCAGTCGCGCTGGTATACCCAGAGCCTGCGGTTGTGACGGTTATTGCCCTTACCTTGCCACCCTGCCGTTGGACAATGTTGCCATCAAAAAAGTGTAAATCGTCATCGCCATCCGCCAGAAACATTTTGTTGTTAAACTGCGCCATTGAAACTTTGGAGGTATAAGCCACAACATAACCATCTGCCCACTGCTGGACTTCCGCATCCCAAGTTCGGTTGACCGCACCCCAAAGTTCGTCAGCAGGATGGAGGTCGGCTGTGCCGCCAGAATCAATCGTATACAGCCTGCCTTGGGTCACAGTAACCAAATCTTCCGTGCCGGTAGTATCGTAGTAAGCCATCCCACCGATTGATCCTTGCTGGGATGTAGCGGTCGTATTAAAGCTAGTTACCCCGCGCCGAGTCTCCAGATTGCCCTTTGGGGAAAGGGTCATGTTGACCAACCTTTGTACTTGGTTCTGGGCTAACTGGTCAGATTGGA
>Ga0181359_1000147_pt1 | contig 14323 bp, 18 predicted proteins | sample Fa13VDMM15SD_FD_141229 | JGI IMG/M metagenome (GOLD analysis project Ga0181359, IMG submission 141229) | Freshwater viral communities from Lake Michigan, USA - Fa13.VD.MM15.S.D | ecosystem: Environmental > Aquatic > Freshwater > Lake | place: USA: Michigan | collected 2013-09-24 | reverse complement strand
GCCCGATCGCGCCGGGGCGAGAGCATCGCCTCCACCCGCGCGAGCTCGTCCTGCGCGCCGTGGATGGCGTCGGCGAGGTCCTCGAGAGGCGTGCGGCGGGTCGGCGGGGTTCGAGGCGTAGGCGCGGGCTGGGCTAAGATCATGGCGCACTTCCTGTGCTGATGCGGGTGAGGGTTTGTATCAGGGCAGACGCGACGCCGGCCCCTGTCGAGAGGTCCGCAAGGAAGCCGGCGAGGGCGGTCAGGATACCGATCGTGCGGATCTTGTCGGCTGCGAGCCACGCCCACACGGCGCCAGGCACGTCGAGCCAGCCGCCGGCCTTCTGAAGGGCCTTGACCTGCAACGCCTTGACCTCGTCGCCGACGATGTCCTCACCAGTGTCGTCGTCGCGCTGCCCCATCGCACGGAGGGCCGCACGGACGGCCGCGGCTTGGGCGCGCGCCGCCTTCGCCGCGTCGGTGGTGACGCGGACGTGCTCCTCGTGCCTCGCCTTGCTCACCTCGCCCATCGCGACGAGCTGGGTACGGACGGCGGCGAGGCCCGAGGTGAGCTTGCCGATCGCGCTGGTGAGGCCGCGGAGGGCGGAGTCGAGGGTGACGTCGTCGGCCATCAGGGCACCTCTGCCGGCAGCGTCGCCACCGTCTCCACGCCGCTCGTGTCCGTGATGACGAGGAGGCCCGGCCGGTCAATGCGGGGCTCGATGAGCATCGCCTCGGTGATGCCCTCGACCGTGAGTAGGGAGGGCGCGTAGGCGGCCGGAGCCGCGATGGTGGCGACGGTCCCGCCCGCGGCGAGGAAGTCGAGCAGGTAGCTTCTGGCGGCGCTCACGGGTACGCCTTGATCGCGAAGGCGTCATCCGCGGCGCCCGAGTTGGTCCCGATGACGTGGAACAGATCGGCGCGCGAGCCGCCCGAGCCCGAATAGCGGGTTTGTGCGCCCTGGACGGCGCCGAGGAAGTACACCTCGCGGAGACGGCCGAGCGCGGCGCCCCCTTGGTTGCCCGTTGCGTTGGACCGAGCGAACGTAATCGCCCGGCCGATGTGGGCGTTGGTGGGGTCCACCTCGCCGCCGACTGCGGCGGCCGTTTGAAGAAGCACGTCCCGGCCACAAGCGTAGATGCTCGACGTGTTTGGCTGAAAAATATAGGCGTGCTGGGCGTTGTTAGACGTACTGTGGTCAAAGAAGGTGTTCGCGGTTGAAAGGAAGGCCGAGGACAAAGCGCCCCCCCTCGACGATCGCGCCCACGATGACGGGGTAGTGCGCCGTCGGGCTGCTCCAGATGTCGAGGATGATGATCTCCTCGGAGACGTAGATGCGGACGGTCGTTGCCGTCGAGTTGATCGCGGTCGGTCCCACGCGCGTGAAGCCGCTGAACTGGCCTGACGTGAACGGGAGGGCCGCAGTCCACGCGTTGAACGCGCCGGAGTTCTTATTGATTCCGACGTGGAGCGCGCTCGCCAGGATGGTGTCGACGTACATCGTCGGCGAGCCCGCGGCGGCGCCTGCGAAGATGATCTTCGGGGTCAGCGTCATTGGCGTACCCGAGGGGGCCGCGAAGTAGACGGCCTCGGTCGTGCCTGCGTTCTGGTAGCGCGCCTTCGTCCACTGGTGGGTTGAGGCGAGCGTGCGCGCGCGGTAGTCCGTCGTGTAGTCGGCGCCGTGGATGGCGTCGAGGAGGCCCTGGATGTTGCTCGACGCGGGGGTCACGTCGGCGAGGCGGTAGAACGTGAGGGTCGGGTTGGGGAGGCTCATGCCCAGGTGCTCCCTGCAAAGGACGTGCCGGAGTCGGTAGCGACGAAGGCGTTGTAAGGTCCGGGGTTGAGCAGGTAGAGGGCAATGAAGGTGCCGATGACCGTGGACCCAGATCGCTTGAGGTACTGCCCGTCGGACACGGCGCCCATCGTGAGCGTCGTCGGCCCGCTCGTCTCGCGCACGGCGGACGCGTAGGCGAGATCGATCGTCGGGTTGCCCGCGACGCCGTCGCCGTTGGAGACGGTGAGCTGGGCCGAGCCCGCGGTGAGGGTGCGGGTCGCCGCGGTGCCCGAGCCCGTGCGCGCGACGAGGCCGGTGGACGAGAGCGCGGCGTAGCCGTCGAGGTCGGTGTCCCACGCTTGGACGCCGCCCGAGGCTCCGATCTGCGTGTAGGAGGCGGCGCCCGCTCCGTCGAAGCTGGCAAGGCGCGAGGCGGTGCCGGTGTGGCCCGACGAGGTCCAGGCCAGCGCGGTGAGTGCGGTGTGCGCGCTGACGCCCCCACCGCCGCCCGAAGCCGCGATCGTGGTCGTCGCCACCCCGCCGGAAGTGCTTGTCGTCAGCGTGACGTTGGTCCCCGCCTCAAGCTTGAGCGCGCGCACGCTGGCGTCCGCGCTGGCGTCCACCTGGATCCACGCCACAGGGCAGATCGTCGCCTTCGCCATTAGAGCTCCTCTTCCACGATGACCGTGGAGATCTGAACCACCTCACCAGGGTCGCGGAGCTCCTGCCCGCGCACGCTCGCGTCCGAGTCCACACGGAGCGTCTCCGTCATGATGCGCCCGTAGAGGTGGGCCTCGGGGTCGAGCAGCTGGAGCCCAGCGCTACCCGGCGCGCTGGACTGCTGCTTGATGGCCGGGAGGACGACGACGGGGAGGACGGCGCCCTCCGTCTGGGCGATGATGCCGGCGAGCGTGCGCCCGGTGTCGGCGATGGCCGTGAGGCCGTCCGCGCCCGAGTAGCCGAGGCCGTAGTAGTCGGGGGCCGTGCCGGCGGTGTTCAGCCCGGTGGTGTCCACGCCGTCGTCCCAGGCCATCTCCATGGCCCTCCGCGTCGGCCCGAGCGCACGCCCCCGCCGAGCGCCCGAGCGCGTCTCGGAGAGCTCGTAGGCCGGCGTGAAGGTGAGGCCGCGCCCGCGGCTGTACTGCCGGCCGAAGAGCCTCACGCGCCCCACGATCATCGTGCCGATCGTCATGTAGTCGTCGGGGGTGACTTGGGCGGGGATCCGCAGCATGAGCGTGTCGGTGCCGACGAAGGCGTCGAAGAGGATGACGGCCGACGGCATCCGCAGGTTCATCGTGCCGCTTGCCGGGTCGAAGCTGTCGTAGCTCTCGAGCTCGAGGCGCGTCGAGGCGTAGGATCCCACCGTGGCGCCGGCGATCCACGCCCCGCCCGTGTTGCCGGCGACGGTGCGGACGACGACCGGGCTCCCGCCGCTGGTAGACGTCCACTCGACGGTCGCGCCTTCGAGGCGCCCGGCGCCCGCGTAGAAGGGCATCCCGACGACGGAGCCGGCCGACACGGGGTAGACGAGCCCGCGGTTGCGGACGAAGTCCATCCCCGCCATGCTCGCGCCGAGGTCGATGTCGCACACCTTGTTGGTGCCCGTCGAGTCCCGGTAGAGCGTCGCGGTGCGCCAGTTGCACCCTGCCAGGTACGGTGCGCCAGTTGCACCCTGCCAGGTGGAGCCCGTAGAGGTCCCCCGAGCGCGCGCCGATGTCGAGGCCGGTGAGGATGATGTCCTGCTGAACCGCGTCGGAGGTCGATCGCCACACGCGGCGGGGCGACGGGCTCACGGCCGGGTTGATCGCCTTGACGGGGTAGGAGAAGTCGGCCGTCGTCGTCCAGGTGTCACCGGCGACCGTCGGCCCATCGACGCCGTGGACGCGGAGGCCGTCGACCAGGTGGACGGGACTACCGGCGGGCGGGATGAGGTGGCCGCGGGAGGTCCCGGCCGGGCTCGACAGGATGTTGCCGGCCGTCTCTCGGCCGCCTGAGAACGAGAGCCACTTCCACGTCGAAGTGCAGGCGAGGGCGACGGCGCCCCACCGGATCCGGTTGGTGGCGAAGGCCGCCGACTGGATGGTGCTTGACGTGCCGATGGACGTCCACTCGCGGTCCTGACGGGGGCCGTAGTTGAGGATGCCGCCGGTGTAGGGGCCCTCGACCCTCACCCACGCGCGGACCTTGCCGACGTTGGTCGAGAACGCGCCCGAGGCCTTCCCGAGCGCGATGCGGATTGCGACACCGAGGGTGCAGTCCACCGTCGCCGTCCCGATCGAGGTGCCCGCGGTGACGTCGCGGAGGTCCACGCCGGTCGTCGTCGCATCGACGCGGACGACGTAGCCGTCGGTGCCGTCGCAGATACGCACCTCGATCGAGGCCGTGCCCGAGGTGACGAGGACGTGCGCCTCGAGGAGGACGCCGTCGGCAAGGTAAGCCGTGGTAACCGGCGTGGCGGTGTACTGCCCGCGGTCGGCCCCGGTGCAGCTCACGGTGACACCGCCCGAGCCGAGCGTCTCCGTGGCGGCGCCGGTGAAGCTCCGCGTCCACGTCGGCCCCGAGTCGTCGGGGAGGTCGATGGGGACGTAGGTGTCGTCCCACCCTGCCACCTCCCAGGCCTCCTGGCTGCCGGGGGCCGGCATCCCCACCGTGGTCCAGCCGCCGAGGTAGGCAGCGCACAGGCTGGTGTAGTCGTTGGTGACGGTGCCGAGGGTGGCATGGGCCATGACCGCGCGCCCTCGCTCGGGAGCCACCGACAGGTCGCGCCACGCCGTCGTCGCGACGCCCGAATAGTGGAGCGTCGTGCCGTTGACAGCGCCGTGCGAGTTGCGAAAGTTCTGGTCCCAGGTCGCGCCGCGGTCGATGCTCACGCGTGTGAGCACGTCGCCCGTGCCACCGCCCGCGAAGTCCACCCCGTAGACGTAGAGCGTCCCGTCGTCCATCGCGAGGAGGGCGAGCTCGCCCGCGGTGAACGCGCCCGCAGCGTAGGTGCCGAAGACCTCAGAGCCCGTGCTTGTCGCGGCCTCGACGCCTTCGACGGACGTGAGCGGCTGGGAGGCCGAGGAGAGGCGGTACACCCAGGGTTGGATGGTGACCGGCGAGAACGCGGCGCTGTAGCGAAGGAGCGCGACGAAGATCGAGCCCTGGCTGACGATCATGTCGGGGTAGCCGCGGGCGACGATGCCGACGAAGCCGCGGGCGACGATGCCGACGATCCCCACCGTTACGAAGCGGCAGCCGCCGTCCGAGCTGGCGTACTGGTACACCTGGTCTGCACCGCCGTCGACGTAGTGGATCAGCATGGAGATCTGGCCGGCGAGGTACACAGCGCGGATGCGTACTACCGCGCTTGACGCCACCGCGATGGACGAGACGAGAGCCGAGCTCGCGCCCGTCGTCCACGTTGCGCCGCCGTCGTCGGAGTACGCCATCCGCACCTGCGTCGTAGAGCTTGAGGCAGACACGACGTAGATGCAGAGGAGGCGGCCGTTGGGAAGGTCAACGAGGCAGGCGCGCGTCTGTGCGTCGAGGGCCTCGACCGTGGCGCTTGTCCACTTGCCCCGGTTGTCCGCCACGTTGACCACGACGTCGTTGGTGTTCTTCGTCGCGACGACGGCGGGGAGGCCCGTCGAGGCGCGGCGGATGACGTGGGGGCACCGGTAGCGCGAGGCCGTCGTAGAGCGGTCGATGTACTCCCACCCCGCGAGCATGACGGGCGGATCCCAAGAGCGGAGCGTGTCACCGCTGAACGCCCACCGAATCGCGCCCGTGCCGACACCGCCGCCGACGAGCGTGGTGATCCCCATCGTGCCGCCTTGGGCCGCCTCGCTGGATGCGTCGAGCGTGCCGCTGGCATGGAGGAGGAGCCCGGTCGTCTGATCGGGGACCACCGGCCCCGCCCGCGGCCCCGCCTGGGAGGTGGCCGAGTAGGTCGCGGTGAGGGTGCCCGCCTCGGGAATGAGGAGGCCGCGGAGGTCGCCGGTCGGCTGGGTCTTTGCCATGGGCTACCTCGTCAACGGGGAGTCGAGCAGGAGAAGCGTCAACTGCAGGTATCCCGTCCCGTCCGTCGTTACCTCACGGACGAGGCACACCGCGCCGTCGCAATAGATGGAGGCGTCGGTGAGGGTCGCCACCATGCCGCGCTCGACGTGGATGTACTCCACCTCGGGGACCTGGTACGTCACCGTCCGCGTCGGGATGGCGTAGGCCGCCGCCCACCACTCGAGGACGGCGTAGGCCGTGGAGTCGTCGTAGACCCACGCCGACGAGGCCCGCTTTTCGGTGACGCGCCCTGTCCGCCCCTGCGACCACGTGCAGAGCGGGTGCGCCGTCACGCTCGCGTCCACCGCGGCGTCCGCATCGCTGCCGTAGGTGAGCGTCGCCTGATAGCTGCCCGTGCGGTAGCTGAGCTGGTACTCCAGCGAGAGCCGGTTGGCGCGGTCCTGGGAGTCGTAGGCCACGCGCCCCACGCGGGCGACGCTTGGATCCGTGTCGGCGTCGAGGGTCAGGACAGCATCGGCCGCCGTCGCCCCGTAGCGCCACACCACCGGGTAGAGCCCAAGCGGGCCACTGACGAGGGACACCGGCAGGAGCGGCAGGAGCTCGTCTTGGATGAGGGACCACACGCTCACGCGCTCGGTGATGCACCCGTCGAGCTGATATGCGGACAGCAGCGGGATCGCCGCGGCGAGGCGGCCCCAGTCCACGGAGAGCGTGGTGAGGCTGAGGAGGTAGGCGAGCACGTCGCCCGCGGCGCGGATGGTGACACCGTCGCGAACGAGGCCGCCGCCGCCGCCGTTGACGGTCGCCTCGTCCTTCCAGACAACGAACAGCGGGCGCTGATCTGACGCGGTGAACGTCACCTCGAGGTCAACGTAGAGGGAGCCGAAGGACACTGTCGGGCCGCCCGTTGTCGTGTCAGGATCGGGATCGATGAACCAGGTGTAGGCGTAGGAGTTACTAAACTCGAACGCGTCGGGGCTCGTCGTGGTGAGGTACCAGCCGACGAACGCGATCGGCTGTCCCGCCTGATCCCACCCGTTGAAGACCTTGAAGCGCTTGTCGGCTGTCGTGTACTCGTCGTGGTTGAGGTAGACGTAGTTCGCGCTGACGTGGTGACCCGCGAGGACCACCACGTTCCCCACCGCGCGCCCGCCAAACAGCGTCCCTCCGTCGTCGCGATGATCCGCCCACACCGCAGGCGAGCCGGTGACGTAGGCGCTCCCGCCCTGGTAGCCGGGGCGTCCGATGACGATGGGGTAGGGCACGTCGAGCCACTGGTCCGCAAGGTCCGAGGTGTGGTCCCAGGTCGACGCCGTGGTTGACGCGATGGGCGCCGAGGTGAGCGTCTCGTCGTAGGCCAGCCGCTCCTCGAGGGACGTGCTTACGGCCTCGCCGTCGTCGCCGTACTCGGGGTCGGTGAGGCCTCCGACGAGGACCACCCGCCGAGCCTCGTAGGTAGTGCCCTCGACCCAACGCGCGAGCTCGCCGCGGCCCGCCGAGAGGTCGTCGCCGCGGGCGACCATCTGCGCTACCGACACCCCTGGCGGGGCGATGAACTCAAGGGGGACCGAGAGTTGCCCGACGCTGTCGCCGAACAGGTCGATCCCCTCCGTCGTCTCGATCCCGTCGAGGCCCGCCGCGAAGTGGAGCACCTCCCCCGCGTCGGTGACGACGTCGACCTCGTCGTCGGCCATCCGCATGAGCACGCCACCCACCTCGACGGTGAGGAGCCAGTGAACGCGACGGCCGGGGAGCTGGGAGGGGTAGAGGATCACGCGCGGCTCCTGTGCCCGGTGGTGCCCGTCTTCGTCCTGCCCGAGATCTCACGCGAGAGCCTGCCGCCCTCTTGGATGGTGCGGGCCACCGACTGATCGAGGACCTTGTGGCCGAGCTTCACCTGAAGGATCGACACGCCCCCGCCGGCAGTCGCGCCCACCTGGCGCTGGAGCTCCGTGGGCGAGCGCGCCGCGGCGAAGTAGTCGCCGCTCGCGAGGGAGACGTTGCCGCGTTGGCCCATCATCTGGACGCCGGGGGTGTCGTTGAAGCTCGGCGGCGGCGCCGATGCGATGGACGCAAGCGAGGCGGCGCCCGCGATGCCGGCCGCGGCCATCGCTACAAAGTTTGCCGGAGGGGGGAGCGTGTTCGCGCTGCTGATCGCGAGGGCGGTGTTCACCACCGCTTGCGCGACCGCGGCAGCCTTCGAGGCTGCGAACGACGCCGCGGCTGCGTCCTGGTTCGTCTTGCTCTGCTCCTCGGCCGCCATAGCGAACGCGTTCGAGGTGGCGCCCAGGAGGTCCGACGTAGCAGACGCCGTCGCCTGCGCTCGCTGGGATGCGAAGGCCGCCTCGGCGGCGATCTCGGCCTCGCGTTCCTTGTTGCGCTTCTCGGCCGAGGCCTCGTAGATGGCGTCGATGTCCGCCTGGCCCTTGGCGCGGATCGCCGTGATGGCTGCGGCCTGCTCCGCTTCGATGTTCGCGATCTGCCCGGCCTGCCCCGCGCTGCGCTCGGCTTGGGCCGCCGCCAGCTCGTTCACCTTCTCGATCTGGCGCGCGATGGAGGCCTCGACTGCGGCGGCGCCGGTGAGTTGCGCCTCGTTGGCGCTGCGGGCCGCCTCCTCGAGAGAGCGGATCGAGGTGAGGTAGGCCGCATTCTGATCGAGGACGATGCGCTCGGCCTCGGCGAGTGCGGCTTCTGACGCGGCGCGCTTCCCCGCCGCGTTGGCGGCTTGCAGTTGCGCCTCTGCTGTCTCCTTCGCTGCCCGCTGTTTGGCGTACTCGGAGCGGACGGCAAACTCTTGGGAGAGCTGGACGGCCTCGATCGACTTGTCGAGCGCCTTGAGCTCAGCCTCGGCGGTGTTGACCCGCGACCGATCGGAGCCTGCACCGGCTGCATCGCGTGCCGCCTTGGCCTCTTGGACCTTGGCGACAGCCAGCGCCCGCGCCGCGGCGGCGCCCTCGTTGACCGCCTGGGTCGCCTTGCGGATGGCGATCTCTTCTCCGTTGGCCGCATCGGTCGCCATCGCTACGGCGTCGGCTGCGTCTCGCCGCGTTGCGGACCACTTGGCGGTCGCCTCCGCTTGAGCCGTAGCGGCGTCCGACGCTGCCGCCTGCTTCTGTTCGGCTGCGTCGACCTGTGTGGAGAAGTAGGCATAGGCAGCGCCAGCCGCGATGACAGCCACCGCCACGGGGCCCATGACGGCGAGCGTCGAAGACATCGACACCCCGAGGCCCTTGGTGGCGACGGAGGCGACCTCGGCGGTGTCGGCGACATCGGCCACGCCGCGCGCCACGCCACCGAGGCCGGGTACGAGCATGTCGAGGATGCCGGCCAGCTTGCCGGCGTTGCTGCCGACGGCGCCGGCCTTGTCGCCGAACCGGGTAGCCGAAGCCGAGGCGATGTCGAGCGCATCGGATGCAGCGCGCCCCGAGGCCTTGGCGCTGTCCGCAGCGGCCTTCGACGCCTTGGACGCTGCCACGCTGGCGCGCTCCGAGGCCTTAATGCTCTTGTTGAGCTCGGCGGCCATCTTGGTGGCTGCGTCGGCACCGATGCCGGGGATCTCGGCAAGCTGCCGACGGAGCGCGGAGAGGTCTGCGGCTACGGTAAGATCGACGGTTGCCATGCTCCCTCCTATCCTTGTCGCAGTCTATCGGCGGCCCGTTGCAGCGCGGCGTCGAGGTCGTCGGCGCGCGCGAGGATGATCTTGGTTCCTTCCTTGCGGGCGAGCTCGTTCCACAGGTTTTTTCCGTCCGACGCGAGCGGGTTGCGGACCTCGCGCGACAGCTGGATCGGTTGGCCGGTGTCGTCCACCCGGCGCGCAACGATGCCCTCGGGGAGGCGCCCATTCTTGCGGAAGTACGACATGATCTCGGCGTACTCCGACGACAGCACCTTCTTCTTCCGCATCGACAGCGGGCCGGGCCGGTGAACCAGGTACGTTCGCTTGTCGGTGTCGGTTGCGGAGCTCACGACAGCCTCAAGCTTGTCGCCCGTGCCACGACGTAGCTCCGTCTTGAGTTGCCCCGTCTTGCCTGTGCGCTTGCGGACCTGGGTGTACCACTTGCCCTCGGCGTTGTGCTCGGCGTCGTCGGCGATGTCAACCAGCGCGCGGCCCACCTCGGCAACAGCGAGGGCGAGGAGATCGTCCATCACGCGCTCGAGCTTGCGCGTGTCGAGCGTCGCGGTGACGCTCATCCGAGCCCCCAGAACGACAACGCCGCAGCGTCGCCCTCGGCTGCGCTCTTGCCCCGCTTGGACGCGGGCGCGGGCGCTGGCGTGTGCTTTGCGCGCCACCACCCGAGGACGCGCTCCTGCGTCTCCACGTCCCACCCGTAGAAGGCGTCAGGCTCACCGCAGTAGGCGAGCCCGATCTCCATGGCTACGGCGTCGAGCCCGCCGCCGGGGCCGCGGTAAAATCCGCGGCGGCAGCGACGCCCGCCTCCGTCGGCGTCGAGGACGTGAGCAGCTCGACAGCCACTCCCGCCGCCGCCCAGATCTCGCCCTCGGGGATGCCGAGCGCGTGAAGCTCGTCCACCACAGCGGCCCCGTAGGCGCACGCGTCGTGTTGGTGCGCCTTGAGCGAGGCCTTGAGGCGGCTTCCCCCCCCAACACACGCCGAGGGCCGCGCCGAGGCCCAAGAGCGGCGACTGCGAGAGCGCCATGGACACCACGCGCCCCAGCGCGAACGAGGGCGGGGCGCGGAGCGGCACGGAGTGCGCCCCGAGCTTGACCGTGCGCGACTCCATCAGGTCGCCGTGATGGCGCCGTAGACGATGCCCGACACCGAGAAGGAGTTGGGATCGCCCTCGGAGATCGACATTGTGACGCGGCAGTCGTTGAGGATGAGGACGTGGTCAGCGGTGTCGCCGAAGTTGGTGCCCTCGCACGTCCACGTCAGCTTGTAGGTCATGGCGTCGGCGGCGGTGCCGAGCGTCGACACAGCCGCAGCCCACGCGCCCGTCTTGCGAACGAGGTCGTAGAGCAGCTTGTCGGTGGCGTCGGACAGGTCCGTCATGTGCGCCGTGAAGCTGAACGACGGGAAGACGCGGTTGGTCTTGCGGAGGGTCGCAAACTCGCCGCGATCCAGGTAGGCCGTCGTCTCAACGAGGCCTTCGTTGAGGTTGTCGATGGAGAAGTCGCCCGCCTCGTAGACAATCGGCAGGCTAAGCGGCGTGCCGGTGTTGTCGGTGAAGGTGAGCGTACCGTCGCGGAAGTTCTTGATAACCGTGCTTTGGGCCATGCTTCACCTATTGGAGCGGGAGAGTGTGGACGATGCGGAAGGTTACCACCCCGATAACCCACTCGCCGGTATCGGTGGCGGCTTGCGACGTCTCAATGACTTGGACCTTGTAGGAGCTCGGCCAAGTGGCGTCGTAGGCCATGAGCAGGTTGACCACGGCCTGCGCGCCGTCGAGCGAGTCGTCGTAGCTGTTGCTCATGTCCTTGGGCGCCATGCGCCACGAGAAGCGCACCTCGAGGTCCGTCTCAACGAGCGTGCCCTCGGCCGGCTTGCCCCGGTACTGGCGAAGGTCCTTCGTCGCGACGGGATGCACCACAAACGCCTTGTGGGCGATGCTGTCTGCGTCACGCCCGAACGACTCCGGGAGCACGCGGGACTCGCGCCAGCCCGTCAGCGTGAGCATCCGCGTTGTGACGTCCTCGCGGAGCTGGCGCACGGTCTTAGCCGCCATGTCGCGTCCACGATGCGTGCGAGAGCCCGCGGCCGTTGGTCCAGATCTGCGAGCTTGCCGACTTCTTCTTCGTCGGGTCCACGCGGTTGTCGTCGGCCTCGTCGTAGCTGAACTTGAGCCCGCCGTAGGACTGCTCGTAGGCGGACAGGTAGTGCGCCGCGAGAGCTTGCCACCGCCCGCCGTCGCCGGCCGACGTGCTGTAGTCGATGAAGACGAGATGCAGCGCAAGCATGAGGTGGCACTCGCGGAGCGCGCTCGGCTGGATCACTAGGTACGGCCGCCGGCCCGCGCCAATGAGGCGGTTGCAGATCGTGAAGAACGCCTCGTCAATGTACGGCTGGTAGCTCGCCGCGGCCCCGAGGAGAGACGGGAGGTCGCTGTGGCGCTGGGTGAGGTCGTCCTGCGAGACGACGGGGTAGAGCGCCCGGCGACACAGCGCGGCGTCTTGCCGGAACGTGTGGGTAACCGAATCCGGCATGAGCAACGCCCACTCGATCAGCCACCCCTCGCCGAGCGCCTCGGCCGTCGTCGTCGCGCCCGTCAGGGAGTAGGTGGCGATGCTTGCCACCGTCACCGAGGCGGTCACGAGCACCGTGCCGTCAGGCCGGTAGATGGTCACGGTGCCGCTCGTCGGCGTGGCCGTGGCGCCGATACGGGATGTTGGGCACGAGATGACCTGCGTGCGCCCGCGCTCGATCGTCTCCGTCGAGCGGAAGCGGGCGGTGTAGACGGTCTCGGCGAGCGACATCGATGCTCCCTATCGGCCCTTGTCGGTTTGCTTCTGATCGGTACGTCGCGCCGTGTCCTCGGCGACCTTGCGCGCCTTGTCGCTCGCCATGCCCGACTCGCGGAGGCGCTGCGTCATGCGCTCCATGGCCTCGCGGTAGCCGGCGCGCTCGCTCACGCGCGGCCCCGGCGGGGCTTGGTGGCGGGCGCGGCGGGCGCCTCGTCGTCGGTGACGGCGGGGGCAAAGAGGCGCTCCATGGCAGCGCGCATCCGCTCGAGGAGGGCCTCCTCGTTGGGAAGGGCCTCGCGGTGGAAAGGCGAGGACGGGGCCTTCTCGCGCCACTCGTTGACGACCTTCTCCTGGCGCTCGATCTGGATCGTGATGAAGTCCGGATCGGGGAGGTCGATGTAGCCGTCGACCACGAGGCGCTTGCAGAACGCCCAGTACCCATCGGGGTCGCCCTGGATGCGGGTTTGACCGGCCACGAGCTTGGGCGTCTCCCACTTGGAGAGGTGGACGGTGCCCGCGACGCCGTCGTAGGCGACGACGTAGCCGCCCGGCTCGGCGTCCCAGGGAATGATGGTCCAGCCGCGGCGGCGCTTGGCGACCTCGGCGGCGGCGGTGTCGCCGCCCTGGTCAACGTTGCTCACGCCGGGATCGGCCGACAGCTTGGACAGCCACGGAAGCCACTCGCCATCTACGAGCATCCACCGGGCGGGATGGTGCATGAACCAAAACGAGGTGGACGGATCGAGCCGCACCAGCTCGCGCATGACCTGCGGACGCGACGCCGCGCGCCCCTCGAACTGCCCGCCGCCCATCGTCCCAAATGTCGCCGCCATGGATGCTCCTTCGGACGCGAAAGCGCCCGCGCTCACAGGATAACCCTACGAGCGCGGGCGCGGTGTCTCACAGGTCGGAGAGGATGCCGATGCCGCGGAGGTCATCCAGCTCGGCAACGCCCACGAACGCGGAGCCCACCACGATGGTGGAGCCCGAGGACGCGTCCCGCTCGAGCTCGACCACGATGGGCGACTGCGAGGGCAGGGTGGCGGCGCCGACCATGGGGGCGGCGGTCGCGGTCGCCACACCGATGGCACCGGGGGCGATCATCATACCGAGGTAGTCGGCGCCCGCGGTGGCCGTGGGGACGTTGGCCGAGGCGAAGATGTCGACGCCGAACAGGTTCCCGCGGAAGCCGGGGCCCTTGGCCTGCACCTGGTCCTGGGTCGTCGCGAGGTACTGGCCGGGGCCAGTCTCGGAGCGGAGCGAGGAGATCAGGTCGTTGATCTGCTGGGGGTGCAGGATCGCGGTGAACATGCCGTCAGCCGAGTTGAGCTGGAGGCCGAAGATCGCGGCGTAGAAGTTCGCGACGGTAAGATCGACGGTGGTGCTCCCAACGGACGCGGAGAAGCCGGACGAGAGCGCCGCGATCATCGTGGTCACCCGCTTGTTGTACGCGAGGACCATGTCGGCCGCGATGTTCTCGAGCGTCACGTCGAGCGCGATTCCAGCGCCGGTGAGCTGGGCGAGGTCGGAGATCTGCCGACGGAGCGCCTGGCGCGCGATGGTCACGTTGGCGTTGGTGGTGGTGAGCGCGGTGTTGCTCACGGTGGCGTTCTCCGCTACGGACGCCATCGCGTTGGCGCCCCAGGACACGACGGGCACCTGGACCACGGTGGATCCGCTGCCGTTCATCGAACGGAGCTGGGTGATGCTCGGGTGGTTGACGAGCGAGGCGGTGTCCGTCAGCTTGGTGACGACGAACTGGTTGAGGATCGCCGCAAGACGGGCGTTGCCGGACAGGCCGGAAAAGTAGACTTCGTTAGCCACGGGGGCCTCCTGACAGAGTGGAGAGGTACCCGCGCCTTTCGCTTTTTACGGGAGCTCGACCCCGTGCGCGTGCAGGGTGCTACCCCCGCACGTTCAGACTACTGGCGTCGCGACAATCTGTCAACCCGTGCGGATCGCCGCCATGATGGCCTCGCGGTTCGCCTTGAAGTCGGCGGGCGAGAGCCGCGCGATGGCCTCGGCGCTCCATGCCTGCGGCTCGCTCGGCGCCTGCGGGATGGTCGCCGTGCTCGTCCGCGGCGAGGGCGTCACGGGCACGGCAGGCGTGGCCGTGGTGGTCGCTGCGGGCGCGGCAGGGGTAGAT
>Ga0181359_1000145_pt1 | contig 14379 bp, 17 predicted proteins | sample Fa13VDMM15SD_FD_141229 | JGI IMG/M metagenome (GOLD analysis project Ga0181359, IMG submission 141229) | Freshwater viral communities from Lake Michigan, USA - Fa13.VD.MM15.S.D | ecosystem: Environmental > Aquatic > Freshwater > Lake | place: USA: Michigan | collected 2013-09-24 | reverse complement strand
GGAGCATCAATTAAATCACTGGCTGCATCTGCTATATCGTCGTATGAATTTTCTATTCTACTTTTTAATGTTTTACGCATTTCCTCTGTGGAATGGCCGTGTTGTTTGTGAAGACCAGTTTCTTCCACCCAATCGTGTACTGCATTAGAAATTCTCTCTCCCATCTCTTTGCGCTTTGCTTCTGGATCGGGTGGACCACCTGGTTGTCCTGGTCTTGGATCATCTGGTTGTGGATTGTATTGATAACCTGCTTCTTCGTACACTCCACGAGGATCGCTTTCTCGTTTGCCTTGTTCTCGCATCTTGCGCTTGTCTGATCCAGACTTGGTGCCTTTGCTCCAACTCTTTGGGCGTTGCTTTTCAGCACCACGGCGAGCAAATTCTGGTTTGGCATTTTCCATAAAATTATTAAGAATATTTACTTTAATTTCTTCTTTTACTTGTTTCATTTCTGTTTCCTCTTTTATCGAACTCCAAGTTCCACCTTTTTTCTTGTAACATTTTGCAGCCCATGCGTTAGCGTAAGCACTAGGATACACATCAAATTTAGATTTTGCTGCAGATTTACACGCACTCCACTTTTCTGGATCGTTTGGTTTATTTTTACCTTCTAAAATCAAATCTTGTTCGCATTCATAGCATTCTTCCATTTTACTTGCTCCTGTATCTACGTTGATTGGTTTTTTTCCTTTTTCTCCGGATCCCTTTTTACCTCGACCTGCTTTTGATTGAGTTGCTCTTTTTCTTTTAACAAAATTAGCTCTTCCATCTTTTCCTAGTTTTTCTGCTTTTTGTTTGGACAGACATGCAGAATATGCGTCTCCTTCTTTAGCATCACCGCATTCTCCTGCTATATTGCCTTTAGAATCGTAACGATCCCAACCTGGAGTTTTGTTTGCACTTTCTCCGTGGAACCATTTACCTAAACCAGAATTTTTATAAACTTCATTAAGTCGCATATATACTCCTACTTGTATTTATAAAAAAGCAAGGAAGAGCGTGAACTCTTCCTTGCCTCTATGACGATCGAAAGGTAGCGAAGTTCCTTTTAAAGCATGAATGGCGTAGTTCGCGTGAAGGACTGTCTACGACCAACTCAGCCCGATCACTATTATTTATGGAAAATTAGGTTTCTAATTTGCATTTTTTTCTTTTGGGTGTATATTAACGGTATGATTCTTACTCCTACAATTACCATCGATAATAACAATCTCGCCTCTTTTAACAAGGAAATCAAGGAATTTGATCGTACTCCCGGTACTGTTACCAAGCACTGGGGAGATCGTGATCTGGACGGTCTGAGTATTGAAATGAAGCAGGTTCGTACACCACAAGGTAATGGTGTGCTGATTATGGCTACTGATAATAACGGTGATGTGGTGCTGACTGCACGCTTGATTACCGCACCTGTTCCACAGGGTGGATTCCAGTGGGGCCGCAAGGTGTATGTGGTTGATCGGATTCGTGTACACAACGATTACGTGGGTCAGGGTGTTGCTCCCGGTATGTACCGTTGGCTGTCAGATCGGGGGTACACCCTGATTTCAGACTCGCATCAGACGCCAGTTTCGCTGGCAGTGTGGCGTAAACTGGGTGCAGCCGGTGGTGTATTCACCGTGAATCTGACTGATGGTGTTTGGCGAAACTATAATCCACTGAATGTGGAAGACTGGGTGCTTTTTGGAAATAATGACGGAACCCGGTACTGGCCGATTCGGTTCTTGTTACCCGGAAAGTGAACCAGTTATAAATACTTGTTATGAAGAATAGCAAGTATAATCAAATTAAAAATCTCCGAAAAACTAAAAATTTATTAAATGAAGCAGCCATGGATTGGAAACAATCCAATGGCTGTTATCCTTCTATTGGTGAGTTTGTTCAGTTTATTAATCATTCTATTGGCGAATCTGTATTATTTGTTAACGATTTCAATGCAAATCGAGAAATTAATGATAATGTTATTTCACAATTTGCAAATACGCTTGCTATTCTATTGGAAGACAACACTTCAAGAGCCAATGCTTACGCTAATATGAGCGATGAACAGTTTGAGTCCGAAATGAAAAAACTGGGTCCGGAAAATCAAGAGAAAGCCAGAAAACTACGCGGAGAAGGTCAAGCACGTCAATCTGGTAAAAAGAAATCAACACAACCGGACAGCACATACGCAGATCAAGCAAAAGAAAAAGCAAGACAACAAGCTTCTAATGCAGAACGTGAACGAGCCAGACAAGAACGTGGAAGACAATGGCAAGAACGTGCAAATCAAAGACAACAAAGTACTTCTGCTAAATCACAAGCAACAGGTTCAACCACAAATACAGGTTCGTCTGGTACAGGGTCAGCAAATACAAGTAATCCCACTTCAAATACCGCACAAGCTAAACCACAATCAGGATCGTTTGCAAAGAGTGTAGGCAAACGAGTAGCAGGTGCTGGTATTGGTGCTGCTATCGGATACAGCGTAGCAGATCCTATTTTAAATGCAATGGGATACGAAAAAGCAGAAAAAGAAGCAAAAACACCAGAAGACAAAGAAAGAATAGAGCAATCTAAAGAAACTGGTCGTAAAATGATTGCTGCATTTGGTGGACTGGTAGGAGCTGCTCCGGGCGGTGCTGCTATTGGTGGTGCTGAACTATACGGTCAACACCAAGGAAAAAAGTTAGGAAAAGCAATCGGATTAGATAAAACTCCTGGTGGTGAATTTGGTTCTGAAGTAGCAGGTGCATACGCTTACGGCAAAGCAGCAGAAAAAACTATGCATGGTGGTGCTCGTTTGGCAGCTGGAGCAAAAAGTTTACTTACTGGTGGAAAACCAGCCAGAGTAATGAGCACTCCTAAAACTTCTCTAGGTAGTGTTATTGGATTTGTTGGTGGTCAAAAACTTGCAGACACAATTACCGATAAAGACACTAATCCTTGGGCAAAATTAGGTGTTGATCTGGGAGCAATGTCTGCGGGTAGTTATGTTGGTGGTAAAGTTCAACAAAAAGCAGGAGAAATTGCGACAAAATACGCAGCACCTGCTGCGGAAAAACTTGCAACTAAAGTAATAGGTCAAGGAGCAACAGAAGCAGCAAAAAGAGTTGCAACTGGTGTAGGTGCTAGAGCATTAGGAGCTGCTACCGGAATTGGTTCTGCTGCTTTAACCACTCAGATGGGATGGGAAGCTGGAAGAGCAATAAGCGATCTAGCTTCAGAAACAGAAACCGGACAAAAAGCATTTAAGGCTATAGGAATAGATGTTGGTGGAAATGATGAAGGATCTAAAGCTGCAAGACAAGGCACATCTGAAATGGGAATATGGGATCTTGCAAAAGAAACTTTAGGATTTGGTCAAGCAGGAAGAGCCGCACAACAAGAAAAAGATCTACAACAGGGTGAAAAAGAAAGACAAGAAAGACTAGCAAAAATTAAAGCTGGTATACCTTTATCACAACAAAAACAACAACCAGTTAAACAACCAGACGCTGAAGAAGAAAAACCAAACATTGAAGTAAAGGGTTATACTCCACTAAGTGCAGAAATGGTAAAAAATAGAAATCTTTCAGATCTAGAAAAGAAAACGTCGGGCATGGCATTAGGATTACGCGAAACTCTTGATTTAAGACCTGAAAAAATGTTGAGCGAATTTAGAGGAATTTTTAAAACTATTGAAAAAAATTTAGAACGAGAATTGGAGAGAGGAATTGAAAAAGGTCTTGAAAGAGGCGTAACTACTCTGGAACGTCCGGCTGCAGCTCCACTGGAAATTGAATTAGGAAAACCAATTGGAATATCTGCTCCAACAAAAACTCCTCCTGAAGTTGTTCCTGAATTCAAACCGGTAAGAGAAAGACCACTAGAATTCCCACCAGAATTTGAGCTTCCAACAAAAACTCCTCCTGAAGTTGTTCCTGAAGTTCAACCATTAACTAAGCCAGAAACAAAACCACTAACCAAGCCAGAAGTTGAACCATTAACTAGACCGGAAGTTGAACCATTAACTAAGCCAAAAGTTGAACCATTAACTAGACCAGAAGTTGAACCATTAACTAAGCCAAAAGTTGAACCATTAACTAGACCGGAAGTTGAACCGGCAGTTAAGCCAGCATTTAAACCAATGACTATACCGGAGTTTAAACCATCATTTAAACCAGAATTTGAACCTGGTTCGCCATTAACTAAACCACAAATTGATCCTAAAATAGAGCCACTCACTAGACCAGAAGTTGAACCCAGAACAGAACCATTAACTAAGCCAGAAACTCAACCTAAAATAGAGCCACTAACTAAGCCAAAAACTGAATTAAAAGTTGAACCTAAAATACAAACAAAACCATCAACTAAACCTAAACCTAAAGCAGAAATAGAATCTAAAACTAAAACAGAACCACCAAATAAAACTGGTGGTGGAAGAAAAGCACCACCCATAATTCCTATTAGAAGATTCCCTAGTAGTTCTCAAGAAAATCCATCACAACCACCAGAGCCAAAAATGACAGACGTTCGTTACGCTGCATTAAGATCGTCTGTTCAAGGCGTTCTTCCAATGTATGAAAACGTCTATAATCCTAAATTATCGCTTAAGAAAAAAACAGAAAAGCAAAAATATAAAGTCGTAGTAATACAAGACGGCGGCAAAAAGGTAGAAATATTTGCTTCTTCTCTCCGTGGTGTAAAGCGTGCAATTTTTGGTAAATCAAATTATAAAATATACGATTCTAAAGGAACCGATATTTCTGGTTATTTTAAACAAATGGAAAGAAAAGCAAAAGACAAATTGCGAGGTAAATAATGAAGATTGGTAAAAAAGATCTGATAGAAGGATTCAATATTTTAAATAAAATTCCAACTTTTCAAACACCATTATATGATTATGACGCAAATAAAAGCAATCAAAATACTGCTGCTAATTCAAATCCTTCTATAAAATCTGTTAAAAGTTTTGGTGGTAATTATTCCACAAAATTTGAAGTATCTCCAACAATACAACAAAGATTAAACACACAAGGCAACTCTCTTTCAGCTAAACAAAGAGGAGTGCCAGAAGATAAAAGCAAAGAGTTGTACACTGATACTAAAGATCAATACCAAATCAAACCAAGAGTTTGGGTTAATCCTTTATATCGAGGAGTTGGTACCAAGCAGGTTACTTACTATGAGCGGCAGAAAATTGACTCAAACAAAATTGAGTCAAATCAAAATAATCAAATCAAACAAGCCCGAAAGCAGTAAGACCGCTGGCAGAAATTACTTGATTTGCAATAATCGGGTAAATATCACTAGTACCAATAGTGCCAAGATTAGTCAAAGTTACTCCAGTACCATCATTGAATTTAATACCAAGTGAATTGGTAGATGAAATGTATGTTAAAAGAAGTCCTCTGTGAGGAGCGACTATGCCAGTTCCTGGAGTTATTCCGAATACTTTTTGATAAGATGCAGGTGTAATTGCTTTCATGTAAGTATTTATACAAACTATTTTTTGGTGCCTATATAATGTAGTGGTGTTTAAAACTATGAAAACTAATAAGATATTTACTCATAAAATGACTAATTTGCCTACAGGCGAACGAATTGATGGTTTTTACGAAACTCCAGACGGCAAATTTCCAAGTGTAACCACTGTGGTAGGTTGGAAAAAGAATCAATTCTTTGCTGAGTGGCGAAAAAAGAATCCAAAAGAAGCGGCCCGTACCAGAAACCGTGGCACCAAACTACACTCTTTGATTGAAACCTATCTGCTAAATGAGCCTAAATTTGAAAAACAAGATCCATATACTTTAGATCTTTTCAATCAAATTCAAACAGAAATTGACAAAATTGACAATATTTACGCAATCGAAGGATTCCTTTGGAGTAAGCCGTTACGTATGGCTGGCCGATCTGACTGCATTGCAGACTATAACGGTGTTCCCAGTGTAATAGATTTTAAAGGAAGTACTCGACCCAAACAAAAAGACGATATTCACAGTTATTTTCTACAAGCTACAGCATACGCTGAAATGTGGAAAGAACGCACTGGGCAATCTATATCTCAAATTGTGATTTTAATTTCCTGTGATGACGGAACCACTCAAGTATTTGTGGAAAATACTAAAAATTATAAGAAAGATCTTGCTATAGCAATCAAAGAATGGAGAGACGAGTATGAACCTAGACAATGTGAACAAGCGTAATACCAAAGAATGGTCTTTATTTAACGGTAATTCTCGTGGTTCTAATAATAGAGCCAAATTTCTTGAAAAGCATGGTGGTGAATTCAAACAAGTAGGCCGAGAATGGTTATGGGAGTCAAAAGTTCGTAAAACTATACAGTTTACACACCCTAAAAAGAAACGAACCATCTATATTTTCACAGATAAAGAAGGAATTAAATATATTACCGATAATTTTAGTGGCTTCTGTAAAGAAAGAAAAATCAACGATTCTGCTATGTACGATGTTATAAGCGGAAAACGAAAAAGCTTTAAGGGATTTACGGTTGAACGCATACAACCAGAAGATAAAGCTTAAAATTCCATAAATAACTTTATCATATGAATAACACTCCATCTTGGTTTAATCCAGAAGAATATTCTAAATTTCTAGCAGAGTCCGTGGATCTGTTTGAAATGAATATACCTTATCAAAAACAAAAAGTAGAAAACCGAAAAAAGTTATTCCAATTTCGTGCCAGCAAAGCTCGTCAAGAAGGTTTGTTAAAACAAGAATTAGCCAGAGATCTTTACAGACAAAAAGCAAAAGGTATTCAGATGGGCTTAGGTGAAGAATTTAAACAAAAAATGATGAATAATTTTTTTGATAAGTTGATGGAAGCATCAAATCCGTTAAAATCAGAAAAAAGAAAAATGAGACCTGAAGTAGATCCTGCTGATCGAGAAAGAGATCGAAAAAGAGAAAGCAGAAGAGATAAAAGATTATCAGGTCTTGCTGACATTTTAATTGTTAGAAATAAAAAGATAGCAAAAATAGAAATAATAACAACTGAAGACTTTAATTCAGAAACGCACGAAGTAATAAAAGGAAGAGTTGGCAGTAAAGATAAAGGTCCGGTTGCTAAATCTGATCTAATAAGTGCATCCAAAAAAGCAGAATTTATGAATACAAAAACTTCTATGCGTTTGCTTGGTAAGGTTAGTAAAGAAGAAGACAATAAGAAGAAAGAAAAATCAAGTAGCTCTAAAGAAGTAAAAGCACCAGAAGCCACAATGCTGCCTCCTCCTGCTCCAAGAGCTCCAAAAGACGGAAAAGAAATAACTGATGAACTTTCAACATTTCCAGATTGGGATCACCAAACAAACGATTTGATTGCAGGTATTGCTTTTGGATTAAACCAAAAACAAAAAATGCCACCAGAAATAATGCAAAAATTATCTGTGAGCAGAACTCTTGCAGACTCAGTTAACAGATCAATAAACGAATTGCTTGTAAATTCTCCTAATTTAACTGGAATGAATTTTCAATTCTTACCAGCCACTGTTAAATCCGGCAATCTTTGGTCAAAACTAACTAAGACACCACAAACGGCCCCAACAGCTACCATTATTGGAACCAGCAACAAAGAAAAAATTGGTATTAGTATTAAAGTAGGCCAACAAATCAGACCAGGAAACAAAGGTGAATCTGGAAAAGTATTAGAGCTTTTAATGAATACTCAAGTTGGTGAAAAAATAATAGAAACTTTCTCTCTACTATTAAAAGATTATTTTAAAGAAGTAAGAGAAGTATTCATGACCAAAACACCAATATCTTACAAAGACGATAAAAACACAAATGATGGTCGTGCAACTATTTTAAAAATGAAAAAAGAAAAACAAGAATTCCAAGACAACAAAAACATTTTTAAAAATAGAGGAAAGCAATTAATTGAAGATCTTTTAAATATAGATGAAGATTTAAAGGCTGCTTTTGTATTAGAAAGCATAAGCGGCAACATAAAATTTGACGGCAAAATTGGTTCCGCTAACATGATGATAAGTGTTAACAAAGATGGATCAAATTCTAAATTAATACCATTAGAACAAAACTTTATAAACGATTTATGCAAGTCTAAAGAAACTTATCTGAGTACAAAGTTTGTTGAAAATTTAAATTCACCTTCTTCTTTTGATTCTATATTTCAACAACAAGTACAAAGTTACAATTCACCAGTTTATGCAGTTTCAGAGATTGAAAAGATACAAGAACTAGCTAATCCAATTAATTTTATGCAATTCTTTGGAATAGAATTAGTGGATGTTGTTTACGTACTTCCAATTGATTATTCAGATTATTATGATGTAACCAGCGATAAAGACACTATTTTAATTTTAAATCCAAACAGCAAAGAAGAAAAAGAATTAAGAATAGCAGTACAAAGAACACACGATATATCTGGTGCAGAAGAAAATATAATAGAAAAGGGTGCTGATCATATGTTAGAGCAATACTGTATGATCAATGATTACCTTGTAAATTTAGTGAATAACAGCGAATTACCAACAGAAAAAGCATTAGATTATATTCGAGAAGAGTTTGATTTTTTAACAGAAAGAAATTATCGCCAAGAATACGATAATTACCACAGCAAACCCGAACAACGAGCCAATCGCAGCAAGCGAGTTCTTGCTAGACGAAAAATGGAAGACAAAGGCCGCGTTCACAAAGGCGATGGTAAAGACGTAGATCACAAAGACGGCAATCCTCAAAATAATGGTGATGACAATTTAAGAGTATTATCAAAATCAAAAAATAGAAGCATGAATGAAGATCATGGTGCTGGATTTGATGGTACTTCAGAGTTACTACAAAAATACATCAAAGACACACCAGGTGCCACCGAAACTTCAGTTTTGTTTGGAAGTAGACCATATTCAGAAAGTAAAATGAAAAAGAAAAAGAAGTAAAGGAATTTTATGCTCAACGGTCATCTTGATTGGTCTGAAGATTTTACAAAAGTATTTGAAAACTGGACAATATGGATTGCTGTGTTTTTTGCTGTGGTGGCTGGTGGTGTTAAAGGCGTGAAGCATATAAAGAAAGTGATTCATAATGATAACTTTATGTTGATTCACAGTGAGATTCACGAATTGCTGACCGAACTGCGAGTACTGACCGACTCTGCCCGAGCACAAGTAATACAATTTCATAATGGTGAGTATTTTATGGACGGTATTTCTATGCGTAAGTTTAGTCTTACTCACGAGTCTGTACAAAAGGGAATCGAGTCTGATGGTGAGCGAGTTCAAGGATATCTTTGCTCTATATTCCTTCCTTTACTACTACTAATCAATGAAAATGAACCAAAAATACACTACACTTCCGATTTAAAAGAGTCTTATGCAAAACAGTATTTTGAATCCAGAAATGTGGAAGCTTTTTCTGTATTGCCTGTTAAAGTAAACAGTCAAACTACCGGATTCTGTATGGTTCAGTGGTGTAGTGGAAACAAAGCGGAAGCGGTAGATCCGGTTTATTGTGCCCACGAAATGCGAAAAGTGACGAATAATATCACCGTGCAGTTGGCTCAACAAAAACGATAAATATACAAAACATCATGAAAAATAACACAAAAAAACAAAAAAATAATTCTTTTAATTCAATATGCGAAGGATGCGATTGTGATAAAAAGAAAGAATTAATGAAAAAAATAAACAAAAAATACATGAAAGAAAATGTATTTGATGGAATGGTTAGATACACTCCAAAGCAAATTAAAACTGTTTCAGATTTTAATACAGTTGATTTTTCTTCTTTTATAGGTAAACGAGTTGTTTTTGAAACAGTAAATTCTGCTCATTTTGGTACTTTAAACGTTTTTAAAAATAATTACGTTTTAGAGAATAATGGAAATAAAAGATCTATAGATTTAAATGAAGTGGTAAATTTTATTTCAGATAACATAAAGATAAAATACACTCCAGATCTCACAGAAATTGGAGCAGACACCCAACTGGAAAATCTTGACGTTAATGAAAATGAACATTATGAAGAAGACAGAAAACTATTAATCAAAGACAAACTGAAGGGTATGTTTTTTAATGAAGAAATAGTCAATGCTGATAATAAAGGAAAATTGACTCCTCAAGACTCAAATCCACGAGCAAAAAGCAGAGATAACATCAAAAAATCATTAAAAAACGTAAAAGTAATAAAAGGACCTCCTGGAAGAATGGATACTCCTGAAGAAGCAAAATACCGTTTGGCCACATTTATCGAACTCAACAAAAAGAAGAATTAACCTAAATACTATTGGAGAATTAAATGAAAAATTATAAAGAACTAAAAAAAGAACTATTTGAAAGCGAAAACATGGATGGTGGTGCGCTAGGACAATACCCAACTTACAGTCCAAACTCAGCGCACAGCGATTATGGTGTTCACCGTATTGAAAATAACGATCAAATCAAAAGACTACAAGCGTTTTTAAACACTTTTACAAATAAAGAATATTTGGATCCACGTGCTGCTCTTTCTTTATTACGAGTAAAATTAAATTTTGCTGGTCTTGATTTTGATTTCAACAACAAAACTGAAATTAATTCCAACAGCATGATGAGCTTTAAACTAAAACGATTTGGTGGTACTTTTGGTACAACTCCAACACATAATTTAATGAAAGACGGATTTAAAGTGACTGATGGCGTTGAAGACGTTTTAGGTGGCAATCATCTAGAATTAAATGTACAGATGCAAGAAGCAGAATCTGGTCTTTACAAGCTTAATATTTCAATCAATGAAATACCAGGAACTCCAGAACACGCAAAAGATTTAAAGGTTTGATTAAACAATAATTATATTATGCTTTATAGTCCTCTGAATGAAGAAAATTTTTTGTTTTATGCAATTAAAATGTATAATAACCCGCATTGTCGGGGTATGAATGAATTTTATGAGGACTTAAGCAGAATAAAATATATTAAAAGACTATTAAATAAGTACGAAACCAAAAAGTGTTTAAAAAATAGATTATTATTAAACCATTTAATAATATTAAATAACGTTTTTGGAAATGAAGCGTGTACTCGCATATTGTTTTATAAAATTGAAAAACGGTATTATTCGTACTTGAAGTCGTTTTTATTCTTTTTAAAGATGCTTCCAAAGCATATACCAGAGCTAAATATAGATGAGATACCAACAGATCACAGAATAATGAAGATTTTACAGGAAGACACCGTTGAAAGCTAATCAATTATCCAGAATTGTTACCAGTTTTACGTTATATAAATTTTTGGATGCTTTGACTACTCCATTCGAGCATACCATTGCTTTTCAACGTGGAATTATAGACAATAAAGGCAACCAAATAAAGCCAGACGAAAAACTAACCATGGCAGATAAACAAGCGTTCACAGAATTTGATCGGTTAGTTATATCACTAAGACGTTTAATAATGATGGTACCTGATCCTTACGTTCGTAAAAATATGACTAGTGTTATTACCGCACTAAATTTAATTGCTGAACAATGTGAACAATTAGGTGGTGATCAGGAAATGTTTATTGAACACGCTTTACGAGAAATGAAAGCTTGCCGGTTAGTAGAAGATGGAGCTGTTGCAGCAGGTCCTGGAAACGCTATGGGAGGTTCATTCTCTACCACTAATATAGAGTCTGGCCTTGGTAATGCTCCAGGAAATATAGCTGGTTACGATCCACCGCTAGCAACCGGTAAGAAAATCTTTCGCAGAAAAAAACCAAACACTTACTTTACAGACAAGAAGAATAGTTATTAAGAAAGGATTGATATGATTGCACCAGAATTATTATCGTTGATTGGTGGTGGAGCCGCTGGATTCCTGTTCCGTTACATGGCACAGAAAGCTCAAGACCAAAAGGAAATATTCCAACAAATGATGGCTGCCAACAAGCAGACCACGGAAAACCAAACAGCAGCAGCTGAACGAGTACCACTAGATGTAGGTAAGTTTGTCAGACAACTCATCGTGCTGTCTGTACTATTTGGTTCAATTCTTGCACCATTTGTTCTTCCATTCTTTGGTGTCCCAACCTTTGTGGAAGTAGACGCCAAGACTCCGGAAGGGCTGTTTGGTTTAGTACCAGAGTCCACCAAAAAGTTCTTTGTGGAAGTGAACGGATACCTGTTTACCTCTGAAAGTCGTCAAGTACTATTGAGCATCGTAGGTTTCTACTTTGGTTCTGCTGCAGCATCCAACAAATCTTAAGGAGTATCCAATGAAAACAATTACCACACTACTAACTACTTTATTCCTGGCAGCTTGCAACACAGCACCAGCAATTATTCCTGACACCACTTCAGATAATGTCATCATGAAGAAACTTGATTATGACATTCAAAACGGAGACAAGGTTTCCACCGGCTGGGGATGGATCCTCTGGTATCTACCAATCGTTGCTTTACTCATGGCATGGGCTTGGAGAAAGTACATCAAAGAGTGTCCAGAATGCGGGAAATCTGAGTCAAATACTCCGAATCCATAAATAAAGAAAAAGGAATACAAACATGGATCCAAAAATGATGCGCGAATGGCTAGCCGCTCAAAGCCAAAAAAGACAACTCACCGAAGCTGACATGCAACGTAAGCGTTTAGGTGTTGTTCAACAAGCAGACGAAAAAACCAAAAAGGGCCATCCAGCTACACGCGCTGGTAATCCTAATATTCAAGAACAACTTAATGCTGAAGAAGAAGCATACGCTAAAGAACACAAGCATATGTTGTCAAGCATGGTTGATCAGTACGGCAAAGAAAAAGGAACCAAAGTTTTCTACGCTACCGTACGCAACAAGGTACGTGGCAAGTAATTTACGATAATCGTAATTTATTTTAGGTTCCGTCCAACTTTACGATGATCGTAATAAAATATGATCATCGTAATTTATTTTTAGGTTCCGTCCGGGTTTACGATGATCGTATTTGTTACGATGATCGTAATTATTTTTGGGTTCCGTCCGTCAACCCTTCCAACGATACCCACTCATGTTGTTAGACTGATCGAACCGATGTCGTAGACGAGGTGGTGCGCCTGCTTTCATCTTGTTCATCAGTTCATTCCACCGTCCACCTGTAGCCTTGTTGGGAGTCAGGTTATGATCTGCTCCTAGACCCGGCGTACAATCAGCCCATGACTTGGAAACACATCCACTTTCACCGCACTTTGGACAAGGTTCTTGCATTGGTTGTTCCCGTTTGGAAATAGGCAGGAAATCTTCCCAAAGATGCTTGCATTTATTGCATTCGTAGTTGTAGTTTGGCATACAAGTATTTATGTGAGTTATAAGACCGTCCTATAAGTTACGATTATCGTAAGTCCTATAACTTTCCGTACTATCAACTTTCAAGGTTCCGTTCCAGTCCGGTCATGTCGTCCACCGGAACGCTCCAGTTGGCAACCACATCCGCGATAAACTCGCGCACCTGTGCGTCCGACAAATCTTGTTTGCCTAGATTGATGAAACGACAAACAAAATGTACATTTCCGGGTATATACCCTTGACTGGAATCAATCCGATCAATGCTGGCAGCGTATGCCATGTTGATGCCTTTTGGAAATGTGAAGTTCCGTCCGCCTGTCACGGGAACGGTTGGTCGGTACATTGGTCGGTTGGTGTAAGCGCACCGCCCTTTCTGGGAAGCCCACAAGTTGTCCAAAAAGGGTTCATCCATTTTCATTCCAAGATCTCTGTTGTTTCCTTTTCGGCAAGAATCCACAGCAAGGCGGATGAAGTAGGTCATCGGATGCCTTCGGTGTGTTGTGTGGTACTTGACGGGCATTATAGGACAGTATACCCGGTATTATCGGACAAGCAAATGGAATGTCCGATAATCCTGTACTATCAACTTTCCGCTTATCGGACGGTCAGCGGTAGAACCGGGCAAGGGCAGCGTACACCGGAGCCGGGATGGACTCGTGGCTGCGAGCCTTGAAGTCGGCAGGCATCATGTCCACCAGCCGCCACGACCGGTACGGATTACCGGTGGCTTGCCAGCGTCCGGTGTCTCGCATCAGGTGGTGAGAATAAATGTAAAGATTTGCAAACCGGGCGTAGGCGGCGTAGTCCACAGGCAGGCTCCAGGCTTTCGCAATCGCCACGGCTCGCATCTCTGCGTCCCGTTCAAACGCCATCACACGAGTGAACGCTCTGCGAAGCACCGCAGGCTCCGGGGTCTTGCCACGGTGCAGGTAGTCGGCCACCACGATGCTGGCTCTTGCGTCCGCGTTGTACACGCCAGCAGGCTGTTCCACCCATTGGCGGAAGTGAGCGTACTCGTGGATCAGGATGTCCAGCCAGTCAGGACGGCCACGAGCCACCTTGACCACTCGCTCCCGGTCGCAGAAGAATCCCATTGAACGCCAGCCACCACCGTTCACGGTTCTGCCTCTACCAAAGCAAAGACGGAACCCATAGGAATGGAGTTCCGTCCTCACT
>Ga0181359_1000142_pt1 | contig 14548 bp, 23 predicted proteins | sample Fa13VDMM15SD_FD_141229 | JGI IMG/M metagenome (GOLD analysis project Ga0181359, IMG submission 141229) | Freshwater viral communities from Lake Michigan, USA - Fa13.VD.MM15.S.D | ecosystem: Environmental > Aquatic > Freshwater > Lake | place: USA: Michigan | collected 2013-09-24 | reverse complement strand
ACCGTGTCTCGTTGGTTAAGCGTCATCTAAGAATCAGCTACAACCGCGCCGCTTTCATGGTTGACCATGCCAAAGAGGACGCAGCACGGGCAAAGGAGCAGACACCATGAGCTTCACACCAATCTGCCCACCATGCAACCAAGACTGTAATCAGGGGCGAGACTGTCCACGGAGGAAAACATGAGCGAAACAGAGCTATTCAAGAAAGGCCAGCTAGTCCCCAAGCGCATCGGCCACATCAAATGCCATAAGAAGGCCCGCCACATGATTACCTTTGGCGCTGATGTTCGAGTGTCTGGCAATGTGTTCACCGTTTTGCAAGGCACCGGCCCGTATCTTTTCAAGTGCGGGTTGCTAGGACGAAAGCGCAATAACGGAACCATTCAAAAAACAGGCCTTGTTCTCGAGAATGTTCAATGCGTTTTTGAGAGTGCGGAATCTGGATTTGCACTTGTAGAGGATGAATCGCTATGAGCCACGAAGCAGGCAAGGGCGACACACAACGCCCGACAGATATGGAAGAATTCCGCAAGAACTGGGAGCGCATCTTTGGAAAGCCACCCGTTATCGAACATCCGAAACCGGCTGATAACGCACATCCTATGGATGAAAAACTTTGATGAGGACTATGCACGATGGGCACTGAAGAACTACGAAGCAACGGTACCGGAGCTGGAGCTAATCAAGGGAGTGAAGGAGCGATTGTCCTCCCTTGGCCGCCAAGCATCAATCACTACTGGAAACGCTCAAAAAACGGAATGATGCACATAAGCGCGGAGGGCGTTGCCTTTCGTGAGGCGGTGCATTGGCAGGTATTGCAGCAGTGCCCATTAAAAAGCCTTCAGGGCGATTTATCGGTAGACATTGAGGCATTCATGCCAGATAGACGCCGACGCGACCTAGACAACATCCTAAAGGCTTTGCTAGACGCGATAACCCATGCAGGTGTATGGATGGATGACAGCCAGATAGTAGACCTGCGAATCAGGAAGGCTAAGACGATTGGCGGAATGGTGAAGGTAAAAATCTCCAAAAGTTAGGGTTTCCCCTAATTCGCAAGCGTGAAAAAGTGCTAGACAATTCAGCTATCAACAACACGGAGAGAGAAATGAGCGAGCACACACCAGAAATCGACTGGAAAGAAATAGCCATTCAGCTTGCGCAGCGCGTGAACTTTGCGGTAACGAATTGCGACTGCAAAGGCGGCGGCATATTGAACACCGAAACCATGCGCATCACCCCTTGGCGCGACTACATGGTCGAGGCATTGGAAATGGTGCCGGGCGTGAGCGTTGACCGCGAAATATTGGCAACGCTTTGCCTGCCGCCTTCAAAGCGCCGCAAGGCTCAGGCCGACATACGCGCAGCACGAGCAGTAATCGTCAAGAAAGCAGAAGGCCAATCATGAAAACAATCAACGTAAGCGAAGACGCACTAAACACCATCAAGCGCATGGCGGTGGAGCGCGAGCAGCAAATTGAAGCGCTGCGCGAGGCTTTGAGGGCTATTCAAGACGTAGCAATGAACGCAACCGCAGACGAGCATTGGGCGCGGGTGGATAGCCTTTGCAATCAGGCATTGGCAGAATGAAACGCGACCCAGAAGAGGCGGTTGACTTCATACTAGCCAACGCTAAGAAGTTCGCCAGTGCAAAGGCAGACCGAATTTACTTGGAAGAATTCAGGAAAAGCAAGAAAGCCATTTTGATGAAGGAAAGCGCAGAAAAAAGCGCAGCCGCTAAGGAAATGGACGCTTATGCACATCCTGACTACATCGAGCTAATCAAAGGACTGCGGGAAGCCGTGGAGATTGAAGAGCTTTTGAAATGGAAGCTGATAGCAGCGCAGATCGTGCCGGAGATATGGCGCACAGAGCAGGCAAATAACCGCAACCAAGACAGGGCAGCGCGATGACAGCCAGACCTAAATTCCAATACGTCCGCAGCAAAAAGCTAATGGAGGCTTACCGCACGATACCGTGCCAAAACTGCGGACGGGATGACGGTACGGTTTGCGGTGCACATTCAAACTGGGGTGAGCATGGAAAGGGTCGCGGAATAAAAGCAAGCGATCATAAATGCGCCAGTCTTTGCAGCAGATGCCATACGGCATTAGACCAAGGCCACGTAATGGGCGCAAAAGAAAAGTGCGAAATGTGGACTAAGGCCCACCTAAAGACGGTGGAAGAATTGACAAAACGAGGGTTATACACATGGTAAGGGGAAGGAATGCGTAAGAAGTGCAATCGCAAGGTGTGGCTTAGTCACTTGACTCCGCTGGAACATGCAAAGCTAAAGGCAGGCAAGCTGTCAGACAAAGAGTGGGATGTTCAGATGAAGCCCGTTCTATCGGCAATTGATCGCATAAGCCGTGGTGATTGGAATAAGGAAGAATGCTGGAGTCCAATTTTTCAATGCTTAAACAGGATTGAAAGCTCAGTAAAGCTGCATCGCATTGATGGGCAGCAGTTCATAAACAATGCTGTCACAGTCTTGAAAGAGGTAATGCGCAGATGGGAGACTAAGGGCGTCCAAGCCCTGAAGGCTGACGAACTAATCACTTTGAAAGAAGTGGTGGCGGCGTATGGTGACCTACTGAAGGAAATGTCTCGCGGTCAATTTGAAAGCGTATGCAACCATGCGACTTCAAACCTTACAAGAATTTTGACTCAGAAGAAATTTAAAAAAATCAACGGGATGGTTTTTGAATGAACATCGAAGTAATTTTTGATTGCCTGAAGCGAGGCATTGTTGACCGAGGCGAGATGGAAAAGCGCACGGGACTGACACGGAAGCAGGTAAACGGCGCATTAGGCCAGCTACACAAAATCAAGCGCATCAAGGTCAAGGAAACGCTAACCGTGAGGGGGCAGGCTTTTCATGTGTTTGAGGTGAACGGGTGCTTTAAGAAGCACATTTTCGACGGGGTGAACTCAATTTTTAACGTGGGGGCTGTATGAGTAGTTCTGAAGTTCTGTTTGGTCTGATTATTGTGTTGATTTGCGGCGCATCCCTTGGGCTTGCGTTTGGGATTGAACATGGCCGCAAGACTGCCTGCGAATCCGTGAAGCTGGAGTGGGTGCAAGACAAGTGCATGAAGGTGACGAGGGAGGCTGTATGAACTGTAAGCAAGGCGAACTAGGCATTGTTGTTGCCGTGCGTGGTGTTGGCGACAAAAACAAAGGTCACATAGGAAAGATTGTCACGGCGGTAGAGCGCATACACGGAGACCAATGGATTACAGAGCCTGTTCTTCTTGACCTTGACGGAACTTCTTGTTGGCTATCGCTAGATGACTCAGAGCTTCGTCCAATCCGAGACAGCGACGGCCAAGACGAAACACTCACATGGCAACCAGTGCCAGCAAAGGAAACGGCATGAATGACGACCAACTAGACGCGCTACTAGCCGTTTTCCTCTATCTTGGCACTTCAGCGGTAGGAGCTTTTGGATTTATTTTGCTTTTGTTAGGGTAAACCCCTATACGCAGACGCAAAAGCAGGCCCGATAATTGAGCCATCAACAACGCAACCGGAGAGAAACATGAAAACACCACACAAACACGCAGAGCTAATCAAGGCTTGGGCTGATGGGGCTGAGATTCAAAGCAGGGTAAACGAGGCCGACGAGTGGGATGACGATCGTTTTCCGGGATGGCACAAAAATGCAATGTACCGCATCAAGCCAGAGCCTAAGCCTAACTTAGAAGTTTATGCGCGAGTAACCAATGATGGGGTGAATAGCTCTTTTGGATGGACAGGCTTTGGCGAGAAGTCTGCAAACATAGCACTTACATTCGACGCCGAAACAGGCTTCTTAAAAGCAGCCGAAGTGCTAAAATAGAACAAAGGGCGGCTCATTATCTCCCTCCGATAGTCTCAATCCTAGACTAGACAATTCTCTCAAGTGCGACCACTGACAGCCCGATTGTTTTGGCAGTGCAAGCATCAAAAGCGCCGAGCCTGAAAACAGAAGCGCAATTTTGAGAATGGATGTGTTACGCATGCGTATTGTGGTCGCCTATGCAGCCTGTTAATGCGATAGAGACCGACCAAAAACAGGCAGTACGCAGCCGTAACACCATGAATCAAGCCGCTTGGCATCATTAACCACGATGCAGCTAAAGTACAGGCGGTTTGATTGATGGAACGGGCTTAGATTTTTAATCACTTCTGCCAAACAAACAATTGAAGTAGCCGCGCTGAGATCACTCGCGCACCATCAACTATCAAGCCTTTAGATTGGGTTTGTAAGTCGGGACACTTAGACGGTGCATTTGATGTGCATACGTAAGGAAGCGCAAAACACCTAGGCCAGTCTAAAGACTTGATGGCGAATTTGCAGGCTGATGCAAATCCCGCGGGAACGGGCCTTGTATGCCGGAGATCAGTACCGGTCGCCATCAACTAACCAACAGGAGGAAGAATGTCAAACACTGAAATCAACGTCATCAGCGCAGCACTCACAATCGCCGTCATTAGCGCTGGAGGTGTCGCAGGATATGCGGCCTACCGATTTATGATGTGGTTCGCTCAATTCATGGTATGGTGAGATCATGAGCAAAGTGTGGGGCAATCGCCGCCTAATCATCCTGAATGTGTACTTTGGACTTTGCACGACTGAGGCAATGTTCCATAAGCAGCTAAAGCGGATGAAGGTAGCGCGCAATGAGTGGCCTTCGTTTATCAAGAACGATCATTCTGATGCAACCGCTCATTTCTTTGAAAGAGATGGCGAAGTATCGGTGCTAGTTTGCATCAAGACGCGAAAAGAGATAACGCCGATTCAAGTCGCTGGACTGTTAGTGCATGAGGCAGTTCATATCTGGCAGCATTACACTCGCAGCATAGGCGAGAAAGACCCTAGCGATCAATTTGAGGCTTACTCAATTCAGGCAATCAGCCAAGAGCTAATGGAACTATACGAAGGGCAGATCAAATGAAACTCTACGAATGGTGTTTAGGCCTTGGACTCTGCGCAATCGGATTGCCTTTGTTTGGTATCGGATACATCGCAGTGGTAAAGCTGTTGATTGAGGATGAGCAGAGGAACAAACGATGACAGGACGACCAAGCAAGTACAAGAAAGAGTTTGTTGAGCAGGCTGTGAAGCTGTGCAAGCTTGGTGCGACTGATATAGAGCTGGCTGACTTCTTTGAGGTGAATGTGGCAACGCTTTACCGATGGAAGAACGAACACCCCGACTTTTGCGAGGCCTTAAAGATTAGTAAGGCTGTAGCTGATGACCGAGTAGAGCGTAGCCTGTTTGCCCGAGCTAATGGATACGAGCATGAGGAAGTGGACATTCGTGTGGTGTCTGGCGAGATCATCCAGACGCCTATTCGCAAGTTTTACGCGCCAGATACAACTGCCTGTATCTTCTGGCTGAAGAATCGACGCCCTGAAGCATGGCGCGATAAGGTGGAGACAGAGCTATCAGGCCCGAATGGTGGGCCGCTGGAGACGAAGTCAACCCTAGACGTTGGTTCGCTGTCTACAGAGGCCCTAGCGGAGATCATGGCGCTTAAAGATGCAACTAAGCCACGATGAACTATTGAGCGCAGAGCGGGAGCTGTGTAAACGGTCACTCGCTCACTTTGCTCGCAGGGCGTGGCATGTGCTGGAGCCTGTTGCAGAATTAAAGTGGGGATGGGCGCTAGATGCCATCTGCCTGCACCTTGAAGCGGTGACCGATGGGCGAATCACTCGCCTATTGATGAACGTGCCTCCCGGCTCCATGAAATCACTGCTAACGGGTGTTATCTGGCCTGCGTGGGAGTGGGGGCCGAAGAACATGCCAGAGATGCGTTTTATCGGCACAGCGCACGAGGAAACCCTAGCCATCCGAGATAGCCGCAAATGCCGCGACTTGATTAAATCCGAGTGGTATCAGGAACTTTGGCCGGTAGAGCTGGCAAGCGACCTTGACGGTAAGCGCGAGTTCGGCAACACCAAGAAGGGCGTCCGTCAGGCTCGATCATTCACCAGCATGACGGGCGTTCGTGGTGACCGTGTGATATTGGACGACCCAATCAGCGCGGACTCTGCTAACTCCGACTCGAAACTAGAAGCAGCAAGAATCGCGTTTACTGAGACGCTGCCAACACGGGTGAACAGCGAAAAGAGCGCCATTGTCGTAGTGATGCAGCGACTGAACGAGAAAGACGTTAGCGGCATCATTGTTGAAATGGGATTGCCTTATGTGCATCTGCGGATTCCAATGCGCTTTGAGGCTGCTAGACGCTGCACGACAGAGATAGGATGGACTGACCCGCGCACCAAAGAGGGAGAATTGATGTTTCCCGAGCGGTTTGGAGAGCAGCAGGTGAGCGAGCTAGAGAAAACGCTTGGCACCTATGGCGCAGCAGGACAGTTGCAGCAGCGCCCCGCGCCCCGTGGAGGCGGCATCCTTAAAGAACACTGGTACAAGTATTACACCGTGTTGCCGCGCCTTGAATATCGGATGATCTACGCCGATACAGCGCAAAAGACAGGGCAAGAGAACGACTATTCTGTTTTCGAGTGCTGGGGTCGATCATTGGCCGGTGATGCTGTGTTGATTGACCTTATCCGAGGCAAGTGGGAGTCTCCAGAGCTACTGGTAAACGCCCGTGCTTTCTGGTTGAAGCATCTGGCCATCAAAGGCGCACCGCTTAGGGCAATCAAAGTGGAAGACAAGGTATCGGGAACCGGCCTAATCCAGACGCTACGTCGTGAGCGCGTACCTGTTTTGGCGATACAGCGAGGCAATGACAAGATCAGCCGCGCACACGATAGCGCGCCCTTCATTGAGTCTGGCGGGGTGATGCTGCCCATTGATGCACCGTGGCTGTCTGACTTCTTGAAAGAGTCGTCAACCTTCCCCGGTGGAGCTAATGACGACCAACTAGACCCGATGTTTGACGCCATCAAGGACGCGCAAACCCTGCCGGTGCAGAACATATCGGAAACCGTAACCGCTTTACCTACCGCTAATAGGTGGTGATAATCGGGGAAAAGGAAACATCATGGCACGTTTAACACTAGAGCAGCGCTTATCAAACCTTCACGCCGAAGCCGTGGCAGAGTTTGACAACATCCAAGGCGCTATGCGAGATGAGCGCTTGCAGGCATTGCAAGACCGCCGTTTTTACTCACTCGCAGGCGCACAGTGGGAAGGCGCTCTCGGTGAGCAGTTCGCCAATAAGCCGAAGTTTGAGGTGAACAAGATTCACCTTGCCGTCTTGCGCATCATCAGCGAGTACCGAAACAACCGAATCACTGTTGACTTCTTGAGCAAAGAGGGCAACGAGTACGACAAACTGGCCGACACTTGCGACGGACTCTACCGCGCAGATGAGCAAGACTCAGGAGCCGAGGAAGCCTACGATAACGCTTTCGAGGAAGCTGTAGGCGGTGGCTTTGGTGCGTGGCGCTTGCGTACCTGCTACGAAGATGAGGAAGATGACGAAAACGAGAAGCAGCGAATCCGCATCGAGCCAATCTTCGACGCTGATAGCTCTGTTTTCTTTGACCTGAACGCCAAGCGGCAAGACAAGGCAGACGCGAAAAAGTGCTTTGTCATCACTTCGATGACCATTGAGGCGTACAAGGAACAGTACAACGACGACCCCGCAAGCTGGCCGAAAGACATTCAGCAACTCGAATTTGATTGGGCAACGCCTGATGTGGTTTATGTTGCCGAGTATTACAAGGTCGAGGAAGTGGGCGAGACAGTCCGCATATTTCAAGCGCTAGACGGAACCGAGGAACGATACACGGATGCAGATTTTGAGAATGACGAGAACCTAGAAGAAACGCTGGCCGCGATTGGTAGTCGTGAAGTGCGTCAGAAGAAGGTCAAGCGCAAGAAGGTACACAAGTACATCCTCTCCGGTGGTGGCGTCTTGGAGGATTGCGGCTACATTGCAGGCCGCTGCATCCCTATCGTGCCGGTCTACGGTAAGCGCTGGTTTGTGGACAACGTAGAGCGTTGCATGGGCCATGTGCGATTGGCCAAAGACTCTCAGCGCCTGAAGAACATGCAGCTCTCTAAGCTGGGCGAGATCAGCGCACTGTCTAGCGTGGAGAAACCCATTCTGACGCCTGAGCAGGTGGCAGGGCACCAGATCATGTGGTCTGAGGACAACCTGAAGAACTACCCTTACCTGTTGGTAAACCCGATTCTTGACGCCAACGGACAACCGACAGTCGCAGGGCCAATTGGATACACCAAACCGCCACAAATCCCGCCAGCAATGGCCGCACTGCTGCAGATCACAGAACAAGACATTCAAGACGTCTTAGGCAATCAGCAGCAGGGTGACAAGATGGTAAGCAACATCTCAGGCAAGGCTGTTGAGATGATTCAGCAGCGCCTAGATATGCAGACATTTATCTACGTGTCCAATATGTCCAAGGCTGTGCGCCGTTGCGGTGAAATCTGGCTATCTATGGCACGTGATGTGTACGTCGAGAAGGGCCGCAAGATGAAATCAATCGGCTCACAAGGCGAGATGACCAGCGTGGAGCTAATGCGCCCCATGATGGCAGAGTCCGGTGAGCAGGAAATGGAAAATGACCTTTCCTCGGCTCAGTTTGATGTGACTGTCGATGTAGGGCCGTCGTCTAGCTCTAAACGTGCGTCAACTGTCCGCGCACTCACAGGCATGGCCGCGATTACCGAAGACCCTGAGACTAAACAAGTCTTGGGAGCGATGGCGATGATGAACATGGAAGGCGAAGGCATCGAAGAAGTGCGCGACTACTTCCGCCGCAAGCTGCTTAACATGGGCGTTGTGAAGCCTACCGAGGAAGAAGCCAAGCAACTTAAGGAAGCCAAGGAAAACGCACAGCCTGACGCCAATACAATCTACATGCAAGCCGCCGCGCAGGAAGCCAGCGCTAACGCAGCATTGAAGAACGCGCAGACGGTCAAGACCATCAAAGACGCCGAATTGACCGAGGCAAAGACAATCGAAACCATGACCAACATTGACGCATCAGAGGTGCGCACCGCGATGGAGGTCATTGATAAATTTGGGCAATCGCCGCAACCCCCCGAGGTAAATGCGGTAGTCGTAAGCCCGAATGAGGTTCCCGCGCAGCCTCTTTAATGCGTGAGTATGGAGAAGTAAATGCGATTGAAGAAGTTTGTACTGCGAAACGAAGCACAAGACGAATCTGGCACTGATGTGCTGGAGGTCGAGCAGGAAGTAGCGGAGACGGTAGAAGAAGTCACCGACGAAGCGCCCGAAGAATCGGCAGAATCTGACGAGGTGGTAATTAGCATTGGTGATGAGCCAATCGAAGAGGCCAAAGAGCATGCCCCAGAGTGGGTGCGAGAACTGCGCCGCTCTCATCGTGAGCTGCAAAAGGAAAACCGCGAACTGAAAGCGGCAATCAGCAAACCCGCTGATAAACCGACGATCACGCTAGGCAAGAAGCCTTCGCTATCTGATGATGGCATCGACTACGACGCCGAACTGTTTGAGCAGCGCCTGACTGAATGGCACGACAGGAAGCGCCAGATTGAGCAGCAAGAGAACGAACTCAAGCGCGAGCGCGATGCACAAGAGCAGGCTTGGAAAGATCGCCTAGACGCCTATGCGAAGTCTAAAGAGTCGCTGAAGGTCAAGGACTACGAAGACGCCGAGGCAGTGGCACAGGAAACCCTGAACGTCACACAGCAAGGCATCCTCGTACAAGGCGCAGACAATCCAGCATTAATCATTTATGCGCTAGGCAAGAATCCCGCCAAGGCGAAAGAACTCGGAGGAATCAAAGACCCTGTTAAATTCGCTTTCGCAATCGCCAAACTGGAGACACAATTGAAAGTAACCAACCGCAAAGCCCCGCCCCCACCTGAGAAGGTCATTCAAGGCACAGGCCGCGCCTCTGGTGCGATTGATTCGACCCTTGAGCGACTCCGCGCAGAAGCTGAGAAAACCGGCGATATGTCAAAGGTACTCGCGTACAAACGAAACAACCGAAAGTAATGTATTGCGCACTTTTTGAAGGTGCGCGATAATTAAGACACGGCCCCGCCTCCGTCATGGTGAGTAATATCGGCACCGCCTCCGTATGGTGAGATAAGCGCAGGTAACTGCAATCATTTCATTTTTAAGGAATTACTCATCATGGCCAATCAATTCAGCAAAGAAGAGCGCGTAGCCTTTGAGGACGTGCTCGAAAAGTTCAACGATCAACTCGTTCTTTCCCGCAACGTCAACAAGTACAACACTGACTCCGTGACAATGGAGCGGACCAACGACACCATCTGGCGTCCCCAGCCGTACATTGTCCAGTCTTACGACGGCACTGACGCAACATCCAACTTCAACGACCAGACTCAACTGTCTGTACCTTCCACCATTGGTTTCGCCAAACACGCCACTGCAATCCTGACCGCAACCCAGTTGCGCGATCTGTTGCAAGAAGGCCGACTGGGTGAAGCTGCTGCGCAGAAGCTGGCCTCTGATGTGAACGTGGCCGTTATGAACGTGGCCGCACAACAAGGCACTCTGGTTGTGAAGCGCACCTCCGCTGCATCCGGTTTTGATGACATCGCGCAAGCTGAAGCCATCATGAACGAGCAAGGCATCCAAGCGTTCGACCGTTACATGGCCCTGTCCACACGCGACTACAACGGCATGGCATCCAACTTGGCAGGCCGTCAGACTTTGACCCCCAAAGCCCTGACAGCTTACGAGAAGGCATACATCGGCCAGTTGGCATCGTTCGACACCTACAAGCTGGACTACGCAAACAGCTTGCCAGCCGCTGCCGGTGGTGGTGCTATCACTATCAACACCTTGGACGCAGGCAACAACCACTACACACCCAAAGCGACTTCTACAGCCGCAACAGGTGAAGTGTCCAACGTTGACAACCGCTACCAGACCGTGACCGTTTCCAGCACCACCAACGTGGCTGCCGGTGACTGCTTCACCATCGCTGGTTTGAACGCTGTGCATCACATCACCAAGGGCGATACCGGCCAGTTAAAGACCTTCCGCGTCATCTCCGTGACCAACGGCACCACTATGGTGATCTCTCCCCCGATCATCACTAACCAAGTGGCTAACGCTGCTGCCGCTCAGTACCAAAACTGCAAGATCAACACCAAGGCGTCCAACAGCGCTATTGTGTGGTTGAACACTGTGCGCGCCAACGTGAACCCATTCTGGCAAAAAGACTCCATCGAACTGCTGCCCGGACGCTATGCCGTGCCAACCGATGCGGGTGCTGCTGTGATGCGCGCCACCACCGACCAAGGTATCGAAATCGTGCTGCAAAAACAGTACGACATTGACACCATGAAAACCAAGTATCGCTGGGATACCCGTTTCGGTGTGGTGATGACGCAGCCGCAGATGGCGGGTATCGTTCTCTTCTCGCAATCCTAAGTAATAGGGGCTTCGGCCCCTGTTTTTTGATTCAACCAAAGACCTCCGCTAGAAATAGCGGTGGCAGAAATTACAGGGTATTGCCGTGGAAAAAATCATTTACGCCAATGGGACTGCTGAAGTATTAGTCCCCGCCGGTCAGAAAATCGCAATCGCAACTTACGGGAACGAATACGCAACTCTCTCATTTAAGCGCGGCAATAACCTAGAGTTCATTCAGCGACTCGATAACTCGCAGGTTACTCTCGGCCCTTGGACTGATGTTCGCACCGTCAACATTGAGGCCGCACAAGACCCCGTTTCTTACGATGTGGGCACTGCGCCGAGCATTGATAGCAATGTGCGCGTAAATACCAATCAGCTCACCGGGGGGAAAGCACTAAGCGCAGGGGGTGGCATCTATGGAATGAACGGCATCATTCCGGCTACACAAGACAGCGCAGGCATTGCCGCCGCGATGCAAACGGCTAGTGCGGCTGGTGGTGGCGGGGTGGTCACGCTCTTTGACGCCGAATACACGATTGATGCGGAAATCCCTTTGATTAGCGGGGTACGGCTTCAGGGTGTGCCGAACGCATGGGGGTTTGGTCCTGCTGACAACGTGCCCGACTTCTTCACCGTGGGCAACAACGGCACCCGATTCAACATTGCGCCTGGTCTTACTGCGCTGTACTGGAACAAAGCGGACTTGGGTACGGTCCAGTCCCCGCTGATGGATTTTGCACTGCGGCAAATCGCCATTACCGGCATCACATTCATCGGTGGGCACCGCGCTATCAAAATCGGCGCGATCAATGCGATGGGCTGTGTTCGCGGAGAGATTGACCTTGTAACGGCCTTTGGTCAAACCGCTGAAAACGGCTTTGCAATCGACATTTGCAACAGCCAATTCTTCCATCATGGCCGAATTGCTGTGCGTAGCGCTGGTGATGCTGATACAGGCGGCAATTACCGTATCGCAAACATTTTGCCCGAGGCGTCTTTGTTGTCTGGTGATAGCCACGTCAACGAGATTTTTTCTCGCGTGACAAGCCGAATCCGTAAAGGCGTGGTTTTTGAGGCTGCATCTCCTGGTGCTGGTGCGTCGATTTTGAATGACATCAAAGTAACGGGCCGCATCCACTCTAGCCGATACGCCTCTGCAACACCCGCCACGGTATCGCTGGTCACGACAAGCGGAAACGCTAACATTTCGGTACCCAACGCGACACAGTTTGAACTATGCCAAGTGGGTATGCCGATTCGCTTCCAGACCACAGCGCCTTCAGCTTTTGACGCTGTATCCACGTATTTCGTGGTGAGTCGCAACACGGGCAATCAGACGATCACGCTTGCGGAGGCTGACTATGCCGCCGCCATCACTCCAACAGCGTCCAACACCTACGCAACCTACGTCGCTGGCTTTCCGACTTTCATTGCCCGTGCAGATGCTGGCTGCGCTGTGAAAAACAGCGACTTCGGGGCGATGGCTTGCGAAGTGACCGGCAACATTGGCGCGATCATGTTCAGCAAGACGCGCAATTGCAATGTGAACCTGAACAACCCCAGCACATCCTTCACGCAAACTGGCGTTATCTGCCGAGATGCTGAAATCGGCATTACATACAGCGGCTCCAATAACGTCACGATGGACGAGTCCAGCCTGACCGCCGGAACGTGCAACTTCGTGAACTTGGCTGGTGGGGCCTATCAATACTCGGGTGGTAGCTTCACACTCGATAGCTCTTGGCATGGCCGCATGATTCGCTACTCCGGCACCAGCGATATAACCATCACCATCCCGCGCAAGCTGCCCCGAGGCTTCAAGCTGGACATTGTGACTACTGGCGCAACTGGTCTTGTGACATTCGCTCCGGCGTCTGGTCTAGGCCTTTGGAGCAAGAGCGGTGGGTTCCGCACAAACGGGCAAAACGCCCGAGCCAGCCTGATTAACGTTAGCTCGATTGGCTACCACCTGAGCGGCGACTTGCAGGTTTAACCCATCCCCTCAGCACAAAGATCACACCCGCTTTGGCGGGTTAACCTAAAATAGGAACGATATGGAATACCCCCTGAACCTCTACAAGTCCGCTGAGTTATTTGTCAACGTGGCAAACGACGAAGAAAAAGACGCAGCCCTAGCTGATGGCTGGTTTCTCACAGTTCCCGAAGCACTCGCAGGCAAAGCGGATGACAACTCCGCACCTACCCGCGAAGAATTGGAATTGAAGGCAACCGAGCTAGGCATCAAGTTTGACGGCCGCACAACTGACGCTAAACTTGGCAAATTGATTGCTGAAAAGGTCTAACCATGACAACAAAACGCCAGTTCGTTAATCAGGCTTTTGAAGAAATCGGGCTGGCGTCTTATGTCTATGACTTGACCCCCGATCAGCTAACAAGCGCAGTGACTAAGCTTGATTCCATGATGGCAACATGGAACGCGAAGGGCATCCGACTGGGTTACCCGCTTGTGTCAAACCCAGATCAAAGCGATATTGAGTCTGACACTTTTGTGCCTGACTCTGCGTTTGAAGCCATCACGACAAATCTAGCCATTCGCTTGGCTCCGAGCTACGGCAAGACCGTATCACAAGATACCAAGGCCATCGCAAAGGATGCGTTCAACACGCTGCTATCCCGCGCTGCTGTGCCGCCTGAGATGCAATTGCCAGACTCCATGCCGCTAGGCGCAGGCAACCGCTTGTACGACAATCCATTTACCCCGCCGCCTGTTGACCCGCTGACCGCTGGCCCTGATAGCGTGATTACTTTCTAGGACTACCAATGACAGACATTAACCGACTCTCAGCCCTAAGCGAGGTATCCGCAGGCGATCAAATCCCCGTCTATGCGCCCAATAACGGCGATGCTCGGCGAATGTCTGTTAGTCAATTGCAGGCCTTCATTCTGGCTAACCTGTTGCCCGAGGTGAAGCAGAACGCATCGCCTAGCGCTACCGGCTTTAACATCTACGTCAACTCCGTGGGCGCTTCTGTATGGTTGATTGTGCAACCTGCCGCAGGTTACGCCGCTGGCACAATTACCCTACCCGCTGGCCCTGTTGACCTGCAAGAGTTGACAGTGAATTGCACCCAGTCCGTAGGCACTCTGACAATCGCCCCGAATGGCGCTCTTGCTGTAACCGGCGCTCCCACTTCACTCGCTGCTAACGGCTTTTTTTT
>Ga0181359_1000135_pt1 | contig 14711 bp, 13 predicted proteins | sample Fa13VDMM15SD_FD_141229 | JGI IMG/M metagenome (GOLD analysis project Ga0181359, IMG submission 141229) | Freshwater viral communities from Lake Michigan, USA - Fa13.VD.MM15.S.D | ecosystem: Environmental > Aquatic > Freshwater > Lake | place: USA: Michigan | collected 2013-09-24 | reverse complement strand
GAACGCTTCACTATGGTCCAGGGGTAGAATATAACCTTTATTATTGCTTCTATAATATAATAAAGATACATCGTTATTAATAGGATGATAATTACTGTTATAAAGTATAATCTGAATAAAAGGGTCCCCATTAGTTCGTAGTTGTAATAATTGTTCTTTCGTTTCTACTATATAAAACATATAACCTTAATTTGTACATAATATATAAAATTATTTTCATATAAACAACTTTATGCAGTTGGTCTTGCAAATTTATCATACTTATCTCCGATAAATTCTATTAAACCTCTAAATGCCTTATCCTTACTTTCTACTAATCTTTTATTAGTATCTATGATCCCGGCTATTTTATACTGTTTATCTTTTCTATCATCTCTTAAAGGTCCGGTTATCTGCCAGAATACATCTATTGCCTGATAAGAAACATAATCATATACTTTATCCTGTTTGGTAAGAGATAAATATGTCTCTTTATTTATTTCAATAACATATCCTATATCGTTTCTTTTTTTAGCAAAATATCTCATTATGTATCCTTTCTGATAGTCATTAGTAGTTGGTTTAGGATAAAATTGAGTAGGTAATCTGAATGTTTCTAGACTTGCTATATTTGGATTTGATATATACGTTTTAGTATTATCATCTAATAATATAGCTCCTATTTTAGTAGGATTGTTTCCAAAATCTACCCCGTTTATACTATCTTCTAAAGAAGTAAGTTCTTGATTAGAACCGTTTATTGGATTTTTTCCAGAGAAAATTTTTCCATTATATGTTTTATAATAAGCTCCAATATATGACTTTCCTTTTAATTCAAATTCTCCACCACTTGTGTAAAGGTTAGTAATAATTTTATTTTTTGGATAATATTTTATCATAATTTAAATATTAAACATTAACAGGACCCCAGTACTCCCAATGCCATGTTTCATCCATTTTTCCAGCACCATCTCTAAGTAAAGGTGGGTTAGTGTATCCAAATTCACTGGCATTTGCTGCTAACCATTTATATAATGCACTGGTTTGTCTAACTTTTGCATTAGCTATTAAGCTTGTTGGTATTAATTTAGATGTTGCTGGAAGTCCTTGAGCTAGTTTTGTTTCCGTAATTAACTGCTGAACATCAACAGCTATACCCCAGCCGTGAGGCGATGATCCTGGTGTAGCTTTTCCCTCACCTGCTACCTGAGATGCTAATGGTCGATATGCTGCGCTTTTAAGATACGATATGTTGAATTTTCTTACAGTATATCCATCTTTTCTTGCTTTAGCAACTAATTTTTCCCACTGAGTTGCTGCGGCAGGGAATAATTTATGATATTGATTTGAAGTAGGATCGTCAGGTATTTTTAAATTTCTTAACTCACTATCAGGTATATTTCCGTTTGTATATCCTTTACTTTGCAAGTATTTAACTACTGGTATTGTGCTTGATGCCTCTAAGAACTTACTATCTTGACTTTGACTTCCTACAAAATTACCTTTTGGTGGAGCTCCACCAGCACCTACTTCAGCGGTTCCTAATTCTGAGCTTAATACTCTTGTAGGGTCAGGTAGATTAATCATTTGACCTTTAATATTAGTAGTCCATTGATTGCCTTCTATACTGTGATCAAGACCCATTATTGCGAATCCTACTTTGGATTTTCCTTGGGTGAGATACTGCATAGGTAATATATCAGTAGGAATAATAAATCCTTCTAATAATGACATCCCGCTTATTCCATCAGTAGTAATATTTAGTTCTAAAGGTAAAACTGGTTTTATAGAGGTAGACGGTAGATTGGCTTTTAATTTATTAGCTACTGTACAATAATAGTTTTTAGCAATTTCTGCATTAGTTTTATTATTTTCCTGTCTATTATAAACTGCAACTAAATGGTCATTAAATATTGATGCTGAGCTTTCATCAGCTGGTGATACTGAACCGCTTGTTACAGGGTTAGCAGCTACTTCTTTAACTCTCATTAATCTATCTAATAATCTAGAATTAATATTTCCTAAAGAAGAAGCATCAACGTTTAGTTCTCCTAAGTTACCTGCCTGAGAGCTAATTGCTATTTGATTACTCATTGCCGTACTTACACCGGTTTTTAAAGTAATATTTCTTGCTATTGAATTTTTACCAAAAATAGGAATAGCATCTACAGTAGGGGTATTAGTACTAATAGTTGTTTGACCAGAAGATGGATTTACATATTGATCATCATAAATTCTTACAGTATTTCCGTCATCGTAATACCCAACTCTAAATTTATTTATATTACCTAAAGATTTATTTATATCTGATACTAAAGTTTCTATAAATGGTCTTAAATAAACATTAGTTTCTGGGTTTGATTTAGCTTGAGATTGTAAAATATTAATCACATGATCAATATTTACTCCGATATTCATTATTTTAGCTCTTGATTGATCTAATCCGCCTTGATCGCTAAATCCGGTGTTAATAAATCTTGATACGTTATCTAAACTAGTTTTAAACACTTCAGCATCTGGAATTACAATATTGGGAAATAGACTTTTATACCCTTCTGGAGAAATATTTACTGGTATTAAGCATATACTAGGATCTACAGAGAAATGGAATTTAGTTGTTAAACAAAAATTTGTTTCTGGATTAAAATCAATGTATATAAAAGGTCTCTTTAATGTATTATTATTACCTGATTGTCGTAAAAGATCTTGTTGAAGCCTATTCAATTGTGAGAATTCTTTTTCAGATATACCGTTCTGTTCATATAATACACTACTATTATTTATAAAATATAATAATAATCCTAATTTTATGTAAATGTATTTAGAGGTTAATCCCTGATCTTGGTTATCTATTATACCAGCATAGTAAGCAGTAAACAATTCTCTAAAATTTACATTTGGTACTTGACCAACGTTAAATTTTTCACCTGATATTACCTCACTATTAAATCCTTTTTTTATAAAGTATCCTAATCTTTTTTCGGGATCAGTAGGTATTTCAGATCTTAGTAACGGAATAGGTTCATTTTCAGTTTTAAGTCTTATTTTATTTAATACCCCCGTAGACATTTTAGTATTAATGAAATCATATAGATCTATTTTTCCACCTCCGGTTCCTTTTGCAGCTGCTTCATCTCTTACTTCTATTAAAAATTTATCAATATTAGACATTATTGTAGTAGGAAGAGTTGCTGCCGGAGCTGCTATATCTTCTCCTGGAACTGTTTCTTCTGGAGTAGTTGTAACACTAAATTTTTTTGTATCAAAAGTAAAAGTAATTCTTGCTATATTAAAATTCTTTTTAATATTTTTACCCCCGTAATTTGCTGTAGCAAAATCATTAGTTGATGTAGTTGATGATATTGCATATTGATCTTTATTAGAAATACTGGTACTTTCTACAGATGAATATATATCTTCTACATATTTCTTGATTGTTTGTACTTTTTGTGCTGGAAGTACTCCATTATCTGTTAAAGTTAACGATACTGATAGGTCTAGAGTAGTATTTTTAGATGTTGGTATATAATCATTTATTGTAATTTGTAATGTATCGTCTTTCCCATCAGCTCCTTTTATTTTATATGATGTGGTAGGGTTTTCTATTTTATTTTTATCATCTAATACACCTGATAAAAAATTAGAATAAAATAATTGCAATGCAGGTAAACTTACTTTATCAGCATCTTGTGGATCTTGACTTTTTAATGTCTGACCTACACGTCCAAATGGTGAATATATTATATCTATATTTTTTTTAAAAGTATCATAAGGAATATCATATGTTATTCTTATACTTTTTGAAGTTACTTGTTTTGCAAAAATGGATGATCCTGCAGCTATAATCTCATCTGATAAATCAAAGAATGATAAATCTCCAGTTGTAAAAAGATCTTTTATGTCATTAAGTTGTTGTCCGGCTCCAGCTAAAAATGCATCCTTAAGAGTATTCAAAAATCCCTTTTCTTTTATTTCCTCAAAAGATTTTAATTCGTAGAAGTTTTTTGTTTTTTCTTGTAACGGTATATCTTTACTTAATCTAACTGTTCTTCTAATATTTTTTTGTTCAGGTAATAATTCAAGTTTAAATTGGGATAACTTGTAATTTGGATCAGTTGATTTTGTATTTATAAAATCTATATTAGTTAATGAATTTATAGATTCATTTCTTTTAGATTCTGGATTATATGCAGAATATTTATTTCCATCTTTTTTGATTAATAATTTTTTATTTTTTGGAGTATTTTTATTTAATATCTTAGCACCATCAGTACTACCAATTGTTAGATAATTTTTATTAGTAGTAATATAACTAAAATTAAAACTAGATTCAGATTGTATACCTATTAATTTTTCATAATTTATACCAACAGCTTCAGATCCATCTAATGCCCAGGACTGACCGTTAGGATATGCAATAAGTTTATCGTCTATAATTTGAGGAGGAGATGATACAGGATTACCTGTCGGAGCAGGTGCTACTTGCTGAGTATTTCCGTTAGTTTTATTTTGAGTAGCGCCTGTATACTTACCATCAGTCATACTGAATGTTTGATTGATTTTTAAAGAATCAATAATAGAACCAAGTCCCATTAACTTTACATTACAATCATATCCTCCATCTACATTTAGATTCCATTCGTAATTACCGATTATGCCGTACATGGCATCGTAATTACCGTTAGTTTCTTGCTTTTTCTCGTTTATTTTAAATAAAACATCTTCTTTAGATTTTATAGTAGTTGTATCAAATATATCTATTGGAAAAATATTACTTTGTAGTTTCCCTTTATTATCTAAATAACTTGTATGTCCCCATTCTAACAAGCAGCTATATCCTAATCTAAAATATAGCATATCTATTATATCTAATTGCTGTTTATTTCCTACATAAAAATTAACTGTGGCTGATCTTAATGAACCTGCAGTACCCATATGCTGGATTTTAGCTGATTTGATACCAGGCATTACTTTGTATCCCTGCTGGGATACGCCTCCTAGACCGTATGCAGAATTATTAGTTATACTTAGATAAGGGTCGTTTAATACAGTAGGATTTTCTTCGATTCCGTATCGTAAATTATTTGTAGGTGGGTTTGTATTTTTATTTAAATAAGATGTTCCTCCGAATAATACCCAATTTTCAGCTAAAAAAGTACCCTCAGGGGTAGATTCACTTAAATTACCAGCGTATCCGCCTTGAACTGTTACAAACGACGTTAATTTTATCCAGCAATTTTTATTAGCTAAATATAAAATATTATCTTGGGTTCTTTCTCCGGTTTGAGAAATATTAAGAGCTCTTGTAGTTAATTGTTCACTAACGTATTGCTTAAAAGGTACTCCTATAATATTTGTGTGTTTATCACCAAATTCTCTAACCTCTGCCATAACTAATTATTTTGATTTATTCTTGTATATGCATTTATTGCAGTTTGAATATTAAAAGGTATTCTTAACTGGATACCTGGTTCAGGTATTAAACTATCTCCTGATATATTATTTGCTGCTGCTATTACCCAGTATAAGTTAGAATCTCCGTAAAAATCATTAGCTAATAAATCTAATCTATCTGTTATAGTTGAAATAACATAATAATCGTTGGGATCAATAGGTATCTCAGGATAAACATTATTTTTATAATATCTAATACCTGTATTATTTTTTAAAATTTGTATATATTGATATCTACTAGGCATAATTTATGTTCTTGGTATTCTTAATCTAGTTCCAAACCCAGTTGCTTGAGTATTTCTATTTAATATGTCTACATTACCATTTCTATTTAATATATCAACATTAGCATTTCGAACTGGAACTGGTTGAATATTTAAAGTTGTATTAATACTTCCTGTATTAAAAGTAGGTGCTAAATTTAACTCAGCTGCCACTCTAGATGCTAGGAAAGCATCATATTTATATCTTTCACTATTTATTAATCCTGTTATTTGATCTTTAGAAACAGATCTTCTTGGTAGGAAATCGTGTAAAGGAGTAAATTGACATTCTGCTTTTATTACATGAGGCAATTGTGTTCCTGATTCTAACTCCCAAGGGTAATCCTGTTCTATAGATAAATTAATACTATTTAAGAAACCTGGCTGTCTATAAAGATAATCACCTGCAGTCATTTTAACAACTGGAGTTCTCATAAAACTGTTAGGACCGTAATCTGGATATAGCTGAGATACAAAAGTATTTAATTTGTCATAAAGAGGTAATAATTCTGCTTTAGACTGTGCAGCTAAAATAAACCCAAAACTAATATCTCTTGTAAATCCACCATATACCTGAAATGTTTCACCTCTACCTACATAATTTATACCATTATAATTAGCTTGATGGTTATCGCTAAAATTAGTTAAAAATGCTCTAAACTGTATAAATATATTATCAGACTCATATTGTATTGCTTCAAATCCAAAATTTATTAAATCTTTGTTAACTCCTTCTTTTAAATTTTCCCAAGGATTATCACCTTTAGGAATATTTGTTAGTCTTTGTAACCCTATAGAATCCCCAGTTTTAGTATCTATGCCGTATCTAATAGTAATACTATCTCTTAAATAATCACTAGCTACTCCTGGAAATGTAGGATTAGTTTTAGTTCTAAAATCTTCTTGAATCTTTCCTTTTTCGGATACCTGATTATATAATGTTGTATAATTAAAAGTGTTAGGTATTTCAGTATTCTGTCTAGTGTCTTCGGTTCTTTGAATAGTTGTTATACCTATGCCTCCGGCAGAAGTTGGGCCTCCTTGGTATTCAAATAATAAATTACTTAAAGATGATATTCCTAATTCAAAAGAATATGCTAAATCAACATCAGGATCATCTACTATTTTAGTTCTAAATAAATTTAATAATCTATTTTTATTAGCAGATTTATTTTTAACTACATAAAAATATTTTGATTGAAATCCGTTAATAAGTTGATTACCTATTCTTTCATAATGCAATCCTGAACCCTGTACTGCAACCTGACTAAGTAAAGATCTTTGATTATAAACTCTAGTATATTCTGTTCCCCCTACACTTATATTACCTAATTGTTCTCCAAAAGGCTGTGATACTTCGCCAACCTCCATTTTAGGGTTAGCAAATTGAAGTCTTCTTTGTTTTTCTAGGAATAAGTTACCTTGAGTAGTTCTTAGAAATTTTTCTATTCTATTTACATCATACTTTCCGGTTTCAGGTAAAGGATTACCTAAAGCAGTTACATTATAAGATGATCCTCCTCTTAAAGGATAATCGTTTCCTGTTCTATTTAAATCGTAAAAATTTTTAGTTACAGAAGATGCGTTTTCAGGTAGTGGAAATTGTTCAAATGGCTGACCGCTGGCACCTCCTCCCTGTCTATCATTACCATAAGGTATAGATTTTTGAGTAAAGTTACCCTGTCCGCTATAATAGAAGAATTTAGGATCGTTATTTAAAAGTTCTAATAATGCCATCTCTTATAATTATCTTAACGGTCTAGGTCCTAGGTTACTTGCAGCGTAATTCATTGGTGCGTTCCTGGCAACAGCTGTTGCTATAGGAGCTCCGTCAATACTTATTATCTTACCTTGACGGGTTTCGTTTAATAATTGTTTTAATAGATCAACCATTTCATCAGTTCTTCCTAATTTAGTACCTCCGGCCATTGTAATAGTATCTTCACCCAATGGCTGAATAACGAAATCTTTTACAGCCTTGGGACTACCGCTAGTATCTCCTCCTAAACTTCTTATTTTATCACCAGCACTACTTCCTTCTAATCTTTCAATTAATGCCGGATCAATTTCTGTAAATAAATCAGCAATTTTAAGAATACCTAAAGCAGCACCTTGAACTGCATCAGCTATAAAAGCTGCCCCTTCTTTTAACATATTTACTAATCCTCTTACGTTTTCTGGATCTGATAATTTATGTATTAACCCGGTAATAAATTCTACAACTCCGGATTTAGTTAAGAAGTCCTGTAATGCACCTTTTACTTTATCAATTAACGCAGCCATTTTTTCTTGAGCTGATAATTGAGTTAAATTTTCATATGCTCCTTCTCCTAATAAAGCTACTAATTGTTCTTGAGTTTTTCCTTGTGCTTTTAACGCTTCTAGTTTTACTATTGCGTCTTTTGTATCTGTAGCACTAAGTTTAGATAACATTTGTTGATTTTTTAATACATCGGCTACTTCATTTCTTTCCATTCCAACAGCCTTAGCTATGGCATCTTGCTCTATTCTTGTAAGCTTTGTAAAATCCCCTACTTTTTCCATTTGTTTTGCTAGTTCTACTGCTACTCCTGCAGTATCTCCTTGTAGGGCCAACTGCTGAGCAGTTGATAGATTAATATCCTTACCTGTTATTAACTGAGCTTCTAATTGATTTTGTATTGCTGTTTCAAAATCTAATAAACCGCCTGCAATTTGATCGACTTTTTTAAGGTCCATTCCTAAAGACTTAGTAACTAATAAGGATTTTGTTAGTTTTTCAGGATACTTAGCAAATTGTAACCCTAATGCACCTCCTAATTTAGTAACTTCGCCTATAATTTGCTTATAATTAAACGATATTCCAGTTGCAGCTTTTAAACCTGCTACTTGACCTAATACACCTGTAACTATCTGTTTTTGATTTTGACCTGAAATAATAGATGTTTTAGCTAACTCACCCATTTCATCGGTGGTTAATCCCATCACTTTCTTTAATTCAACCTGAGTGGATAGCATTTCACCTGTTAATATATTATTAACACCTAGTTGCTGGGAAAGATCAGTTTGAACTTCCATCAAATTTTGAGTAGTAATTAATAAATTACCACTACTTGTTGCTATATTTGCAAATTGATTTGATATTTCAAATGATTGTTCTCTAGAATATCCTAAATTTCTACCAAATTTTACCGTTCTGTCTTCGATTTCTAAGATAAAATCCAATAAACCTTTCATTCCTCCTAATAATCCTCCAACAACTCCTCCTATTCCAGGAATCATCTTTATGAGATCTATACCAGTCGAAAATAAATCTTTACCTCCTCCTCCTGCTACTGCTCCAACTATTTTAGATGCCCCTCCTGCTAATCCAGTTATACCAGATTTAAGAGAATTAAATGTTCCTTTAAGTATAGTAAGTCTATTACCTAAGGTTTTAATACTATCTTGAGATACTTTATTAGCTTGCAGCTGGGCTAGATATATTTTTGATTCTATACCTAAGGCAGCTGTTTTACGCTGGATTAGCGTATCATTATCTTTTATAGCCTTTAAAGCTGCTTCTGTATTTTTTTGATTTCCTTCTTTAACAGTCTTGTAATAGTTTTTTTCTAATTCTGCTTTTTTATTTATTGCAGTAAAGGCTTCTGCTGCATATTTTTTAGACTTTTCAGATAAACTTTTTTCTAAATTATTTAATTGATTTTGCTGTTTTATTTGATCAAATTTAGATTTTACTAAATTTTTTGAAATATCTAATAATCCTAAATTTGTTTTATTAATTTCGTTATTTTTCTCTATTACCTTATTTAAAGTATTAATACTATTTTCCAGAATATCATTATAAGCAGTTTGGGTTTTTACCTGCTCATTAATAACTTCTAAAACTTTCTTACTACCTTGTCCTGTATTCTCAGCCATATACTAGTTTATATAATATAAATATCTATTTTCTAAGATTTTAGATTACTAGTATAAGTAGGCTTTGGAGGAAGGTTAGGTTTATTTACAGATTTACTATTAGTATTAGTTCCTCTTGCTTTTTCCATTTCTTCGTTTTTTTCCTCTATATGCTTATTAATCATACGAATATGATATCTCCTGTGAGGAACCGGTAGATCCCAAACATCAGATATAGGAAATCCTCCTTGGCCGTGATAAGCCAGGCTATGGACTTCCTCCATGAATGCCGATCTATAATCGGCTCCCGGGAAAAAAGAAGTCTAGCTCGAACGGAAGATTTATATCTTTAACCTCTGTACCGTCTGATAGAGTAAAGCTGACCTTAAGATCAAGATCTGGGGTAATTTCTGAAATATAATTACGGAAGGCATTTGCATCTATAGATAATAAGTAATTATCTACGAATTCTCTTACTGTTTTTTGTTCGTAATCACCGTTTACTGAAAGGATTTGGTATTTTAACCGAGTGGTTAATTCACCTCCTGTGCCTATTTTCTTTAAACCTTTTAATTCAGAATCTATTTTCTTGGAATCACCATGAGTTAATAGTTTAAAAGTTAAGGTATTTTTAGAATTAGGTAAAACGAATGAAAATTCGTTTTTATTTTCATATAAAGAGTAATCTACTTCTTTATTTTCAAATTTAGAAATATCAATAGTTATTCTTTCTTCTTGTTCGGTATTAGGATTTAAATATCCAAAAGTATAATCTTTACCGTAAGCTAGAATTCTTCCTGAGATTAGGATAGCATTTTTATCACATAATAGTAAATCTTCATAATTAATAGGTGATTTAATTAATGCCTGTAAAACTTTATCAATCGCTAAACCCTGCTTTAATAAATTGATATTAGTTAAAATATCTTCTTCTCTTGCAGTCATGTACTTCATTTCGATAGTACCGCTTGATAATGCATTGTCTTTAGGATATAATAATCCTTTTGAAGGTAATTGTACCGTTTCGGTAGGGAAACTAAATTTTGTGGTATTTTCTTGGCTCATAACGTAATAATATTAATATCTTTATATATAAATATCTAATATATAAAAATTTTTACAAAAAAACAACTTTAATTTTAATTAGATCTAAGAGGTTATTATCCTTAGTTACATAAATATATATAAAATAAAAAATCCCCTGAGAGATCAAGGGATTCTTATATAGATGTTAATTTTAGATTAGAAGTTCAATACGCAATAATCCATTGCTACTGTTAATGATATGGTTACATAAGCATCTTGTGACCAATCATAGTCACCAAATGTTGCATTTTGAACATATGCTCCTTTGATAATCCATTCACTAACGATATCTCCTACCGGACCTAATACGTTAAGGGTTAAATCTTTTTTGTAGAAATCTGAGTAACCGTTTCTACCTGTTACTGATTCGTGTCCTAAACGAACCCATTCCATAACTGCCTGAGCACCTGAAGGAGTGATAGGATCGTATAAGTCCATAGTAATATTACCCCAATCAGCCTTACCTTTTAATTTACGGTAAACGTTGATATGATCTAATTTAATTTCTCCGAAGGTAACTTGTGGAGAAGCAGCTTTCTTTATAAGGTATGATGGAATACCATCAATATACATTATAAATCTATTCTGAACTTTTGGTTCAAAGGCTGTGTAGAATATTTCATTCGGGTCTAATACTGCCATGTTATATTATTTTATTATAAATATCGTTTGTTTGGTTTTTTATTATTTTTGTGGAGTACCACCGATACCACCACCGTATTTAGAACCGCCAGTACCTCCTCCATGTTTTTCACGAAGATCATCAGCTATCTGTTTAAACGCGTCTTTTAATTCTTCTTTACCGCCTTTTATACCAGTATAAATTAAATTTCCTACCATAGCTGCTGCTGCTGCACCATATCCACCTACAATGATTTGCATGATTAATTGAGCAACATCATCACTTATTAAGTTTTCATTAACTTCAGTTGGTTCACCTTCGTGTTTTTTTGCTGCATTAACTACACCTTGTACCATTTTTTCAGTCTCAGGTTTTAAAGTTGCTTCTTTAAGTGCTTTTTTTGCTTTGTTTTCAGCAATGATTTCTCTTGTTAAGGTTTCAACAAGTTTTTTGGTTAAGTTTACTTTTATATTCATTTTTTTATTGTTTTAAAATTATTGTCCAAATGTTGCGCCAGTAGGCAAGATATTAAAGTCTAATAAGATGTATTCTGCAGTTCTTGTAGGCTGTAAATAAATAGCACCTACTAATTGATTTCTATCGATTACATCTGGAGTATTATTGGTTTCATCCATTACAACACGGAATGAATATAGACCTTGTCTCTGCTGTACTAACTGTAAGTAAGGATTTACTCTTGCTAAGAAATTATTTCTTGTAGTTTGAGTATTTTGTTCGAATACTAAGTTTTCAGCTAATCCTCCGATATATCTCTTTAATGAGATTAATAAACGGCGAACGTTAACTCTATCTAGAGCTGATGGTTTAGCCTGTAAAGTTTTCTGACCGTAAATTACCGTACCTTGACCTGGGAAAATTGCGATTGGGTTAACCTTACCTGCATATAATGTATCTCTTTGAGTAACAGTTAAGCGTCTTTCAGGCTGGATTACTGTAGATAAACCGCCTCTTGTCAGACCTGCTGGTGCGAACCATTCTGCAGAAATCTTATCACTGTATTCATATACTGCAGGAACGATAGTAGATGCAGGGCAGAAGAATAATTTACCAGTTTCTTGTGATCTTAATTGAACCCAAGGCCAGTAAGTTGCCCCGTAAGATGAATCAATTGATTGTGCTTGAGTAACTGCAGCATTTAATGCTTGACCATAAGTTGTTGTATCGATTACTGCAATAGCATCTCCTCTATTCTGTGTGTTAATTAATAGAGTAGATATTGCAGATGATGCATTTTGGTAGTTTAATCCCGGAACTGATATGGTTTTGTATTCATATTCATCTGCATTAGCTAGTAAGCTTAAAGCAATGGTATAATCTGATGGATATACACCTTGAATATTTGTAGTTTCGTTTGTATTTACAGAAGTAGTTGATAAGATATTTTCAAAGAACTTAACCGCTGCTCCTGAACCGTTCATTACTTGACCATTTGCACCTCCGAAAGCCCCTTGGTAAGAACCTGATCCGTTAGCCGGAATAGATGAAGTGAATTGTGCCTGTGCTACACCTAGAGTGTTAAAATAATTAGGAGTTGGAGCGTTTACAGATCTAACTCTAATATATCTACTGTTTACAATATATGAACCAGTAGTTTGTAAATAGTAAGCTCCTGTTTCATCCTGTATAGGAGTTAAGGTTTGGTTACCAATTACATATTCTATATAGTTATTTTGATTTGGATCTAAAGATAAGTTAGACCAAGTCTCTAATACAGATTTTTGATTTTCGTAATCATCACCTCTACGTACGATTAAGGTAAATGTACCTGAACCAGTGCTAGCACCAGCAACTTCCCATCTGATATTATCGATTGAACCGCTAGTTAATGAGTTGCTAGATCCTGAAAGTGAAGCACCTGGACCGAAGTTGTTAGCTATAATACCTTTTGTCAAGGTTTCTATAACAAATGAAGCAGAAGTCGGGTGTAGTTGTGAAATAATACTTGAAGTTGCTGCTGTGTATGAACCAGTAACAACTCTAGTTACTAATAAAGATTCACCTCCTTGCTGGAAATAATTATAAGCTGCAATAGAAGTTAAATATTCGTAATTTGTACCTCCTGAAACGATTAAAGAACCGAATTGAGAAGTGTAATCAGAATATGATCTAACAAGGGTTGGAAAGTTAGCCGGACCCTTTACTGTAGGTCCAACTAATGCTGCCCCTACTGTAATAGGTCCTTGCTGTATTTGTGATTGATCGTTTTCGTTTAAGAAAACGCCTGGTGAGATTAGAGTTTCTGCCATAATGAATTGTTAATTATCTATTATAAATATCAACTGTATACGCGAAACCTTAATTCGATTAATATATACTTCCTGTTTCTAAATCAACCTTAATATTACCATATTTTTCAACTAAATTATTAGAAAACTCTAATTCTTTTTGTTGTAAGATAACAATATTATTTTTAATATTTTGTTCCTGAGACTCAATAATTGTTTTCTGATAAGATAATCTACCTAAATCGATAACATATTTATCACTTTCGTCTCTCATAGCCTGTAGAGCATCTAGCTCTTCTTGCGTAACTTTATTTTCTTCTGACATATATTTAATTATTTCTTAAATGGTTTTCTACCGCGTCTGTTTTGACCTTTAGCTGCATCAACAACATCTTTTGATTGTTCTACAGCTTCTTTAACTGCTTCTACAACATCAGCAACTTCTTCTTTTACTCTCTTTACTCGAGATTTAGTTTCTTCAACTACTTCTTTTACTTTTTCTACTTTTTCATCAATAACATCAGGAATATTATTTCCGTCTTTGTCTTCGATTTTTCCTGCTTTAATAAAGAAAAAAATTGTACCTACTACTAATAGTAGGGCGATAATAAAAATTGTCATAATCTTACTTTTTAGTTTTTAAATTTTGTTTTTTATATTTAGGTTTGGTTTTTACTTTTTTAGGATCTATTAAATCATAGTTCTCTACAGGCACTCTTTCTTCTGTATTTTTATTATTATAATATTTTTTTACATAAGTAATTATTAAAGTTAATATACCTGATATAAAAATTATAAATAAAATATTTAACATAAAAATACTATTGCTGTTTATATAAATATATATAAAATTACTTAAACAAACAACTTTTTAAAAAAATATTTTAATTATTCTTCTTCTACTTGTTCAGTAGTTTCAGAAGGTGTTTCATCAGATACTTCTTCTACTATTGGAGGTACTTCTATTAATTGATTAGTTTGAAAAGGTAGAGTAGTTAGTACTTCTTCAGGTAATGCTAGTCTTGATAATTCATTTTGTAGTTCTTTTTTAAGATTATCTATACTAAATTGTGTTTTAATCCAGCTAGTTATATTGTTTATAGTTAAATCACTATATTGAATAAAATTTTCTGTTTCAGGATTAGAAAATTCACTATAAGAACTTACAGTTGCTGTTTTATT